>Ga0114946_10000018_pt1 | contig 74274 bp, 53 predicted proteins | sample WalLakDeSediment_FD_88676 | JGI IMG/M metagenome (GOLD analysis project Ga0114946, IMG submission 88676) | Lake sediment microbial communities from Walker lake, Nevada to study Microbial Dark Matter (Phase II) - Walker Lake 11/02/13 Deep Sediment | ecosystem: Environmental > Aquatic >... | reverse complement strand
CCTGGCTCCAATCTGGGCTGTCCCCAATGAGCCCAATCGCAGAAGTAGGGACCGTCCGAATCCGTCACTAGGCTCAGAAGAATGGGTTGATTCTCCCACCCGGATAGATCTGCGGTGATCTCAGACCATGCGCCGGGCTTCTTGGCCACTCGGGCCAGTTCCATGCCATTGACCTCCAGCAGGAAAAGGCATCCCTCGGATTCCGCTCCGTCCCTTATTCCCACGAAGGCGTGAAAGCCTATGGGACCCGGGGGAAGGGTGAGCAGATACTGCGCTCGGGTCTGTCCGTGATTCGGGGGATGGGTGAACAAGCCTTCCCGTAGCACGCCTCCCACGGTCCCTTCCTGAACCACGGCCTGGGCGTGTACCGGCTTGGAAACGCGCTCCAGGTCTTGGGTCAAAAAGAGGGGCTCAAAAGGGATGGAAATCAAGTTCAGTGGAAGGAGAATCTCTTTCGGGGATTGTTTCAGGAGATAGAACGTGCCGGGGAAATCCGCCTCGATCCTGTAGCGATGATCCTGGTCCTTGACCTTCATCATTTCCAGGATTCCCTGGGATCCCAGAGCCCAGGACCCAGGGCTGAGTCCTACAAAGTCCATGGAAGAACGGACGTGCATCTCTTGTTCGATTCGGGGATGGATCCAACGGGCCCAATCGAAGGACGGACTTCGATTCGGGCCGGGATGAACCGTGAGATCCAGCAAAACCTCTTTCCCAGCCAAAGGAGTTAAGTCCAGGGAGATTTCCATGGGTTCGCTGGTGGCTTGATGGAGATCGTGGGATAGTACTTGGTCTTGGTCTGTTGCCCGAACGCCAAAGGTGACTCCATCGGTCCGATCGGTGCCCACGGACATTGGATCCATGGTCACTTCAGTGATGAAACGGAAAGTCCCTTGGCTTGGAAGCTGAAAGCGAAATTGCGCCCGGCTGATCCCGGAACCAGGAACCTTCCAGGGAGGGTGGGCGTGGAGCAGGTTTCCGATCGGTCGAAAGAAGGCCCCATCCGAAGCGTCCAAGGGTCCCTTCATTTCCTGGGGCGCTCCTTGAAAGGGTTCGGATCGACAGACGGCGGAATCGAGATTCTGAGTCAGATCCAGGAGAATCCTGTCCCGATTCCGCGTTTGGATGAAAACCAGGGAGTCGGCTTCAACGACATGAACCACCTCGGCGAAATCAGGCAGATCCGCCACATGGAACGAAGAAAGATCCCTGGGTGTCTCCAGATAGGGATACCAGCGCTGCGGATCCAGTCCAAAGAGGCGTTCCTCGTCGAACACCTTCCAACCTGGAATGGTGCCTGGAAGAGCAATGCTTTGCACGCCAGTAAGGGTTCGATGGAGCGTATGGCCCTCGAAAAGGAAACGATGATCCGTGGTTTTTATGGCCGTACGGCCATCCTGGGTGCGAAACAGAAACGCGGCGTCTTCAGGCCAGGCCCCCTCCAGGTCCGGTTCCAGTCTTTGTTGAAAAAAGAACGAGGCTTCCTTGAAGAAGGATTCGCTGAAAGCGATGGGGTTTTCCAGTTGAAAGCGAGAGGTTTTGAGGGTGGGGATCACGCCCCAGTGTTCGTAGGCATCCTGCCAGGCCGCGTACAACTGCGATTCCGTGGGACAGGTGACGCCCAAGTAGCCGTAGATTCTGGTATAAGGCAAAAAGAGGTAGGAACAGATGGGATGGGCGGTCTGAAGAAGGGGTTTCTCGTAGATTCCGTCCGCGTGATGGATCCCCCATGCATGTCTTTGGGCAAAGGCCTCGTATCGATAGGTGATCTCGTTCAGTCCCTCTCCACTTAAGGCGACGCCAGGCAAGGCCTCCCTGAGTTCCTTGTGAAGGAGGATGTTGCCCTGGGCCATGGATAGGCCTTGCATGGGACCGTTGTGATCGTTGTAGATACACAAGGTCTGGTCCAGGTGAAGGGCATCCACCTCGTGCGACCGACATAGTTGCACCATGCGTTCTACAAACAGGTCTCTCCAGGGTTTGTGGGCCGGGTTGATGTAGGCGAATCGGATCACCGGTGTGGTTCGTTCCCAAAGCCACCATTCCTCCTGATGGGGACTCCAAGGGCTGCGTACCTGATAGGGCTTGAAATCCTCGTAAAGAGGGTTCAGGGGATCACAGCCAAAGTAGTTGACATGAAGCATGACCTTGAAACCGAGGCGATGGGCTCGATCGAGAAAAGGATCCAAAGCCTCGACAGGTTCGTCGTAGACCGGGTAGTCCCGGTCATAGCCGGCTTTCCTCCATCCAGGGATGTACAGAAGCGTCTGTGTGGCATCGAGCCTCCGGGAAACCGGATCCAGGAGAGCTTCGTCCAGTTCCAGAATCACGCAGCAACGGATGTCCTTGACCCAGTTGGGAGATTGCTTCTCCAGGGGGGTGGGCCTGAAATTGCGCTCCGCCCAGTCCCTGTACCTCTTGGCAGGGATTCGCCAGTCCCCTTCATAGAGGTTGATATGCCAGGGACAGGACTCGCAGGATGAATGGAGCTCGAATGGAGCCTGGTTGAAGGTGGTACATCCCAGACGCCAACCGGTTTCATCCCGCTGAACCGTGAGCCTCTTGAAACGGAGATCCGAATCTTTGGCCCACACGACCATGCTCTTCGGATCGCCTTCCAGAAGGACCAGTTGCGCCTCCCATTCCATGGGATAGTCGAAGACATGGGTCCGTCCCGGCGTCTCTTTCGTCAACTGGATCCCGGATCTTCCCGGCACGATGATTCGATAATGCAGAGGAATCGGATCCAGTCTCCATTCGATTCCCCATACCCCGGAGAAAGAAGAAGTCCATCCGGCCTGGAGGATGAGATCCTGATGTTCATCCAATGAAAGGGTTGGGATGGCCAGGTCCCTTCCCAAGGATTCTTCCACGTTCCCATCCTTTTCCACGCGATGCAAGAACCATTCCACACTCGATGCCAGATTCTTGCCGGTGGGAAGCGGATCCTGCAGTCGCAGGGAGAACGCAGACAGGTTGAAAAGGAAAAGGATTCCAATGACACTGCCCACGCGAGTCTTCACGACACATCCTTTCTTTCGATTCGATCCTCAGGACACAACAAATTCACGACCACGTCCTGGACCTTGGGACGGATCAAGATGGCGCCAATATCGCGATGGGATTGGCAGAAAGATCGAACCTGTTCCTCGGTCATGACCATGAACGCGGTACTCAATCCATCCGCCAGTCCGGCCGAAGGGGCCGTGGCCCAGGCGGCCTGATGACTCGATGCCGGATAGCCTGTTCTGGGATCCAGGACGTGTTCTCCCTTGACCTCGGTTCCGGAACCGCTCAACGCGCGATCTGTCAGGAGCAATCGATCGACCCCGGTCTGGCCGGCCCACCGCCCCGCGGCGCCCAGGATCCATCCTTGATGAGGAGGACAAGATCCCAAAGCTAGGGCGGTACTCGAACCTGCATGAAGGAGAATGTCTTCCACAGACCAATCCTCCAGAAGTTCAGCCAAATGATCCAGGGCATAGCCCTTGCCTACGCCCCCCAGATCGATTTCTACCCGGTACGGCGCGTCGTTTCGAAGGGATACTCGATGCGCTTGGGTATCCAACAGAATCCATTCGAAATGGGTGTGTCGAAGCGCTTGTTCGATATCCTGAAACGCCGGCTCGCGGTAGGTGGGATCATCCCTTCCTTCGTTCCCATCTTCTCGCCATCGGTCCATTAGATGTCCCACGGACGGGTCGAAAGCGCCTTTCGTCTCTTCATGGAGCCAAAAGCCCAGGAGCAGGCATTCCAAGGTCTCATGCGCGATGGTCAAGGATTGCCCCGGGAGGAGCCGATTCAGTTGAGCGATATCGCTGGAAGGATCAAAACGGCTGAGAAGTCCCTCGAGATGATCTAGCTCTTTGAACAATTCCTGTGCCATGCCCTGGGCATATTCGGCAGAGCGGTTCGCCACGAAGACCTCGAATATTGTATTCATGGCCTCATGGGAGAAACGGTGCGGGGAAGAATCAGGTCCGATGGGACCTGTCCTCTTGCATGGATGTTTCCTTCTCATGAAGGCTTTCCCACCATAAGGGATGATGTTGTTTGGCCCAGGTTGCGTGAACTCGTCCCGTGAAGATCACCTGTATTGTCCCGGGATTGGCCAGAGTTCCCAGGTAGATGTGGGAGATCACGAGAAGAAGCAACAACAGACAGGTATATCGATGGATCTGGAGAATCCAAAGCTGGACATTCTCATGGAACATCGGGAAGGCCCGAGAAAGTCCGGACAAGGTCGCCAGGATCCCAAGCGGCAGGATCGTCCAGAAATAGACCTTTTGTCCCGCGTTGAACCGTCCCGCGGGAACCTCCGGATGGCCTTCCAAGTACCCACCGAATCGTCTCACCCATTCCCAGTCATACTCCTGAAAGCAACAGGTCTGAGACCAGCGCAAAGCTGACGCGGCCAGTCCCAAAACGAAGCAGGGCGCCATGAGTACATGAAGGCTTCTGATCCAGCCGGTGATGGGAGTCTTGAAAAAAAGCACAGACGCAAATCCTGTGACGGCCAGGGACAGAAAGCCCAACATAAGACAGGCATGAATTCCACGTTCCGCCAGACTCATTCGGCGGATGCTTTTCGGTTCTTTGGGTGCGTCGCGATGAGGTGAACCGAAAAAAAGAAGATGTCCCACCAAAACAGTCAGTGTACCCACGATTCCAAGAAAGGAACACCAGAAGAAAAGATCTGTGAGCAGTCTTGCCATGGGCTTACCCTTTGGGGTCCTCGAGAAAACGAGTCAATCGATCCAAGGCCTTGAAGCCGAACAAACCCAGGATTGCCGCTATCAGCCCACAAAGCGCTAAAAGTGCCCAGCCGATGTAGGTCCTGAACAGGAAGGATGTTCCGGTCAATGCCTGAATCATGGAATCGACCCCCTGAAGTTGGAACATGCTTTGTACCGTGGCGTATTCTGTGATCAAGGGACCCATGGCCTTCACTTGTCCAAAGAAGAAGGGGGCTTTTGGATGATGACAATCCTGGCATCCATGGATGCCAAGGGATTGCCCGGCAGGTCGTACGTCATGGGCAAAAGCCCAAGAGTACGGTTGGGCCTTGGGATGATCTTCCACGGAAAGCCCCCCGTTTTCGTCGATTCGGAACAATTTTCCCAGGGCTATGTAACAGAAGGAAGGGATTTCGTTTCCGGCCAACGCGAGAAGCGTATGAAGGATCTGACTTTCGGTCAGCAACGATTCATCGCCTTGCGTCTGTCGCAGGATGTCGCTCCACAGATCCATGCAGAGAGGTTGAATCATTCTCTGTTCCGTCACCAGGCCGAAGACAGGAACCGTGTCCGGTGAAAGTGCTGCTTGTTTCACCTTCGATAGATCCAGTCCGCTTTCCTCGAACGGAATGGCTCCTATCCTATGGCTGTCTGTCTCTTCCCGAAAATGAACCCTCCCAAAGGAGTGAATCTTGGACAAGGCGTCGTCCGAGGATTTGAGATCCGTCAACAAGGGAGCCAACTCCTGCAGCAAGGGATCCGTGCGACTCAAGGATTTTTCCGGATCAGACAATCTGTAGAATCTGATGTTGTTGAAGGAGAGCAAGCCGTGTTTCTCCTTGAATGCCTCTACCGCGGCGGCAGCCTCTTTCTGGGCCCGCCTCAACGTCTCGGCTTCTTCCTGAGGTATTTCGACAAAGGGTGTTGGGATCTGTTGATACACGATGCCTTTATAACAACATACGGGGGAATAGGAGAATAATTCCGAGTTTTCAATCGCCTTGAGTACCGCAAGGATGCGTTGATATTCCCGTCCGTCAGGAGATTCGGCCGGATCGAAAGCAGGGACCAAGGGAATCGCTTCCCTGGGTGTCATCCACATCCAAGATACGTTCGATTCAGGGATGTCGATGAATAGATCGACCTCTTCCAGGGTCTGAATCTTTCCCGCGCAATAGACCTTGCCTTGGTTCACGAAGACGGGAAATCCCTTCTTGTCCGGGATCTCCTGAAGTCGTTCGAGGACCGAAAGAACCTGAGGTGCCGTGATGCCTTGGTGAAAACCCAATGTTTCTACTTGTGCCCGGTCGATTAGATGAGGAGATACGCTCTGTGCTCCTTCTCTGGAGAGCCAGCCCCATTGGATCAGGGAAGCCACTCTGCCCGGTTTCCTACTATAGTGAAGACGCCCTTCATCATCGATTCGGTAGGTCCTGCTACCATAGGAAACCACTCGGACATGGTCCCCTTCCTCCTCCCATTGGACCGCCTTGAGGACATGCTCCACAAGAGCGGCTTCTTCGTCCAGGAACGACTCCTTTCTCTCCAGAATGGCTTGCTGTTGTTCAGGAGGCAGCGTCTTCTCCATCTCCGAGAGTCCAGTAAATTCCTGCTTCAGGTCTGAAAGCAGGGGTACCAAGGTCTGTTCCACGAGAACGCAGAAGGGCAACGAATCAGTTGGAAGCTCATGGGCATATACGACAGGATCCAACAAGCCGTCGATGTTGCAGGCGTAGAGCCTGTCGTGGGCCAGGAATACGGGTTCCCCCTCGATTTGTTCGGTGCCCGCCAGAGCGAAAAGCAGTCTTCCCAGTTGAGCTTCCATGTCCAGAATTCCCTGTCCCGCTTCCTCGACTTGAGCCGGATTCAAGGGGATCAGGTCCGATTCATCCATTCGGGCCCAGAACGCGGGCCACATCATGCGTCGGGGCTCGATCTTTCCTTGCTTGTTGCGTACAAACACAGGTTGTGCGATGGCCGGCGCCTCGCGATCCCAACGAGCCGCCCCATGAATGCCGAGACGATTGGCTCGAGAAACCTGTACCTGTGTGGGCGTTTCCTTTGGCCAGGGACCGCTATGACAGGCGGTACAGGTCAGCTTGTCCAAATGAATCGACGGCAATCCTTTGTGCCGGGCAAGTGGCGCGCCGAGCCACCCGGCCATGCGGGAAGAATCAGAAGAAGATGGCTGTGGAAGGTGGCACCGCTTGCAGGAAGCGTCTGCTTGGACCGGCGCTTCGCTTGCGGTTTCATCTTCCATCCCTCGCGTGATGTGATGATCCAGCCCATGGTTGTGACAGTCCGTGCAACTCAGTCCCGCGCTTCGATGGACATCGTTACGGGACAGTGGATCCTTTTTCTCGTTCCAGGGTTTCACGGAGTGGCAGTAGAGGCAACGTCGATCTTGAGGAGAATCGTCGATATCCACCAAAACCTGGTGGCTTGAATTGAAACGATTGGCATCATATTGAACGTATGGCGGTATCGCGTAGTCCTTGTCGTCCAGCTCCGGTCCATCGAAGAGCTGCCAAGTGTCAGCGATTCTGGAGACCATGCCTCCCACGGTGCCCAGTCCCGAGGACGCGGTACTGGCCCATCGAAGGTTTTGTCTGCCGATCTGTTTGGCCCATTCTGACATATCTTGCTCCCTGGCATGGTGATGACAAGCGAAACAGTTGATCTCCAGTTTGCCGGACACGTGCCAACGGGCTTGGGGATCCATGGGAAACCCCGAAGGTTCCGCGATTCCACCACCAGGGATATGTCTAGCGAAGAGCTGAGTGAAATCCCAGGCGGAAAGCCCCAATTCCCTCGGTTTCCAAAGACCCTCCCAGTTTCGATAGGAAAGCGGAATCTGGGTTCCTGTCGTCGTGTCTACCCAGACCCAGGGCTCTCCGGGCCTTCCATCGAAGGAAGAGGATTGCGGCGCATTGAAATGCCAACCCTGAGCGATGGTTTCATAATCATGGCAGGTGCCGCAGGTTTGCCGGGTGGAAACAGGCAAAGCCAGGGAGTGGCCAGGCACGATTTGTTCTCCGAATTCGTTGAGAAGCGGAATCCAGTGTGCAGGAACAGGCAAGGTATTCTGATCGTGGATAGGCTTTTTTGTCCCTGGAAGCAACGCCATGGCAGAGCAACATATGCAGGACAGACAACAGACCCAGAACCTCTTCATCCTTCTACTCCAAGTATTCCCCGCAGCGAAACTGCGTTCTTCTAACGCTTATATGTGAAAATCCGATGGCTCGAAATGCACCTTCTCTTCGGTGTCCACGGCACGGTTGCAGGCCAAAACGGCCACCGCTGTCTCGTAACCCATTTCCGCGGGACAATTCAGGGGTTTTCCGTGTCGTATGGCGTCAAAGAAGTTCTCCAGGTGGGGTTGATGGGCTGGCTTGGCCAATTCCACCGGGAGGGGCCATTTGCCGGCCTCGGCTGTCACTCGAATGTCGATGTTCACATTCTTGGTGGTTGTGGGACTGATCGGAGCTGCCATGCTGCGCAGCAAGCCTCGCTTCACCAGAGGATCCCAGGACGGGGCGTGGGATTCTCGTTCCGCGACATTGCCGCGCTGAGGCACCTCGGAAATGATCAGAGAACCGTTTTCTCCCATGAAGGTTTCATAAAAACCACCGTGTTTGGTCGTGGTCAGAGTCTGATAGAACGCCCTGGAAGTGCCATGCTGGTTTTCATATTCATAGGTGACAAGAACGTTGTCATACCATTCATGGTGATTGTAGTAATCAATCCCCCCGGATCCGATCACGGATTTTGGATCGCATCCGAACACCCAGGCGAAAAGATCAATCTGGTGGGAACCCAAATCCACGATGGGACCTCCTCCGTACTTCTTGTACCAACGCCAATTCCGAAACTGGCTCATGGAAGCGTATCCCCATCTTTCCAGCTTGTCATCGCTCATGGTGTAATTTTCCGGCCAGGTGAGGTCCTCAGTTTTGGATCGGTTCCATTGAGCGTAGGCATGGGTGACACGTCCCAAAAGATCGAGGTCATGGATGAGGGTTTCCACAGCATGGATGTATCGAGGGTTGCTTCTGCGCTGATGTCCTATCTGAAGAAGCTTTCCTGTCCGTCGGGCAGTCTCCACCATGGTTCTGGCTTTTTCCAGGGAATTGGACATCTCCTTTTCGCAATACACGTGCAGTCCAGCCTCCATGCATGCATTGGCTTGTTCAGCATGCATCCAGTCCGGAGAAGCGATGATCACGGCATCCAGATCCTTTTCGCTGTCCAGCATCTCCTTGTAATCCTCATACACGTTCACAAGGTGTCCATATTTCTTGAGGGTTCTCTCAATGTAGGTCTGACTGAATTCCCAAATGTCGCAAACCGCCCTGAATCGTATTCCCGGGATTCGAAGCCCTGACTCGGTGAGCACGCGTCCCTGGGCGCCGCCCCCGATCAACGCGACATGCAAATCGTCCACGGCTCTGCTGGGCGTAATCTCTTCTTCGGCCCTAGCTTTTCTGATCATAGCCAGGCTTGCCCCGGCGGCCGCGATGGACTGAACGAATTCTCTTCTGTTGTACCTCATCATGTCACTCCTGAGAAATCAATCCGTCTGTAAGATGGTCTGCCTTTCTGATCCTTAGCTTGATTCGGTAAAACTTTTTTCAACCCCCCCCTCCCATCATCACTTACTATAGAATAGTTCACGTTGAGAAACAAGAATCAAGGAAGAGTTTACTTCTACTTCACCGAGAAAGAAAGGGATCGGGATGTCGAACCGAAAGATGGCGCGGGACGAATATCAGATGAATCGACGCAAGCTGTTGGAGAGTCAAGCTTATGTGACCGCCTACGAAGACGTGGAGTTGATGAGACGGCCGGAACTGCGGCCCATCCGCCTGTATCTGGAACTGGTCAAGCCAGAGATCCTGCAACAAGAACAGCACATTCATTCCACGGTGGTCGTATTTGGCAGCGCACGCACCCTGTCGCCTGAGGAAGCGGATCTGCAATTGCGGAAGGCCCTGGAGCGAAGCAATGCGGAACCGGACAGTCCTGATGTGGCCATGGCCCTTGCGAGAGCTCGCAAAGGCGTGGAGCAAGCCCACTACTATGAAATCGCGCGCGAGTTCAGCCGCCTGGTTTCCTGTTCCTGTCAGCTTCAAGGAAATTGTGATTTTGTTGTCGTGACCGGAGGGGGAGGTGGGATCATGGAGGCAGGGAACCGGGGAGCGTACGATGTGGGAGCCAAGAGCATGGGTCTGAATATCAAGTTGCCTTTCGAACAGGAACCGAATCCTTTTATCTCACCGGAACTTTGCTTCGATTTCCGTTACTTCGGGATTCGCAAGATGCATTTTTTGATACGAGCCAAGGCCCTTGTGACGTTTCCGGGAGGCTTCGGAACCTTGGACGAGTTGTTCGAAACCTTGACTCTGATCCAGACGCGCAAGATCCCGAGAGTCCCGGTGGTGCTCGTCGGACGTTCCTTCTGGGAGCGGATCGTAAACTTTCCGGCCTTGGCGGAGGAAGGGGTGATTTCTCCGGAAGATCTGGAACTGATCAGTTATGCTGAGAAAGCCAGCGAGATATGGGATATCATCCGCAACTTTTCCCAGGAATGAATTCACCCTTGACAGTCTTCGACAGTTGGAGGATGCCCGCTCAATACAGATTATATACGCTTTGCGGGTCATGAGAGGACACTAGCGGCGCAGGGACTCGAACCCCGGACACGCGGATTATGATTCCGCTGCTCTGACCAACTGAGCTACGCCGCCCTATCTATATTCCGGATTATACCGAAGAAGGACCTGACCTTGTCAAGTCGCTCGATGTGGTTTCTAGCTGGATTTGGGTTGTCATGATCTGCGTGGATGTTCCGGAGAATCAGAACGGAATCAAAACAAGGAAGAAAAGAAGGATGGACCGAATGTTTACAAGGAAAGATGCCACATGTTGGAGAATATCCTGTCGACCGCGTTGATGTGCGTGATTCTTTCTGCCCCATCATCGCCACGCGATGAAGTATTTCTCGTGACAGAGTGACGACATCCTCAAGGTTTTCCCAAGATGACTCAGGTCGGGACTAGGGACGCCGGGCTCTGTCAGATCTGATCGAAATGCAATTCGGCCATATGTCTTCGCATGACGAGGGCCATCAGGCGACGGGGAACGACACGGCTGGCCAGGGCGGCCAACACCGTGGGCCATGGAGCTGTCGTGGGTTTGCGTCCCAGATTCCGTAAAGCGAGGCGAACCACATCGTCAGGGTTTTGGGCGCGTTTCATGGCCTGTCGCGTTGCCTCTGAACCCATGCCTTCCGCCTGGAAAAACTCGGTTTTCGTCAGATAGGGGCAGACATTGATCACATCCACGCCAGTAGGACGAAGTTCGGCCCAGAGCGCTTCGCCCAGGTATAGATCAAAAGCCTTGGTGGCTCCGTAGACCGCGTCAAAAGGCACTGGAAGAAAGCTGCTGATGGAAGCCAGAAAGATCAGGGCGCCTTTGCCTCTCTCGATCATGGAGGGAAGAAACGTCTTGGCCAGAAGCACGGGTGCGACGCAATTGAGATGTATCATCCTGGCCAATCGATCCGGGTCCAGATTCTCAAAACGCCCGGAATATCCCACCCCTGCGTTGTTGACCAGGATCCCGATGGACACATCAGCCACCTGTTCCCGCACTTCTCTTATCGCGTTGCCTTCGCTCAGATCCAGCGGAATCACCCGACAGGTCACGCCATGGGATTTTGAGAGTTCCGAGGCCAGAGATCGTAGACGTTCTTTCCTGCGAGCCACCAGGACCAGGTTCAATCCTTGGGAAGCCATGGCTCTGGCAAACGCTGTTCCAATCCCGGCCGAAGCCCCGGTCACCAGGGCCCAGTCGCCGTATCGAGCGAGATCTGACACTCGATCCTCCTTGTGAATATTTCAAATATTTACTGAATGCTTGTCCATGACCCCTTTTTGAGTCACACTGTATCGCGTATCAGGGATACAGTGCCACAGGCTCTTCACGAGGTGTGTTGATGAAGAATATTGAAGAGCGTTTCTTGCTTCTTACCTTTGGCGTGATGGCGCCGACCATGTTTCTGGCCGTGGCCGTTGCCCTGGGTGGATTCGTTGTGCCTATTTTGCAGGAAACCGAGGATTTCAAAACGCTTTCCAGCGAGGCTTCCAACGCCTTTCTCTTCGCGATTCTGAGTTTGGCGCTCATGGCGGCCGGGGCTCTGCTGTTGCCCATAGGCCAGGTCCTTTTATTCCGAAGGTACGTGACCCGGCCCTTGGAACGGCTGATGTTTGCTGCGGAGCGGATGGAAGAAGAAGGGCTTCCAGGAAAAGCCGAGGTGGAAAGAGTGGACGAAGTGGGCAGGGTTGTGTCCGTGTACAACGATATGGTGGACCAGCTTGTGGGTGCCATGAATGATTTGAAGCTGCAAGAGAGGGTGGTCGCGCTGGGGGAGATTTCAACAGGATTGTTGCATGAGATCAGGAATCCTCTGGCGGTCATCGTGGGGAACTGCGATCTGTTGGCCAGGGAGATAGAAGATCCTTCACAAAAGACCCTTTTGCTCCGTATTCGACAGGAAGCTCTATCCCTCAAGGAATGGAGCCACAGAATCCTGGATTTCGCACGACCGCTCCATTTGGCGCGATCCTCTTTTCCTGTGCGTCCCCTCCTGGAGGAAGTGGTCCAGAATCTCTCTTCATTGCCCGAAGTTCGGGATCACCGAATCCAAATGACCTTGGACGAGACGCCCCTTCAGGTCCTTGGGGATCGTGACGCGCTGAAGCAAGTATTGCTTGACATCGCTTTGAATGGATTGGAGTCCATGTCCCACTCGAAAGGGACCTTGACCTGTGGCGCCGTCTCGGACGGAGACCATACCCTGATTTGGATCAAGGACAATGGCTGCGGGATTCCTGCCCAGGATCTGGATCATATCTTCGAACCGTTCTTCACGCAGAAGGAAGACGGCACGGGATTGGGGCTCTCCATGGCTTGTCGGGTGATCGAGGCGCTTCATGGAGAGATTGAAGTGGAATCGGTGCAGGAAGAGGGGACACGCGTGCTGTTGAGGCTTCCTGCCTCGGAGTGGGAATCAACAGAGGCGGAAGGACTCAAGGAAGGTGAATCACGGCCTTGATCACTCCATCCCGGTAATGAGCCACCAGATCAAAGGCGGATTGGACCTGGGACAGATTGAAGGTGTGGGTGATCAGAGGATTCAGGAGCACATGACCTTCTTGTGCCCTGTGGATCGCTTCGTCCATGCACCCGTTTTGTCGCCGAACGTTTTGCAGGACCAATTCCTTTCTTCGCAAGAGATCGATGTTGAAATGAATCCTTGGACTTTCCGGGATTCCAACCAGAACCAAACGTCCACCTGGTTTTAACAACTCTACCGCCTGGTCCAACGTGTCTTGTTCCCCGGCGCACTCGTACACCACATCCAATCCTTTCGGTTCATGCTCCAGAATGCTAGATACCATGTCCAGTCGTGTAGGGTGACCTGTCCAATGAGCCCCGAATCGTTCAGCCATCGTCAATCTTTCCTGGTACAGATCTGTGGCATATAGAGTCAGGGATGGATATATTTGAAGCGCCAGGAGGATACAAAGACCTATGGGGCCTGTTCCCAGGATTCCTACGGACATGCCAGGTTGGATCTGTCCAAGATTCGCGGCATATACTCCGATAGAAAAGGGTTCCATGACAGCGGCCAGCGCGGCGGACATGTCTTGGGGGACAGGATGACAGGCGATTTCCGGGACGACGATTCTTTCGGCCAGGGTACCAGGGGCCTGATCTGGACAGCCCATAAATCGAAGGTTTCTGCATGTATGGGGACGTTGTGCATGGCATTGATCGCAATGTCCACAAGAAAGCGCAGGTTCCACGGCGACACGTTGGCCCACCTGGATCCTTTCGCAGCCGGGTCCCGGTTCCACCACTGTGCCCGCGCATTCGTGTCCCACGCTTTGAGGATAGTGGACCTGTTGAGCCCCAATTCTTCCGGATCTGTGATAATGCATGTCGGACCCGCAGATGCCAACGGCTTCCACGCGGATCTTCACGTCCAAAGCGTCTTTCAAAACAGGTTCCGGAATCTCCAGAAGTTCCACCTGTTGGAGACCTGTCAGGAATGCGGCTTTCATGGCATGGTTTCCTTCACGTTCGAAGGTTTCAGGGGTTCAGTTTCATCAGCCTATCATAGTTTCGATCCATGGGATCTCTTGCGGTTTCGATCCTGAAGGGGGTAGGCTTGAGGTACATATTCAGTGAACCCGATCTGATCGAGGGCTTGAACTCAGCAGGGCAAGGAATGCATGAATCGTCTTGGCTCAAGCTCGGTGGTCGGCCCGCCCCTGAACCCTGCCAGACGATTCACGCACTCCTCGCCAGCCCTCTATAATCTAAGCTCAGATCGGGTTCACTGAATATGTACGGCTTGAGTATGCGTTTCTCACAACTTATGGGACGACCGGGAGGCCCCTAAGGATGTTGTATCCGACGGGGGTCGTTTCCTGGTTCGTGGAGGCTATCTTCAAAGCCAAGGATTTGGAGCCTGTCTTCTCCTGCCCTTGGGACGAAGGGCGGTGCGCAAGATGTCGAATCTGCTTCGAGCGGGGATGAAGTCCTTGAACGCTCAAAAGATTCAGACGCTGTTGCTCGCGGGATGTGACTTCAGCGAAAAGGATCCTTGTTCCGAAACGAGCTAGTTGACTCGGTTGGCCCGTTCCGAGCTGGAGTTTCAGAGAGATTTCCCGCTGTTCCTTTTCGAGATTCGAGGGACAGGACATGTCTTTTTTTCTCTTCAGGAAGGACCTGAGTATATTGAGTGCGATGGAAAGAAGGGACATAGATTCATCTCGAAGGAGGGTTGAAGGATCCTTAGGAGTGGGTTGTGAAGGGATGGTTGCCCATAGGCGCTTTCTGATTCCTTGCCAGCGACAATGGTTTGCTTGACCCCGGGTTGATGAAGGACTATGATTAAATCTGGGATGGTTTCCCTGAAGGTGTGAGAATGATGAAACGACCATTTTTTGGGGCTTTTATGGCCGCTTCGTTGTGGTTCGTCTGTTCCTGTTCCAGGGAAGATAGGACCCGTTCCACGGCCTCCGTGGAGGTTCAACCCAATGTCCGGCCCGTGGTGATCATGAAGGTCCAAAGGCAGGACCTTTTCGAGGGTGTGACCGCAACAGGGGCCCTGGAGCCGGAACGGGACGTCCTGGTGGGTTCTGAAACCTCGGGCAGGGTCGTCCAGATGAACGCGTGCGTGGGGATGTGGATGGAGAAGGGGGACCTTGTTCTGCGCGTGGACGACGAACTCCTGAATCTCAATCTGCAGGCCAGGGAGGTGGCGGTCTTTGCGGGTCAGTCCGCTTTGAACAACGCTCGAAGCGATCTGAACAGGGTTCAAAAACTCAGAGAGAGCGGGCTTTTGACCGACGTGGAGCTGGACAAGGTCCGCCTTCAGGTCGAAATTGTGGAAGCGGAAATGAAGGGAGCTCTCGTGGCCAAGAAGCTGGCAGAGAAACAGCTTCGGGACGCGACGATTCGGGCTCCGGTTTCCGGATTCGTGGCCCAGACCTATGTGGAAGTGGGGGAGATTTTGGGACCGGGCAGGCCTGTGGTCAATTTGATGGACACGAAACGATTGCGTGTCAAGGTGGGATTTTCTGAAAAGCAGGTGGGTTTGGCCAAGGTGGGCGATTCGGTGAAGGTGATGGTCCATCTGGCGGAAGAGCTCTTGTTCGAGGGCAAGATAATCTCGGTGGGACTCAAACAGGATGACATGACACGAACCTACCCCGTGGAGATCGTTTTGAGCGATCCCAAGGGACATCTTAGGCCTGGCATGATGGCCCGAGTGTCTTTGGAAAAATCCACCGGAAATCAAGGCATCCTTCTGCCGGAAGACACGGTGCTGCGCAGGTATGGGAAACGAATCGTCTTTGTGGTGGAAGGAGGCGTGGCTTGCGCCAAGGAAGTCGTGGTGGGGGATCGAATGGGCCCATGCCTCGTGATCTTGGAAGGGCTTTTTCCCCAGGAAGCTGTGATCGTGATGGGGCAGGAGTCGGTCGCTGATTCCGATTCGGTGCAGGTTTTAAATCCCACGGGTGAACCCATGGATGTCGACAACGAAATCTTTCATTCGAACTGAGGCTATCTAGAATTTCCATGTCCCTACCCGAATTCTCGGTCAAACAGCGAGTTTTGGTCAATCTTCTCTTTTTGGGGCTGATTGTTGCCGGAGGCTTGATCTTTCGCCGAACGCCCATGGAGATCTATCCTGATCTCACGTTCAACGAATCGTTCATCTTTACCTTGTATCCGGGCGCCTCTCCGGAAGAAGTGGAGGCGATGATCACCCGTCCCATCGAGGACGAGATCTCCGATGTTCCCCACGTGGATCGAATCGTGTCCATTTCCAGGGAAAGCCGATCTTTCATCAATGTGATTTTCGATGAAAAGGTGGAAGACATCAATGCCTCGGTGAACGAACTTCGTGCCGAAGTGGCCAAGGTGACCGGGTTGCCCAAGGATGCCACGGAACCCCGAGTTCTTCGGGCACGAATCGGCGAACACATCCCTGTGGTGATCGTTTCTTTGGGCGCCGACCTGGATCCCAACACGTTGAGGGAGGTGTCGGATTATCTCAAAACGGATCTCAAACAGATTCCGGGCGTGGCGGATGTCCAGGTGGACGGACTCCTCGAAAGGGAAATTCGGGTGGAGGTCGAGCCGGATCGTCTCGATCGATACCACCTCTCTCTGATGGAAATCATGCACGCCTTGGCCATGAGGAACATCAATGTTCCTTGTGGGACGGTGGAGGCGGGGAACAAGGAGTGGCTCGTTCGTCTCGTGGGAGAATTTAGCGAGCTGTCGGAGATCAGGAACGTGGTAATTCGGTCCTCGAAGGATGGAAGCCAGATTCGAATCTGCGATGTGGCTCGTGTGGTGGATACCTTCAAGGATCCCATGGTCATCACCCGGATGGATGGCAAACCTTGCGTGGCTCTTCGAGTCACCAAGAAAGCGGATGCCAATGTCATTCCGGTGGTCGCGGAGGTCCGTCGCCGCACCGAAGCGCATCTATCCTCCCTGCCCATGGAGGTAAAGGTCGTCTATCGAATGGATACGGCCAAACAGGTCCTGGATCGTCTCACCGTTCTGGGAAACAATGGAATGATCGGCATGGTTCTGGTGAGTCTTTCCTTGGCCATCTTCGTGGGAATTCGCGGGGCGATCCTGGCTGCCGTGGGGATCCCCTTCAGTTTCTTTTGCACCATGATCTTTCTGGACGCTACCCAGATCACCATCAATATGGTCAGCGTCTTCGCACTGGTCCTCGTTTTGGGTATGGTGGTGGACGATGCCATCGTGGTCATCGAGAACGTGTATCGACACATGGAAATGGGGGCGTCCTCGGAAGAAGCGGCTATTCGAGGGACAGAAGAGGTGATGTGGCCTGTTTTTGCCGCGATTCTTACCACCATTGCCGCGTTCGTCCCGCTTCTGATGATGAGCGGTCCTGTCGGTATGTTTATCCGAATCATTCCCAAGGTGGTGACGTTTGTCTTGATCGCCTCGCTTCTGGAAGCGGTGGTCATTCTGCCTTCTCATTTGGCTGACTTTGGGAAAACAAGAAAAGGAAGAGACCATCACCCGGGGGAGATCATCCTCTCTTGGATTCGATCCAAATATGTGCGCGCCCTGCGGGCATGCACGCATCATCGGTATGTCACGGTGCTTTGTGTGATCGCGGCGGCCAGTGTGTGCGCTGATATCGGAAGGAACCTGGACCGCATGCTTTTCGCGGAAGAGGAAGTGGACCAGATCGAAATTCAATTCGAAACAGCGCCCGGCTCCAGCCTGGAGAGTACGGATAAGATCGCTGCGGAGATGGAAAAGGTGATCGCAAAGATGCCCCCGGGCGTGATCCGCGCTTCCCTGGTCAGAGTGGGTCTCCATCTTCGTATGTATGAAAGAATCCAAGGGAGCCATCTGTGCCAGTTCGATCTGGAATTGACTCCGGAAAGCCAAAGAGACATGACTTTGGAAGACACCATACGAGAGATCAGGGAGCGGGCCAAGGGAATCCCGGGGATTCAATCTATTCGCCTCTATCAACCGGAACGAGGCGCTCCCACCGGGGATCCTGTGGAATTGAGGATCAAGGGTCCGGATTTTGGCAAGCTGGAGAAGCTCTCCAACGAGGTGGCGACCGTGGTGTCGAGCATTAGAGGAGTTCGCGACGTGAGCAGCAGCCACGAAGTGGGGAAACAGGAACTGAGGATCAAGGTGGATTCCAAGAAGGCGGCCATGGTGGGTTTGGATGTGGTTCAAATCGCCATGTCGATTAGAACCGGACTGGAAGGGAGCACAGCCACTTCCTTTCGTTCAGGAGAAGAGGAGATCGATGTGGTGGTCAAGTTTCAGATGGAACAGATGGAGGGACTGGAGATTCTGGAAAACATGAGACTGATGACCCGATCAGGAAAGCGAGTCGGTCTCTCCGAGGTGGCTCAGTGGGACTTGGTTCCCGGGATCAGCCTGATTCGGCGCAGGGACAACGAGAGGATCGTGCAGATCACAGGGGATATCGACAAGAGACTTAACAACGTGGATTCCGTGAACAAGGAATTGATGGAACGCTTCCAGGACTTCAACCTTCGCAATCCCGGATATTCCCTGGAATTCGGAGGAGATTTCGAGGAATTGGAGCGTTCCTTCAAGGACCTCTATTTCTCTCTTGGTTTGGCGGTCATGGCCATTTATCTTATCCTGGGCGCTCAATTCAAATCCTTCGTCCAGCCCCTCATCATCCTCGCGACAGTGCCTTTCGCCTTCATTGGCGTGATCCTGGGTTTGGTGGTGATGAAATTGCTTTTCACCATCACCGCTTTCATCGCCATTGTGGCCTTGGCCGGGATCGTAGTCAATGATTCCTTGATCTTGGTGGACTTCATCAATCGCCTTCGAGCGAGCGGACTGAGCGACGAGGAGTCTGTGATCCAGGCGGGACTGGTCAGGATGAGGCCCATTCTGCTCACCTCGATCACGACGGTTCTTGGACTTCTTCCATTGACGATGGGATGGGGTGGCGCCTCCAAGATGTGGAGTCCCATGGCCGCATCGCTCTGCTGGGGGCTTTCTTTTGCCACCCTTCTTACCTTGTTTGTCATTCCATCGATTCAGAGAATCGTGGATGATATCAGGGGCTTGTTCCAACGACGCAACGGATCGTAGGGTTGTATGTCCATTCCCTCTTTCTCTGTCCATCAGCGCGTTCTGGTCAACCTGCTCTTCCTGGGACTCATGGTGACAGGGATCTTCTTTTTCCGTAGAACGCCCATGGAACTCTATCCGGACATCACGTTCCACAAGGCGTATGTTGCCACCATTTTTCCCGGTGGATCGCCTGAGGAAGTGGAACAACTCGTAACCATCCCCATCGAAAGGGAGATCGCGGATGTGCCCAACATTGCCACTCTGTCCTCCACGACCCGGCAAAACCTGTCTGTGATCATGGTGATATTCGAAGACAATGTGAAGGACATCCAGGATTGCATAAGCGAGCTGCGGGCCGAGGTGGCCAAGGTGAAAAACCTGCCCGAAGAGATCCGAGGTCCCATGGTGTTCAGGGCTCGAATCACGGAACATGTGCCTATTCTGGTCGTTTGTATGGCCGCGGAAACGGAATCCAACATCCTGCGCCAGTTCGCGGAGAACCTCAGAGCAGAGTTGAGGAAGCTGGATGGCGTGGCCGATGCCCACATTTCAGGGGTTCTGGAGCGAGAGATCGAAGTGGCTGTGCATTCCGATCGCCTGGACCGGCTTCATCTGTCCTTGAACGAGGTGATGGGGGGCTTGAGTATGGGCAATATGAATGTCCCTTGCGGACGGGTCAATGCGGGAAGCAAGGAGTGGTTGGTTCGCCTGGTGGGGCAATGGGAGTCCTTGGAAGAGATCAGGGATGTAGTGGTACGCCAAAGCCAGGCGGGACAAGTCTTGGTGGGGGATGTTGCCACGGTTTCAGACACGTTCAAGAGACCGCTCGCCTTGTCCCGGTTGGATGGCAAGGAATGCGTCACCTTGGCCATTACCAAGAAACCTGATGCCAATGCTGTTACGCTGGTCAAAGATGCCAGGAAGGTGACCGATCGGTTCGCTTCCTCCGCCTCGGTAGATCTCGATATCTCCTACCGTCATGATACGTCCAAAGACATCATTGGCAGGTTGAGTGTCCTGGGAAACAACGGACTGATCGGAATGGTTCTTGTGGGCATTTCCTTGACGATGTTCGTGGGAATACGCGCCTCGATTCTGGCGGCCATAGGGATCCCCTTCTGTTTTCTCTGCACCATGATCTTCTGTCATATCGGAAATATCACCATCAATATGGTCAGCGTTTTCGCTTTTGTTCTGGTCCTTGGCATGGTGGTGGATGATGCTATTGTGCTGATCGAAAACGTGGTTCGAAAGATGGAGATGGGCCTGCCCGCGAAGGAAGCGGCTATCAAGGGCTCGGAGGAGGTCATGTGGCCGGTGACAGTGGCCGTATTGACGACCATGGCGGCCTTCTTGCCCCTTCTTGCCATGCAGGGATTCATAGGAAAATTCCTTCAGCTTATTCCAAAAATCGTCACGTTTGTCCTGGTGGCCTCTTTGGTGGAAGCCTTGGTCATTCTGCCCTCCCATATGGCGGATTTCGTTCGATTGCCGAAGAAGAGGACACAGCGGCCCTTGGGCGGGAAAGCCCTGGACAGCCTGAGGGGATTCTATCTGCGTCTGTTGAAGTGGTGCGTTCATCACAGGTATTTAACCATTCTGACGGTATTTGCAAGTGCCGCTTTTTGCGTTCATATCGGAAGGAACCTGGACAGGATGCTCTTCGCGGAGGAAGAGGAAGACCAGATCCAGATCCAATTCAAGACCACGCCTGCTTGTAGCATGAACAGTACGGATCAAGTCGCCCGGGACATCGAAGCAAGAATCGCCCAGATTCCGGAGGGAGTGATTCAAGCGGTTCTCTGTCAAACCGGGATGCAGGTATTCGAATACGAGAGGGTATATTCCAACCATATCGGACAGATCGACATAGACCTGTTTCCAGGAAAGACGCGTCCCCTCTCCATAGAAGATACGATCGCCATGATTCGAAACGAGCTGGACGGGGTACCCGGATTGATTTCAGTCAGCGTAAGGCAACCTCAAAAAGCCCACCAGATGGGGTCGCCTGTGGAGGTGCGCGTAAAAGGACCTCGTTTCGACCGTCTGGCCGAGCTGTCCCAGGAAGTGTTTCGTGTCCTCAAGGAGATTCCAGGAGTCGAGGATCTTCAGAGCAGTCATGAGATCGGCAAGAAGGAGCTACGAATCAGTGTGGATTCGGACAAGGCGGCCATGATGGGACTGAGCGTGGGGGAAGTGGCCATGACGGTCAGGACAGCCCTGGAAGGGACCTCGGTCACGACCTATTTTGACCACGACAGGGAAGTGGACGTGGTGGTACGATACGACACTTCGACCGAGGATCGATTGATGCTTCTGGAGAACATGCGTCTGATGAACCGACGGGGCGAACAGGTCGGGTTGAAAGAGGTGGCCCATCTGAATCTGGAACCTGGGATCGCGGAGATTCGGAGAAAGGATGGAGAAAGGATCATCCTTTTGAGCGCGGATATCGATGAAAACATCAGCAATGCCGATGCGATCCACAGGGAATTGATGAGGCATTTTTCGGACTTCTCGTCCAGGTATCCAGGTTATACCCTGGAATATGGAGGAGATTATGCCGAGATGGAGCGATCCTTCCACGATTTGTATCTTTCCCTGGGTATGGCTTGCATGGTGATCTACCTCCTCTTAGGGGCGCAATTCAAGTCGTTCGTGCAACCTCTCATCGTGATGGTTACCGTACCCTTCGCCTTTATCGGGGTGATCTTGGGGTTGGTGGTCATGAATCTTCTTTTTACCATCACTGCCTTCGTATCCATCGTGGCCTTGGCCGGGATCGTGGTAAATGATTCCTTGATTCTGGTGGATTTTATCAACAGGCTGAGGGCCAGCGGTGTCTCCATGGAGGAATCCATCTATCAGGCGGGCCTACTCAGGATGCGTCCCATTCTCTTGACTTCTATCACCACCATATTGGGATTGTTGCCCTTGACTCTGGGATGGGGTGGGGTTTCCAGGATGTGGAGTCCCATGGCCGCTTCCATGTGCTGGGGTTTGGGATTTTCCACCATCCTCACGTTGTTCGTCGTCCCCTCTCTCCAGAGAATCGTGGACGATTTTCTCAGGAATACGTAGAGGACTCTGAAGATTCAGCGGATCCCTTGGAAGATTTCCTGGGGTTCTATCGGATGAAAAGGCGTACGGCTTTTTCCACCAGAGTCAAATCGGCTCGAGTATTGAAGCAAGGCCCGAAAGGACGGTCGTTCAATACCCCGTAGGCGGGCAAAGGATAACTGTCCAGAATGCCATCTGTCAGATCTCTTTCGCAGGCGACGGCCACGACAGCCCTGGAGCCTCGGTCCTTCAAGATTTTTCGGGCCAATGTGCCTCCTGTGGCCACAGCCAGAGGAGCCCCGATGGACTGGCTGAAATCCAAAAGAGAAGAAACGACGCATCGCCCGCATCGTTTGCATTTGGTGACATCGTGGGTTATTTTCACATCACAATCGCTGTATTGAAGGCAGTGAGGCAGAAGAATCAGAATCTGCTCGGGGGGAACCTTCAATCCCAATCGTTCCACTTGTCCATTGTTGAGAGAGAGAAAGGATCTGCGCAGTCGCATCTCGTCGCGTCTTGTCAGCCTAGCCAGGATCAAACAGAATGGAAAGAAACGGACCGCAGGCTTGTAAGCGTTCTGAAAATACAAGGATCGGGTGGTTTGTTTCAAGCTGGCCCAGAGAAGGATTGCAAGTTGATAGAGAAGCCATGCTGAGACCAGAAGAAAGGGAACACACGATGCGAGGCCCCAGACGAAGGAACTCCGTTGGGTGATCCAAAAGGCCAACAGGTAGCCAAAAAAGCACAGGAGAGAAGAGGAGACAAGTCCCACGCACGAGGCATAGAACAAATAGATGAGCCTTCCCTCTTTTCTCATACGTGTCTTCTCTCCAGGACCTCAGCCGCAACGGGAAAAGCCGCACTCCCGACAGACCACGCAACCGCCCTCGTGTTCCAATTTGAATCCGCAGTCAGGACAAGTCTCACCTTGGTGCCTCGGGGAGGAGTCCAACGGGGGCTGTCCCTGAATATAGTTTCGAATGGTTCGACCGATCGCGTCGGGACAGGACAACACGGTCACATTCTTGTTTCGAACACAGGAAAGGCACCGAATGCCGCAGAGCTGAGACACCAGGTTGTTTGCGTCGATACCACATCTCAAAGCTAGGGAAGCCACCCTCGCGGTGGCTTCCGATTGGGAGGGACATCCCCCTCCTTTGCCGGTGGTGGTGAAGACCTCGCAGATTCCTTCCCCGTCGGAGTTCACCGTGATGTAGAGTTTCCCGCAACCGATGCTCACCTTTTCCGTGATTCCCATGGTTCGCATGGGTCTGGAACGGGGATTCACGTTCAGCGCATCCCCGGTCTCTGCTTTGCCTTTCCGAAGGACCTGTCCCGTGCGACTCCCATCACGGTACAGAGTAACCCCTTTGCAACCCAATTCATGGGCCAGCAAGTAGACCTTCTTTACGTCTTCCTTCGTGGCCTCATGGGGGAAATTGACCGTCTTGGATACCGCGTTGTCGGTATATTTCTGAAAGGCTGCCTGCATCCTGACATGCCATTCGGGCGACACATCGTGGGCCGTGACGAAGACGCGTTTCATCCAATCCGACACCTCGTTCAGTTCATGCAATGGCTTGCCTGATCGAAGGTGGGACAGGATTCGATCCGAAGGGCATTGTTCCCTTTGCAGGGCGTCTTCGAAAGCCGGGCTGATTTCGATCAACGTGTGGCCGTCCAGCACATGTCTCTCGAAAGCCAGCGCGAAGACAGGTTCGATCCCACTGGAACAACCCGCGATAATGGACAACGTCCCGGTGGGCGCGATGGTTGTGCACGTGGCGTTTCTCTGCGGGGGATCTTCCCGTTGAGCGAAGACGCTTCGATCGAAATGGGGAAAGGGGCCTCTTTCCTCGGCCAACTGTCTAGAGGCTTCCCTGGCCGCGATGGCCATGGTGTTCATCACCTCTTCCGCCACGGCGACACCCGCCTCGGAATTGTAGGGAATTCGAAGAAATCCCAGTAGATCGGCGAATCCCATCACGCCCAATCCTACCTTCCGATGGGCCAAGGTGATGTCGCGAATTTCCTGCAAAGGGTATCGGTTTACATCGATCACATTGTCCAGGAAACGCAGGGCCAGTTGAACCGTCCGTTGAAGTTTCGTTGTATCTATCCGACACTCTTCCTGTTCCCACAGAATCATCCTGGCCAGATTGATGGATCCCAAGTTGCAGGATTCGAAGGGCAAAAGAGGCTGTTCGCCGCAAGGGTTTGTGGCCTCGATCTCTCCGAGGAGAGGCGTTGGATTGTCCGCGTTGATTCGATCCAAAAAGAGGATTCCCGGTTCGCCGTTGGCCCAAGCTCGTTCCACGATGAGGTCGAATACGGTTCGAGCGGGAAGGGATAGATGGCCCGCGGGCGACCCGGTCCTTGGATTGACGAGCGGGTACTCCCTGTTCTCGAGCAGAGCGTCCATGAACGCGTCGGTCAATCCCACGGAGAGGTTGAAGTTGGTCAAAGCGTTTTCCTCTTCCTTCGCCTGAATGAAATCCAGGATGTCCGGGTGGTCCACTCGGAGTACCGCCATGTTGGCCCCCCGGCGTCGCCCCCCTTGCTTGACTGTTTCCGTGGCCGCGTTAAAAACGCTCATGAAGGAGATGGGACCGCTGGAAACCCCTTGGGTCGTGGAGACCATGTCGTTCTTCGGACGAAGCCTGGAGAAGGAAAAGCCCGTGCCTCCTCCACTCTTGTGAATGAGCGCCGTGTGCTTTACCGCCTCGAAGATGCTGTTCATGGAATCTTCCACGGGGAGCACGAAACAAGCGGACAGTTGTTGCATGTCGGTCTCGGCGTTCATAAGGGTGGGGGAATTGGGCAAGAATTCTAGCGAAGCCATGAGTTCAAAAAAGGCTTCTTCCCAAGGGGAGGGGTCGTTTCCGTGCTTCGATTCGACCGAAGCGATGTTTCTGGCAACGCGTCGAAACAGTCCTTCAGCGGTCTCCAGGAACTGTCCATCCTCCTTTTTTCTCAAGTACCGGTTTTCCAGAACAGTGCGAGCGTTGTCAGTCAGTGGGATTTGGGTATTCATGGGAAAGGGCTCCTTTATCCCAAGCATAGCAGAGGCGGAAGGCCCTCTCAAGTTTGCCCAAAAAGTCCAAGGGAGTAGAATGATGGGCGTATGATGGATTGGCAAGGACACCCGAGAATGGAAGTCTGTCCCGTTCGGTCCCAGGCTCTTCGCGAAGCCTTGGTCGGGCAGAGGGTCGTCTTCTTGTCCGATCTCCATAGTTGGGGCTTCTCTTCCCTGGAGAAGGATGTCTTGGAGATCGTGGCAGGTTGCAACCCCACGTTGATTCTCTTGGGAGGAGATTATGTGAAAGCCAAGGCGGCCCGAGTCGCGATCAGGGAGGTTTATCATCGTTTTGCCGGGATCGCGCCGACATGGGGTGTCTTGGGGAACAACGATTATGAGTATGGACATGGCCTCAAGGCTTTGGTGAAGGGGTTGAACGACGCCGGGGTGAGACTTCTTCGGAATCAGAGCCTGCTTTGGCCTTCACATCGACCCCGGTTTGCCATAGCGGGTGTGGAAGACGCGATCGAGGGAAAACCTGATATGGCATTGGCTTGCAAGGACATTCCGGATGGTGTGCCTTGCATTCTTGTTTCCCATACCCCTCAGATCCAACACCAACCTGTCCCTTCTAGTGTCCGTCTTGTACTGGCTGGGCATACCCATGGGGGCCAAATTCGAATCCCGATTCTTCTCCCGGTCTTCCTGTTTTTGAAAGGTTATCCACTTCAGCGAAGCGGAATGAGCCAGGGGATGAAGCATGATCTGTATGTGACAAGGGGCGTGGGGACCACAGGGCCGGCCTGGCGGTTTCGATGCTCCCCGGAGGTCGTTCTTCTGTCCTGTGACGGGCAAGATCCAGGAGTAAATATTCACTGAATATTTACATCCAGGATAACTCTTGGAACCATCAAAGGCATGTGGTTTTCAATTAGAACCCCAAATGCCAGGTCCAGGCCACCAGGCCGGTTAAAACAAAATTGCCGTCTGCCACCAATCCGCATAGCAGACGAGGCGCGAAGAGCCTCCTGTGATACATGCCCAAGTACATCCAAGTGTACAACACCGTGAAAAGCAGCCAAAGAGAAAGGGATGGGGTCCATCCTGCCAGGAAGGCAAACAGCAACAAGATGCCCTGACAAAAGGTGACCAGGATCAACAGCAACTGGGTTCGACGCTTGCCCAAAACCACAGGCAGCATCTCCTGTCCGACAATCTTATCTCCTTGAATCTCCTTCACATCGAACAGATTGGATCGGGTGAACATCATACTGAAGGCGTACAGGAAGGCGACCATGCTTCCTCCGGTCAGCCCACCTTCGTGGGCAAAGACTGGAACCAGAGATGAGATGCTCGCCCATCCCACGGAAAGAGCCAGGTCCTTGGAGCCCGGGATGTTTCTCAAGGATATCTTGTGACCCGTAAGGCTGAGAAGCAGGGGGGAACGATAAAGAAGAGCGCCCAGGGTGCAGAGAAGAACGACAAGAAAAGGCAAGGCACCCAGAGTCCAGGACAGGGACAGAGCGGAAATGGAGCAGATCCATCCCAGAACGAGCAGAGGTCTGGCATATTCCTGGAAGAATTCGGCGCGTTTGGGATCATCAAAAACGTCTTCAGCGCTCTCGTTCAGACGGTAAATGACATGGGTTCCGATCACGAACAAGAAGGATACGGCGAGGGTTTTCCACGTGATTTCTCTGTGGGCCAGCAGGGCACAAGCATAGGTCAGGCCTACCGCGCCCAATCCCAGGAAAAGATGGGTATCAATACATATATTCCATAGATACCGCTTTAGGAAGGTACTGCTTCGAATCCAGGGATGATCTTTGTGGGTTAGATGTTCCACCACGCTTCGTATGACCCAATTGGGTGTGGAAGCGCCCGCGGTTACGCCTATGGTATGAAAGGATCTCAGAGTTTCCATGTTCAGATCCAGCTCTGTTCTGACGAAAAACGAGGGTTTCCCCGTGTTCTTCGCGATCTCGTAAAGTCGTCTGGTGTTCGCGCTCTCCTCTCCTCCCACCACGAGGATCGCGTCACACTCTTGGGCCAGAAAGAGCACTTCTTCCTGGCGTTCTCTCGTAGCATTGCAGATGGTTTTGAATACCTTGCATTCAGAGGACTTGTGCTGGAGGATTTCGCAGATTTTTTCATATCTTTCAGGATGAAAAGTAGTTTGCGCTATGACACAGATTCTCTCTCTGTGGGGCAGTTCTCGGGCCTGTTCTTCGGAGCAGATAAGAATTCCCTTGTCCTTCGAGTACCCCAATAGACCCAGCATCTCCGGATGACCTTGGTCTCCCACCAAGATGATTTCATACCCTCTTTTCAGGTGGCGAAGAATCAGTTTCTGTGAAGCGACGATGTGAGGACAGGTCGCGTCGGCCACATCGAAACCCTGCTTTTCCAGGGAGGCTTTTTCCAAGGGATCGACACCATGGGCCCGGATGATGACGGTTCCCTTCTCCTTATCCTGAACATCCTGAACATCTTGAACCCCTTTCAATCGAAGCATTTGAACGGCCTGGTCGTTGTGAACCAAGGGGCCGTGGGTATAGATGGGGCCTTGTTGTGTCTTGGACAATTCCAAGGCCATGTTGGTGGCACGGCGTACGCCAGCGCAAAAGCCCGCGGTCTTGGCTACTTTCACTCTCATATTCTTGCTCTCTGTTTGTAAATCTTCGGTGAGCCCGATCTGGCCTGGAGCAAAGTTTACCTTGTCTCTCTCGAAAACTCTATCCGGCACAAAGTACGGATCCTTCTTGGGAATGCGATGCTCAGAGACAGAAGCCGTTCGGCTTCAATCCTCTCTTTTCCCTCGTGAAGCTCTTGCCTGGATTGAATTCCCTTAAGGTCGGCTAGTTGGGAAGCCTGTTGACCCCCAAGCGGGGGCATGGTATCGTTTTTAGGTTGTGGGCCGCGAGAAATGAGGAGGGATCTAGCGATCATCCGGGGCGGCCGTATTGATGAACGAGGCCTTTTGATGCAAATCGTTGGTGTTGTACCTGCCCGATATCATTCGACACGTTTGGAAGGCAAGGTCCTCGCGGATGTTGAGGGATATCCCATGATCTGGTGGGTATACTGTCGTGCAGCCCGATCTTCATCGCTCGACAAGGTGGTGGTGGCGGCCGATGATGAGCGAATCGCTGTTGAGATACGGAAGCGTGGAGGAAATGCGGTCATGACGAGAACGGACCATGCTTCCGGCACAGACCGAGTGGCGGAAGCGGCTGAAAAACTGGGTCTAGAGGGGAGGGATATCGTGGTCAATGTTCAGGGAGATGAACCGCTCCTGGATCCAAGAGCCATTGATATCTTGGTGGAGGCCATGAAAAGGGGGGAACAGGTGGAAATGGCCACGTTGATTCATCCTATGAACCATGTGGAAGATCCACAGAATCCCAATGTAGTTAAGGTGGTTGTAGATCGTCAGGGATACGCGCTTTATTTCTCCCGGTCTCTCGTTCCCTACCCGAGGAATGAGGGGGGTCCATTGTATAGACATGTCGGTATTTATGGATATCGATATGAATTCCTACGTTGTTTGGTTGGCGAATCTCCGACTCCTTTGGAGCGAGCCGAGGCGTTGGAGCAATTGCGGGCCTTGGAAACTGGACATCGCATCAAGGTGGTGGAGACCTCGTATCATTCCCTTGGAGTGGATACCTTGAGAGATCTGGAATGTGTTCGGGCAACCATTCGCGAGCAAGGATTGTCCCCTAGTACATGAGACATCGCTGTTGTGTAATCGCAGTCCTGTTCTTGATGATTCTTTGTGGCTGCCGGAAGAAGAAAGATTCCGGCATGGAAGGCAAGGCGGTTCAGAAGAAAGCGGGTCCTGCTTCCACGGTTTCCACACAAGATCAATCCATGATGGAAAGCACGATCCACGCCTTCCGAATGGTGGAAACCGAGGGTCGAGAGAACGAGGATGCTCGGAAGGTGTGGGAGCTGGTCGCGGCAGAAGCGCGTGGTGAGACGGAGGAACGGGTCAATTTGTCCGATGTGACGCTGCGATTTTTCAGGGAGAATGAGGTGGTGGGCACGATCACCGGGCAAACGGGCATGTTCGACAGAAAGAAACAGAGCGGCAGTATGCAGGGAGATGTGGTGGGATGGTCCTCGGAGGGATATCGTATTGAGACCGAGTCGATCCAATGGGTCAAGGAGACCATGCTGATCGAAGCGGAAGGTATGGTGAAGATCTTTTTTGGTGATTCGGAGATTCAGGGACAGGGCCTTACGGCTTCTGTCAGCCTGAAGGAATTCAAAACCCATAACGTGAAGGGAAGAGTTGTGATCGATGAGGGCTAAACATAGACTTCCATGGCTTTGGATCCTTGTTCTTTCGTTGGGCATACCGGGATGGAGCCAGACGATTCTGGAGATCAAACATGCCGACACCTGGAGCTATGACGCGGAATCAGGCACACAGGTCCTGGAAGGAAATGTGGACATGGCCTACGAAGGAATGATGATTCGGGCCGCCCGGATACGATTCAAGACGAGCCAAGAGACAAATGAGTTGGAAGCGGCGGAAGCAGAGGGATCTGTTCAGGTAATCGAGGAAGGAAAGGTGGCAAGGGGCGAAAGAGCGGAGTGCGATTTTCGGAGGGGCCTTCTTCACCTGAAGGGCAATGCGAGCGTTCAGCAGGGGAACAATGTGATCCAGGCCAAAGAGATTCATTTTGTCCGAGATTCTTCTGCTATGACTGCGGTTGGAACCGTGTCTGGAAACTTTGCGGGGCCTTCCGGAGGTGCGCAACAGGGTCTTCGACTGGAAAAGGCCGAAAAATGGGTGTTTGATCCGGCCAAGCATCTGCATGATTTGCAGGGCAATCCTGTGGTTCATATGCAGGATACGAAGATTTCGGCGTCCAGGATTATGCTTCAAATGGATGAAAAGGATGAAGGAATTCTGCGTGCAGACACAGAACCTCCGGTGGAAATCGTCAAGGGAGATCTCAGGGCTACTGCCGATTCTGCGACCTATTTTCCGGCCGGGGATGCCGAGGAAAGATTGGTGCTCAAGGGAAACGCCAAGATGTACCAGGGACAGAATTTCATGTCCGGCGATGAAATCATCTTTTTTCCCGCGACAGGCAGCATGAAGGGCAAGAATGTCCAAGTGACCATTCAAGTGGAAGAGAACGCCGGAGGAATGCCATAGCTGCCACACTCGAAACTCGAAGATTGTCGAAACGGTACGGAAAGAAACTGGTTGTGAAAGATATCTCCATCAAACTGGGTTTGCATGAGATTGTCGGGCTTTTGGGACCCAATGGGGCTGGAAAAACAACGACCTTCAACATCGTGGTGGGATTGACAAAACCTACGGCTGGAGAGATCTGGTGCAACAACCGGAATATTTCCAGATGGCCTATCTACAAAAGGGCGCGTTTTGGTATCGGTTACCTTCCACAAGAGGCCTCTGTGTTCAGGAAGCTCACGGTAGAAGATAATTTGCGGGCCATATTGGAGAGTCTGGATTTATCTCGGGAGGAACAAGATCGTAGATTGGAACAGCTTCTTCAGGGGCTTCGTATCGATCATCTGAGACATCAGAAGGCCTCTTCCCTTTCCGGTGGAGAAAGGAGACGCGTGGAAATCACCAGAACCTTGATTACATCTCCTTCTTTTCTTCTGTTGGATGAACCGTTCTCCGGGATCGATCCTATTGCGGTTCTGGACATCAGAACGATCATTACCCAGTTGAAGAACATCGGCATTGGTGTTCTGCTCACGGATCATAATGTACGGGAGACCCTGAAGGTAACCGATAGGGCGTATATCGTCGAGAGCGGAAGGATTCTATTCTCTGGAACGCCCAAGGAAGTGGCGGCTGATCCGAGAGTTCGAGAAGTTTACTTGGGTGAAGAATTCGAGTTGGCCTAGGAGGTCGGAATGGAGATCAAGATCACGGCAAGACACATGGAGCTTACTGAGGAAATGAAGGGATTCATAGAAGAGAAATTGGGTAGATTGGAGCGTCATTTGCAGGAAGAATCTCCCGTCTCTCTGGTCATTTCCGAGGAAAAACCTGGCTATATCGTGGAGATCAGCCTGCACGATAGAGGCAGCGATTTCTTGAGCAAGGCCAGTCGACCTGAATTGGAGTCTGCGACGGAGGAGGCTGTGGACAAGATGAACAAGCAATTGAGGAGGCACAAGGATAAATTGATCAGCAGCGCCAGAACGAGCCCGGGAAAGGAAATCCCCCTGGTGTCAGAGACGGGGATGGAAGAAGAGGACCTGTAACAGTCATGATATATGTTGACCTTGTGGATGAGGGTATTGAAGAGGCTGGACAGCCTTCGGATGGGAGGAAGTACCAGTGCGCTTGAGTGAAATGATTGCGCCTGAAGCCGTTGCTACGGAACTTAGGGGATCTACCGGGGAAGAGGCGATCTCTGAATTATGTGATTTGTTGTGTCTAGCCATTGGCTGTGAGGAAAAGGAAAAGATGTTCAAGCTCCTCATGGAAAGGGAGGAGTTGGGCAGCACAGCCATTGGACATGGAGTGGCTCTGCCTCATGCGCGGGTTGTCAACCTGGATGGATTCCACGTGGCCTTGGGCCTTTCCAAGAAGGGCGTGGATTTTCACGCTTCAGACCGTTCTTTCTCGCATATCGTTTTCTTGCTGGTGGGGCCCAAGGACGCGTCTGGGTTCTATCTCAAAGCCTTGGCTCGTATCGCGAGGTTGGCTCGAGATGAAGCCCTTCGAAATCGTCTCTTGAAATGCAAATCCGCCGAGGCGGTAGTCGCTGCCATTCAGGAAGCTGAAGCGAAATATCTGAGCTAGTCGTCATGGGTATCACTGTTTCTCAGTTTGTGTCTGATACAGAAACCTCTCTGGGTTTGGAAATCCTGGTCGGGGAACAGCGCTTGGGCAACTCTCTTCCAGACACTCAGCCTGTTTGCCCCGCGTTGTGGTTGGGAGGCGTAAAGGATTGGCAACAGCATGAAAGCCTCCTGGTATTGGGAGAGACAGAGATCCAGTATCTGTTTCATTTGGATCCCGAGAGCCGAAAAGAACGTTTCCTGTCCCTGCTGCAAGGATCGTGTCCCTGCATTCTCATTCCAGCAGCTCTCCCGTTGCCCGAGGATCTGCTTCCGCTCGCTGAGCAAAGCGGAGCGATTGTTCTTGGTTCCAAGGTGGATACGATATCTTTGCTTCAAGAGGTAGCAAGATATATTCGATCCATGTGTCAGGAAACCTTGGTATTGCAGGCGGTTCTCATGGATGTGGCAGGGTTGGGAACGCTTATTCTGGGCGAGCCCGGGGTGGGTAAGAGCGAGGCCGCGTTGGAACTCATTGCCAGAGGTCATCGGTTCGTGGCGGATGATGTGGTGAAGGTTCGGAGGGCGGAGGACCATCGTATTCTGGGGGTTTCTCCGCCCTTGATCGAGTATCACATGGAGGTCCGAGGCCTGGGTATCATAGATATTCGCCGCCTCTTTGGGGTGCGATCCACGAGGAGCGAGGTGATCATTGGGTTGGTGGTTCATCTCCTGCCCTGGGAGAAATTGGAGGCCTTGGATAGGACAGGATTGGAGGAATACGATCACGAGATTCTGGGCGTTGCCATCCCTTGCCGCAGGATTCCAGTGGCACCCGGCAGGAATCTCGCGGTTGTGATCGAAGTGGCCTGCATGACCGAGCGTCTCAAGGAGATGGGGATCCACGCGGCCCGCGAATTGGACGACCGAATACGAGCCACCATGACCCAAGGCGCGATGTTCGAATCGGAGGGTATATGATGGAATCGGCAGTTCATCCTCGTCTGGAGATCGTGGTGGTGACCGGATTGTCCGGCGCTGGACGAACGACTGCCATGCACTGTCTGGAGGATATGGGTTTTTTTTGCGTAGACAACCTTCCTGCCAAGTTAATTCCCTTGTTTGCCAACCTGTGCGCCAATACGGAAGGTCGTGTTGCCAAGGCGGCCTTGGTGATCGATGTTCGAGAGAGACATTTTTTTATGGATGTTTTTACCGCTTTGGATGAGCTTGTGGCGGATGGTTTTGATTATCGGGTTCTTTTCCTCGAGGCGAGCGATGGATCCTTGATCCGTCGATACAGTGCGACCCGCCGTACCCATCCTTTGGCTGGACAAGGGGAAGCTTTGGCCGAAGGGATTTCCAGGGAACGAGACATGATTGCCAGGCTCAGGGAACGAGCCACGTGGATCGTGGATACCTCCAATCTGAACGAACATGAGCTCAAGGCGAGCCTGAAGGAGAAATTGGGAGAGAAATTGGGACTGCGACACGAGTCCAAATGGCCGTTGACCGTCCATGTCATCTCTTTTGGGTTTAAATATGGGGTTCCCATGGATTCCGATATGGTCCTGGACGTTCGATTTCTTCCCAATCCAAACTATGTGGATGAATTGAAGCCATGCAACGGAACGCATGAAGAGGTCCGTCGTTTCGTTCTGGAAAGAAAAGAGACCCAGGAGTTCTTGAACAAACTGTACGATCTACTCGGCTATCTTCTGCCTCAATATACGAAAGAAGGGAAGGTCTATCTGACCATCGGTATTGGATGCACAGGTGGCCGTCACCGTTCTGTCGTCCTGGCAGAGGGAGTTGGAGAATTTCTTCGGGATAGGCAGTACGCGACTCATGTAAGACATAGGGATGTGACCAAGTAGTGATGAGGCAATGGGCGACATGAAAGAAAGAGAGATCACGGTAGGTTACTCCATGGGATTGCATGCCAGACCCGCGGCCTTCTTCGTGCAAAACGCTTCGGTCTTCTCTTCTCAGATCTGGCTGGAGAAGGAGGGACAAAGGGTGAATGCCAAAAGCATTCTTGGTATCCTGATGTTGGCCGCAGAACAAGGAAGCCCCTTGAAACTCATCGTGGAGGGATCCGACGAGGAACACGCGATCGATATGTTGGCTTCCGTATTGATGGAAGGAAGGGTGGAATGAGTCCCTTGGATGCCGAATCGGGACAGGAGGATCAGCGGGATATCGTTTTCAGAGGGGTAGGGGTTTCCAATGGGATCATCTATGGCAAGGTGTTCGTCCTGGACAGAAAGGATCCTGCTATTCCCAGGGAACAGATTGCTGATGATGCTCGGGAACAAGAGATCCAGCGGCTACACGAAGCGATAGAGAAGACCGAGGCGGACCTTGGAGAGATGAGAAGGAAGATCGAACGACGTGTGGGTAAGGACCACGCCATGATCTTTGATGCTCATCTTCTCATGGTGAGGGACGCGCGCCTCATTGCCGAAACGGAACAACGGATCTATGAGGAGAACGTGAACGCGGAATACGCTGTCATGGAAACGGTGAACGCCTTCGTGAAGGTTTTTGAGGGGATCGAAGACACCTATCTCAGGGGACGTATCGCGGACGTGAAAGATGTTTGTAGAAGGCTTCTACAGCATCTTATGGGGGAGAGGACGACGCACGTTCCACGGGAGGGAGAAGCGGTGATTGTGGTCGCCAGGGACCTGTCTCCGTCGGACACGGCCCAGATGCACAAAGAGGTGGTGTTGGGTTTTTGTACGGATGTGGGAAGCCGAGTGTCCCATACGGCCATCATGGCTCGGGCTTTGGGTATTCCGGCCGTGGTAGGGCTGGGTCGGTTGTCGGACAGCTTGACCACCGGAGATATGATTCTCCTGGACGGGAACCGAGGGACCGTTCTGGTCAATCCGTGCGAAGAGCGTATCAGTCAATTCATGGCGGACGCGCGTCGCTTTGAAGTATTGCTCAAGAAGCTCAGGGAGGAAGTCGAGCTTCCAGCGGTAACGAAGGATGGACATCGGCTGAGGATTGGCGCCAATATCGAACTCACGGACGAGTTGAAACAGATCCATCGGCATGGAGGAGAAGGCATTGGCCTGTACAGGACGGAATATTTCTATATGGGAAGGGAGGATCTGCCCACAGAAAACGAGCATTATATGGCCTATATGGCCGCAGCAAAATGCGCCGCGCCTCATCCAGTCATTATCAGAACATGTGACCTGGGGGGGGACAAGTTCGCCTCCATGATGGAAGTGGCCCAAGAGGTGACGGATTGTATGGGATGGCGTGCCATTCGTTTCTCTTTGCAGATGCCTGATATGTTCAAGACACAGCTTGCGGGAATCCTTCGGGCCGCCACGGTGGGCGAGGTCAAAGTGATGTTCCCCATGATCAGTGGGATAGAAGAATTGAGGCGGGCCAAGGAAGTTCTGGAGGAAGTGAAAGATGATTTGAGGCGAAAGGGGGAGGACTTCAAGATGGATATCGATGTGGGAGCGATGATCGAAGTGCCTTCCGCAGCGATCACAGCGGATCTTGTAGCCAAAGAAGTGGATTTTTTTAGCATTGGAACCAACGATTTGATACAGTATACGCTCGCGGTCAACAGAGTAAACGAGAAGATCGCGCACTTGTATGATCCAGCGCATCCTGCCATTTTGAGATTGTTGAGAGATGTGACGAAAGCAGCGCATGACAACGGGATCTGGGTGGGGATGTGTGGTGAGATGGCGGGAGATCCTTTCTTTTGTCCGATCCTGCTCGGGTTGGGCCTGGATGGTTTGAGTATGGCGCCCGTGGTGATCCCTGAGATCAAAAGGGTTGTTCGAGCCTGTCACTATGATGAGTGTGTGGACATGGTGGGCCATACGATGGACATGCTGACGGGTTCCGATGTGAGAAAGTTTATCAAGCGTCGAATGGGAGAGATCTTTCCCGATTTGCAGTGATCTCATAGAGAAGGAGTGATCGATGGGAATCAATGGATTGATGACCTCGGAATCGGTGACGGAAGGTCACCCGGACAAGGTATGCGATCGTATATCGGATGCGGTCTTGGATTGTGTCATGGCAGGAGATCCTACGGGTCGGGTCGCCTGTGAAACCATGGTGACCACAGGCATGGTGGTGGTGGCCGGAGAAATCACGACTACGGTGGAATTGGATATTCCCGGTTTGGCAAGGAAGGCCATCGAGGAGATCGGATACACGGATTCTGCCTTTGGGTTTGATCACAAGTCTTGCGGTGTTCTTCTTGCCGTGGAGAAGCAGTCTCCGGATATTGCCATGGGAGTCGATCCGGGTGGAGCCGGGGATCAAGGCATGATGATCGGATATGCAAGCAATGAAACGCCGGAGTTGATGCCTCTTCCCATCATGACGGCTCATCGATTGGTCCGTCGATTGGCGGAGCTGAGGAAAAACGGCGAGATCAGCTTCCTGCGTCCTGACGGCAAAAGCCAAGTGACAGCCAGGTATGTCCATGGGAAGCCCGAGGCGATTACTGCCGTGGTTATCTCCACGCAGCACGAACCGAATGTGACACAGGAACACATCAGGGCTGTCATGGAGGAAAAGGTAATTCGTCATGTGATTCCTGATCATGTCATGGAAGACAATGTTGTGATTCATGTGAATCCAACTGGACGCTTTGTTGTGGGTGGACCGCACGGCGACACCGGGCTTACCGGTAGGAAGATCATTGTGGATACCTATGGCGGGTTTGCGGGACATGGAGGAGGGGCCTTTTCCGGGAAGGATCCAAGCAAGGTAGATCGTTCCGCTACGTATATGGCCCGATATGTGGCCAAAAACATTGTCGCTGCAGGGCTGGCAGATCGTTGTACGGTGTATTTGGCGTATGCCATAGGTGTGGCGGACCCCGTAGGAGTTCATGTGGAGCGGGAAGGAGGTCCGGATCTGGATGACCACCGATTGGTCCAAACGATCCGAGAGGTATTTCCTCTTCAGCCCAGAGGGATCGTAGAACACTTCCAACTTCGACGTCCCATCTATGTCCCCACTTCGTCATACGGGCATTTTGGGAGGCAAGAGGAAGGATTTCCATGGGAGAACACGGATCGAGCCGAGGTTCTGCGTTCTTCCATGGGCGCTTAGGATGGGTGAGAGACTCATCCTTGTACAAGATGACAGGAATGAAATACACGGGAGGATTCATGCTACCGGAACATGATGTAAAGGACTTGGCTTTGGCCAGTCATGGGAAGAAAAGGATTCTTTGGGCTGATCGAAGGATGCCTGTCTTGACCAGCATTCGAAGGACTTTTCAACGGGAAAAGCCTTTGGAGGGTATAACCCTTGCGGCTTGCCTCCATGTTACGACAGAAACCGCAAATCTTGCCAGAACCTTGAAAACAGGAGGAGCCGAGGTCTTTCTGTGCGCTTCGAATCCCCTGAGTACCCAGGATGACGTGGCTGCCAGTCTGGTGAAGGATTATGGGATCGCATGTTTCTCCATCAAGGGAGAGGATCATGCCACCTATTACGATCACATTGCTGCTGTATTGGACGCCAAACCGAAGATTACCATGGATGACGGGGCGGATGTGGTCAGTACCCTTCATACGGGTCGCAAGAAACAGCTCAGAGAGATTCTGGGGGGGACAGAAGAGACGACCACCGGTGTGATCCGGTTGCGAAGCATGGCAAAATCCAAAGTGCTTTCCTATCCCATCGTGGCGGTCAATGATGCTATGACCAAGCATTTGTTCGACAACCGGTATGGGACGGGACAGAGTACCATGGACGGTGTTCTTCGGGCGACAAACATGCTGATTGCCGGCAAGACCGCCATAATCTGCGGCTATGGCTGGTGTGGTCGCGGGGTTGCCATGAGAGCCAAAGGTCTTGGTGGTCAAGTCGTGATATGCGAGGTGGATCCCACGCGGGCTTTGGAGGCAACCATGGACGGTTACCAGGTCATGCCCTTGACTCGTGCGAGCGAGATAGGAGATCTTTTCATTACGGTGACCGGGGACACGAGTGTGATTCGAACCGAGCACTTCCGACGCATGAAAGATGGAGCTGTGGTGTGTAATTCGGGCCATTTCAATGTTGAATTGGATTTGATGGGTTTGTCCAAAATGGCTCGATCCATCAAGCGGGTCAAGGAACTGGTGGATGAGTACCGGCTTCCTTCTGGAAATCGAATCTACGTCTTGGGTGAGGGAAGACTGGTGAACCTGGCCATGGCTGAGGGGCATCCCGCCGAAGTGATGGACATGAGTTTTGCCAATCAGGCCTTGTGTGCCAAGTATCTGGCGAACCATGCCTCAACATTGGAAAAGAGGGTATATTCGGTTCCCGAAGAAATAGATCAAGAGATCGCTCGATTGAAATTGAAGGCCATGGGCGTTCAGATCGATCGTCTCACTCCTGAGCAGGAGGAATATCTCCGTTCCTGGCAGGCAGGCACGTAGAGTCGGACCTCTTGGGAAAGGGGGCTGTCATGTCCCGATTGAACGCGAGTCCCTTGGATTTACATGTGGAAGAGGGTGAGCTTTTCCTTGATGGACAGGAGATGCGACATCAGGTTCGCCTCCTGGCTGAGATGGCGCCTGTATTGGAGGACGAGAACGTCCTTCGGGGTTTGGATAAGGGTTGCCCGGCCTATTTCATGTACGATGAGGCTTATCCGCTGGAACCTGAAAGTGGATTGCGCTATGGTTTGACTGCTTTGCCACCCGGCAGCTTGGGTAGGGAGTACAGGAAGACTATGGGCCATTACCATGCTGTCCTGAATCGAGGGATCGCTTTTCCAGAGTTGTATCAAGTGCTTTTCGGGGAAGCGATCTTTATGCTTCAACGCAGGACTCAAAATGGAGAATTGGACAAGGCGATGGCTGTACAGGTTAAAGAGGGCGATCTTCTTTGGATTCCTTCTGCCTGGGGACATGTCTCGATCAATCCCGGTGAAACCGTGTTGGTTTTCTGTGATCTGGTGTCGCTCTCATGTTCGCCTGATTACTCTGTCTATATCGAGAAACATGGAGCCATTTATAGAGCTTTAAACGATCGGACATTTGAGAAAAACGAAAATTATCAAGAGGATCTGGAACTTCAGATTCGTGACGCTTCGACACGTGCTACCATTGAGGAAATCACGGAAGGAACGCCTTTGCCTCAAGACATGGTGGAGTTTATCCTTTCCAAGGAACATATCTTGTGTCGTTATCTCGAGGATCCAAAGTTATTCCATGGTTTGACACAACCTGGCTGAGATTGGGTAAATTTTTCCACAAAACACAATTCATGGATTCAACCCAAGAATGATGCCAGGAAGAATGTCCAGGAAGAACAGCGTGTTAGAGGCTCTGAATAGCCAGATCGATGTTTCTCACAGACTTCTCTTCAATCTAAAATCCTTATGTAAGACAACAAGTCTCCTATAGAAGGGAACAAATTTTAGCTTTTGAGGCTATCTAAGGGTATATTCCGTGATTTTTAGATCCATAGCGGAGTCGATCCAAGTTTTCCACATCTTCTCATTTTTCCACAAGTTTTCCACACCTTTTTTGGGGGTCCTTTCTTCTCCAATAATTCTGGTTTCCTCTTGTGGGACTACGATGGAACAAGCCGGTCTGGATCCCTTCAATCCTGTGTTGCGTTCAGAGGAAGAAATCCTGAGATTTCGAAAGGATTGTCAGGAGATCATCCAAAAGGAATGGGTTTCCACAGGACAGAGTTCAGGATTTGATTCGCGATGCGCGAAGATCTTTCTCCAATTCACGGAGAATGTTCCAGAGGATCGAATCCATAGGGTCGGATCTACTCTTCGGCTTCGTATCGATGCGGGGATCCCAACTTCCAGGGATTCGGCGATATGCCATGGCGTGGAAAAGGCCATGAGACAAATGACGATTCGTTTTGCGCAGCAAACAGGCTTGTCTCCTCCGCCTGGCCTGATTTATGTGTGGATTCTTCCAGATGGAAGGGATTGGCGAGAAAAATGGGGATTGGATTCCAATATAGGAGCTGTTACCTTGATGGCCAGATATGTGGCTGTTCCCCTCAGTACCTATCAGGTACATGCACCTGGCCGTGTTCTACCCTTTACCGGAGCTTCATTCCGACGTCTCGATACGGATCTCAGGCATGAGCTGACCCACGCCTGTTTTCTCGGCTGGGCAGGACGAAATGTCCACACCATTCCATCCTGGTTCCTGGAGGGAATGGCGGTTGCCGTGGCAGAAGGCGTTTCAATGGAACAAACCTGGGAGTACAGATGGTTTGAAAGAGCGTTCAAACACTGCAGAAAAAGGGTGGGAGCCGCGGCCTTTTCACGGTTTTGCTGGGAATTGACCCAGGGAGGGAATTTCGACGACTTGCTCCTGGAAATCATCGGCTATCCATCGTATGAGAAGATCGTACAGGAACTCCGTGCCAAGGATAGGGCGAGATGGATCCTTTTGATCCTTGTTGCATCCTTTTTTCTCCTAAAGTGGGTTTTCTCCAAAAGGAGTACAATAGTAAATATTCAGTGAACCCGACACAGAGAGTCGCCGTGGTAAGGCAGGAGACAGAGATGCCTTGTTTGGTTCGGGTTTACTGAATATGTACGTTGTTTCCATTGGCTATCGCAGCACAAGAAAGGAGTATCCCCTATGATACGAACCTTGTTTGGGATAGGAATGTTGCTTGGCTCGATCGTGGCTTACGGTCAGGATCTGTCCAGGGGTATCGAAATCGATCTTCCCACGATGAGAGGCCGATGGGAGGGAGCCATTGTCGGGGTCCGGGTCGAGAGACCTCCCGTGGGACCAGGTCCCCATCTCAAGAGAGCCTCAGGAGTGCTGTGGGGCGCTTCAGGACGCGTCATTACAGCCGAAAAACTCGTGGGCTTCGAAGAGCAGGTGAGAATCGAGTTTCGAGACGGTTCAGAACGACCGGCTTCTGTGCTTCGTCGAGATTCCGAGATGAACTTGGCGATTCTTCTGGTGGAAGGGCCTTTGCCGCGTTGCGCGAACCCCATCCTGGGACCAGCGAGTCCCATGACTCATGAGGGAATCCTGTTTTGTCGCTCTTGGGAGGGTCCTATCTCTGATTTCAGGATTCATCTTCCCCTTCAAGATCATGGCCTGAAGATCCATGCGCGGCTTCCCTTGATGGCCGACGGCGGACTGATCACGGATCTCAGCGGGAAACCTATGGGCATAGCCACCTTGATGGGCCCCGGTTTTTCCGTCTCGCCTTCCGGACCAGGGAGAACGCATCCCAATTATGGATATACCTTCCGTGCCGTGCCGGCAAACTTGTTTTCCGAAGAGCGGATGGATCTCTCCAGGAAAGACACACTCGAGGAGCACACCACGTTTCCGAGTTCCCCGAGTCGCGTGGCGTCTTCGGACTACCAGCCTTGGCTTGGGGCGTCAGTCCAGAAATTGGATGAAGAGATGGCTCAGACCCTGGGTGTTTCAGGAAAAGGCATGCTGGTCGTATCTGTCCGGGAACACGGTCCCGCTTTTGCGGGGGGGGTGAGACGTGGTGATGTGATCCTTGAGGCCGATGGCCGGTCGATTCACGGCGCAGGGGATCTTAAAGCCATACTACAGGAATTGATTCCAGGTGAAAGTGTTTCCTTCCAGGTTGTGGATGGAGAGAATAGAACGCCACGTACGCTCACGGTGACAAGGCCGCAGTAGCCTTTTCGATGTGCTCCAGAACTTGATCTGCCTCCAAACGGTCAGGATGGAACCGTTTCGCCAGGTTTGCCCATCGTCTCGATTCTTCGATCTGGCCCTGGGATAGGAGTACGATAGACAGATTTACAGCGGCGTCGTGATGATATGGATCCAACCGCAAGGCCTGTCGAAGCATATCCCTTGCTGTTTCGAGATCCCCAGTCCGGGCCATCACAGAGCCCATGTTGCTCCAGGGACTGGCGGAAAAAGGATCCATGGCGATAGCCTTGCTCCAGGAAGACATGGCCAGATTCACATCTCCCTGGGTCGCCTGAAAGGTGCCCAGGTTTCCATGAAGTCCTGCGATAAAACGGGACACTTCCCGATCGTGAAGCGCATTGGGTGCAAACCATGCATCCAAGGTCTCTGAGAAGGTCCCATGATTGCTGGGTCTTGCCAAAAGAGGTCCTTCCTCACGCAATCTCGACCAGAGCATTTGGGAAGAAGCCTGCGCCTCCCAGTAGAGCGATAGATGGCCACTTTGCTCCCAAGTCTGGATTTGTATCCACCTGGAAAGATCGGTCTGCCTAGGTGTTCCGGACAGACTTTCCTGGAATGCCTGAAGACTTTTCTCGTCCGGCAGGGGAAAGGGATCTTGTCCTGTTCTTATAACGCTTCGCCAATAGGGCAACCGTTGGGAGAGAACGGACCGGTTCTCTCCTCGAGACTCCATGTTCATCATGTACTGAGCGAGGAAGGTCATGGAATCGCTGGCGCTCCAAAGACCGCTCTTTCTGGGCAATCCCCTGGACAAGAATTGGATGAATGTCAGACCTCCATAGGCGTGACGATGCGAAGCCAGGGGCAATGCCAGAATCAGATGAGCCGTTCCCAGAGACAAGATCAGGGCTGTGCCTGTATAAAGCCGATGACGAAAGAGAAACGAGACGCCCAGGCCGGAGAAAAAGATCCACAGGAGAACAAAGCCGGAATAAAACGGTTGCAGAATGCGCTGGGACTGTTCGTCCAAAGGAAGGCGTGCCCACCAGACCAGAATGGGACCCGAGAAAATCAGAGTAGAGAGAAAAGACAAGGTCCTGCTTCTATTCCACTTCCACAGGATCCAGAACCCTGGTCCAGCCAAAAGGAGGATGGGAAGGAGATGAGGAAGAAGCCAGTTCTGAACAAAAAGCCCTTGCTGAAACAAGACCGTTGAAAACGGCTGTGCCACTCTTGGTTCGGAATAGACAATCCTTCGAATGGTGTCCAGAAAACCGTGGACCTGCTGGTTTTGACTCCAACCGGGAAGAAAGGGGACATCTCCACGCAAGGGCAACATCAAATAGGGGGAAAGTCCCAGAAGAAAGCAAGAACCCCACCGGGGCGCTCTTCGAAGCAGTTTCAGGGGGTGCAGTGTTTCGGGCGACAGGCAGAGCAAGATCAAAGGAACGCAAGACAAAGACATGTAATGATTGGATAAGGCCAAACCCAGAATGAGGAAGCCAAGTCCGGCATGACGAGAGGGATTTCCACAGCCCCAGAAAACCATCCAGGAGACAAAAAAGAGGTGAAAACCGTAGACCTCCATTTCCAAGCCTGTGTTTAAAATGCGGGGAGAACTCAAGAGCATGAAACCAACAGCCAACGAAGCGATCCACGCATTGCGCTTGGACAAGGTGTATCGCAGGCCGACGCAGAGCAGGAGCATGGCCCCTATCGTGAAGACTTGGGAGAAGAGGGAGGCTTTCCATGCCTGAGATCCCAATGGAAAAAGGGTGAAGCTCTTGGAGACCAATATCCACAAAGGGTAACCCGGAGGGTGAGCCCCTGTTAGGTACCCGGAAGCGATCAATAGCTCGCCGGTATCTCCCATGGTGACATCGGGTGGAGCCAGTCTCAAAAGAATGGACAACTGAAGGAAGCAGAGAATACAAAGGATCCTCGAGAGTCCATTCTTGCCGGGGCTATTTTCGTAACGATGAAAGGTTCTCGTCAAGTCGGTCGCCTTTCCGTTTGAAACAAGATGGGATGTCAAGTTATGATCTTGTCACGGAAACTCACCATGACTTACTCGATACGTTACACCATTCTTGCAAGCTTATGTCTATTCCTGATGGGTTGCTCCATGAAAGGTGTGATGCTTTCTTCCATGGGATGGCTCTTTCAGGATGCCGTGGGAGCCCTTCAGTCCGAGGAGGATCTGACTCTGGCGGAATACAGCCTGGCATCGGATATCAAGCTGTTGGATGCCTTGCTGCGTTCGAAACCGACGGATCGTGTCCTTTCCACTCTTGTCGTTCAAGGACGATGTAGCTTTGCCATGGCCTTCGTGGAAGAGGAGGAACCTGACCGCGCCGTAACTTTGTATCACAGAGCTATGAGAGACGGATTACGCGCCCTGGAACATGTTCCAGGTTTGATAGATTCCATAGATGCGCGGAACGAGGACACCTTTGTGGAGTCGCTTTCCAGGGTAAGAAGGCGGGACATGCCGCTGTTTTTCTGGACCGTATCCGCCTGGGCAGCCTGGGTCAACGGATCGAGGGACAATCCGGAGGCCACCAGTCAGGTGGTTCTGGTGGAAAGGGCTATAGGCTTCTTGTTGAACCGAGACGAAACCTTCTTCTTTGCAGGTCCACACCTCATGGCCGGCGTGTTTTATTCCAGCCGTCCTACCCTGTTGGGAGGTGATCCACAGAAGGGACGACATCATTTCGAGCGATGTATCGAGCTTTCTCAAGGCTGTAACCTGATGGCTCGGGTTCTTCTGGCGGAATACTACGCGGTCCAGATGCAAGACCGCGGGCTATTCGAGGAAGCGCTAGCGGACCTGGAAAAATCCGGAGCCACTTGCCCGGAGGAATTGATTCTCATGAACCAGGTGGCCAGAAGGAGGGGAGCGCGTCTTTTCTTGGAGGCGGAGGATCTTTTTTTCTGACCTATTCTACCCGTACTGGAGGAGTCCATGATGAAACGAATCAGGTTAAACGCATTCCTTGTGTTCCTGACAGGTTGGTTGTTGCATGGCATAGGTGTCGCGCAAACCAGCATCAAGTTCGCGACCGTTGCGCCCAAGGGAACCAGTCCGGTAAAGACCATGGAAAAACTTTCGTCTACCTTGAAGCAAAAGTCCGGGGGACACATCCAGTTTCGAATCTATCCTGGAGCGGTGGCCGGGGACGAACTGGAGGTGTTGCGAAAGATCAGGATGGGACAATTGGACTCCGCCGGATTTACCGGTGTTGGGTTGGGCGAGATTCTTCCGGAAATGCGGGTTCTGGACCTGCCCTTTCTCTTCGAAACCTATGAGGAGGTGGACCATGTGCATGAGGCACTTTTCCCCCATTTCGCGGAACGTTTTCGAGAGAACGGTTTCGTGCTTCTGGCGTGGGCCGAGGTGGGATTTGTGCATTTATTTTCCCATTCGACGATTCAGAAACCCGCGGACATGAGGACCCTAAAAACCTGGTCCTGGGCAGGGGATCCGATAGCGGATGCGACCTTGCGACAACTGGGTGCGATGCCCATCGCGCTTCCGGTAACCGATGTTCTCACCGGACTTCAGACAGGGATGGTGGATACCGTCTACGCCCATCCTGTTGGTTGCGTGGGGCTTCAATGGTTCACCAAGGTGAAGACCATGAGCGAGACCCCCTTGACTCATGCCACAGGCGCGGTGCTGATCAAAAGGAGCGTATTTGACGGATTGACGCCTCGTTTTCAGGAGCTGCTTCTACAGGAAACCCGGGAGCAGATGGCTGAGCTCACGCTCGTGACACGAGAAGAGAACAAGGAGGCTGAGACCCAGATCATGACTGCCGGCGTGAAGAAGATCTCATTCGTGGAGATGGAAGGATTTCTGAGCGCGGGACTGCAAACAAGAACCTCACTAACGGGATCGATCTATTCCCAGGAGCTGTTGGATCAAGTCATTTCGCTTCTGAAGGAGTACCGGGACAAGAAATAACTGTGGTGCAATTGATCCTCTTTCTCAAAAATCTACCAGAACGACTCGAGCGATATAGCGTGCTGTTGTTTCTGACAGCCATGGCCCTCTTGGCTCTGGTTCAGCCTGTCCGGCGATGGTGGCGATTGGTGTTCCATCAGGATGGAGATTTGTCGAGATGGGACACCTTGGCCCCGGTTCTGTCCCAATATCTTGTTCTCTGGGTGGCATTTGTGGGCGCTTGCCTGGCCGCTTCTCAGTCCAGGCATATCAAGATCGATCTCCTGGAGAAGGTCCTTCCATCCAGGTTCTTACCATCCTTGAACGGGTTGATTCTATCCCTGTCCGCATTGTTTTGCGCTGTGATGTGCAAGGGGGCCTTTCAACTGGTCTTCGCGGACAAGTCCGCCCTTGTGGAAGGGGTTCCAAAATGGTGGCTGGAAGTCATCCTGCCCGTGGGTTTTGGGCTGTTGACTTTTCATTTCATGGCAGCCTTGCTGAAAAACCTGTGGCAGTCCCGAAGCACGCTTCTGGGACTTTTGCTCTCTGGGGTGTTCCTTGGTGTCTTGAGACGCATCCTGGCTTTTTCTGTTCTGGAGATGAATTCTCTTCCCTTGGTTCTTTTCGCTGTTCCTTCCTTGTTTGCACTGCTTCTAGCCGGGATGCCCATATTTATTGTCCTGGGGGCCGCCGGACTCATCGGGTTTCTGGGTATCGAAGGTGAGGCCTCCTGGGTGGTATTGCCAATGAGTGAAAAAATGGGGCGAAATCCATACCTTATCGCCATTCCCTTGTTCACGTTTTCCGGGTATATTTTGGCTCAATCCAAGGCGCCTCAACGTCTGGTGGAACTCTCTCAATCGATTCTGGGCTGGCTGCCAGGAGGTCTGGCCATCATCGCCCTGGTGAGCTGTGCTCTTTTCACGGCGTTCACGGGCGCCAGCGGAGCCACCATTATCGCTCTGGGAGGGTTTCTATTCCCTGCTTTGTTGAAGGATGGATATCCGTCCAGAAGAGCGTTGGGCCTGGTGACCTCTTCCGGGAGTTTGGGAATCCTGTTCCCTCCCAGTTTGCCCTTGATTCTATATGGCGTGGTGACAAAGACCTTCATCGACCAACTCTTTCTGGCAGGAATCCTTCCCGGCTGTATCATGCTGGGTTTGTTGGCGGTGTATTGCGTCGCGGTTCGGCGAGGCAAGAAAGAGAGCGAATCCCTTCCCCCTGTATCCCCTATCATGGCCTTGCGCGGATGTCTTTGGGAGTTGCCTATTCCCTTGATCGTCATAGGAGGGATCTATTCCGGCTGGATGACGGTGACCGAAGCTGCGGCGGTATGTCTGGGCTATGTGATGTTGGTGGAATGCTGGATCTATGGAGATGTTTCCTTTCGAGACATGTTGCCGAAAGTGGCTGTATCCAGCATGGTCCTGGTGGGATCGATTCTTCTCATTCTCGCTTCAGCCTTGGGATTCACGGATTTCTTGACCCTGCAGGCTGTCCCCGACCTGCTGCTGGAATGGATGCAGGCGAATCTTCAAAGCCGAATTCTTTTTCTTCTGGCCCTCAATGTGTTCCTTCTGATCGTGGGATGTCTGATGGATATTTTCAGCGCCATCGTGGTCGTGGCACCGCTCATCAAGCCTGTGGCTCTCGCATTGGGTGTCAACGAATATCATCTAGGGATCATCTTTCTGGTCAATCTCCAGATCGGTTATTCCACCCCACCGGTGGGCATGAATCTGTTTATTGCCAGCTCACGCTTCGAGAAACCTTTGTTGGAGATCTATAGGGCGACGTTGCCTTTTCTCGGGCTGCTGCTCCTCGTTCTCTTGCTGGTTACGTACGTGGAGGGGTTGAGCCTGTTTTTTCTATCCAGGTAGCCTTGAGGTTTTGGGCGCACTGAGACACGTTCGATATGAGAGGAGATGTCATGGCCAGAAAGGTGCGGGTAGGTTTTGTGGGAACAGGTGGAATCGCCAACCATCATGCCAAGATTTTAGAGAAATTGGGCGACAATGAGATCGTGGCTGCTTGCGACATCCATCGAGGCAGACTCGACGCGTTCGCCGAACGTTTCGAAGTGAAAAAGCTCTTCGAGGATTACAGGGATCTGGTTCGCGTCCAAGAGGTGGAAGCTGTCTCTGTTTGCACACCCAACGGTGTGCATATGGCGCCTACGGTAGCAGCCTTGAAGGAAGGAAAACATGTGTTGGTGGAAAAGCCCATTGCCATGAATGCCAGAGAAGGCCAGGCCATGGTCCGCGCGGCAAGAGCTTCGAAAAAGGTGTTCGTCATCGGGTTTCAGAGACGATTCAGTCCCAGTGCTCAAGCCGTGAAGAAGGCCATCGACGAGGGATGGCTCGGAAAGATCCTCCATGCCAGGTGTTTTGCCCTTCGGCGAAGAGGAATTCCCAGTTGGGGGGTGTTCGGACGCAAGGAACTCAATGGAGGAGGACCGCTGATCGACATCGGGGTTCATACCTTGGAATGTGCCCATTACCTGATGGGAAAACCCAGGCCAGTATCCGCTTCCGGCGCTTGTTTTACCTACATGGGCAACAAGAAACCTCAGGCGCTTTGTTCCTGGGGGCAATGGGATTATAAGACCTACAATGTGGAAGACTTGGCCTCAGGGTGGATTCGCTTCGAAAACGGATCCACCCTGTACTTGGAATCCAGCTTCGCGGCGCATATCGAGGAAGAGGACAGCAACATCATCCTGATGGGCACGCGGGGAGGGGCGTCCGTGGACCCACCCAAGCTATTTACGGATATGGCTGGTCTTATGTACAACCTGACTCCCACGTATTGCGGACAGCAGGACTGCTTTGAGGTTAAGATGTCCCATTGGCTGGATTGCATTCGAACCGGAAAGCTCTCCGATTCCCCTGGCGAGGATGGTTGGGTGGTGCAGAAGATGTTGGATGCGATCTATCAGAGCTCCGAGAAGGGGAAAGAAGTCAGGATTCGCTGAAAGGTTTCAGAAGCCAAATTCAACCTTGCAATGTTGGAGCGTGAGTATGGTGTCTCTGGATCTTCCTGTACCGATCGATCATGAAGGACTGTTGCGTAATCTGCGAAGAGAGGGTACTCCGAACAGGGTGTATTTCCTCGATCTGTTCCTGGACTGGGAAATCAAACGAGTCCTGGATCGACGATTTCGGCTTCAAGAGGGACTGGATCCGGCAAGCCCTCATTTCGGGGATGAACTCGAGATCCGGCGTCAACGGTTCCTGGGATACGATGTGGTTCGTGTGGCGGTGGAAGGTGTTTGGTTGACCAAGCCCACAACCCTCGCGAAGGATACGGCCGCCGTGCCCGAACAACATAAGGGATCCAGGGAATGGATGCGACAGCGAGATACCTTTATTTCCTCGTGGGAGGATCTCGAACGCTTCCCATTCCCCTCTTCCAAGGATATGGATACCCGGAGATTGGAATGGTTCGAAAAGAACCTGCCGGATGACATGTGCATCGAATCCAAGTGCCATCACATCCTGGAGTACGTCACCTGGTTGATGGGTTACGAAACGCTCTGTTACGCGATACATGATCAACCGGATCTGGTGGATGAGCTATGCAAGCGGGTTGGAGAGTGGAACTGGATGGTAGCCAAGACCTTAGCCCATTTTGATCGAGTCAAGCTGTTCATGGGTGGAGATGACATGGGACACAAGACAGGTACCTTGGTGTCTCCGGAATTCTTGAGACAGAAGATTCTTCCCTGGCATAAGAAGAACGCGCAGATCGCACATGAACATGGAAAGCTCTACGTGCTTCATTCCTGCGGGGATATCCGATCCGTGATGAAAGATCTTATCGAAGAGGTTCATATCGACGCTCGCCATTCCTTCGAGGATGCCATCGAACCGGTGACCGAGGCCAAGCGGCGGTACGGGGAACGCGTGGCCTTGGTGGGCGGTTTGGATATGGATTTTCTGTGCCGAGCCAAAGAAAAAGAGCTTCGAAAGAGGGTCAGGCGGACCCTGGAGATCTGCATGCCGGGAGGAGGATACTGTCTTGGAACCGGGAATTCAGTTGCCAATTATATTCCTCTGGAGAACTACCTGATTATGTTGGATGAGGGAAGACGCTGGAGCATCGGGTGAGGTGCCCCTGTCGATGACCTGTACAGGTATCGTGCTGGCAGCGGGCCGATCGGCGCGAATGGGCCAACAGAAGCTCTCCATGCCACTGGGCGGCAAGGCGATCTTGCGTTGGGTTCTGGATTCCCTTCTTGACTCCGGTCTGGATGAGGTGATTTGCGTGGTGTCTGCCGAAAGCGAGGATCTGATGAATTGGGCGCGGGAAGCCCGAGCCAGAGTGGTGATTCATCCTGACCCGGACCGAGGCAGGACCTCGAGCATCAAGGTCGGATTGAAAGCCATGGATCCAAGGACCCGGACCATGGTTCTATGTCTCGGGGACATGCCTTTCGTCCAGTCCTCGACCGTGCATGCTGTGCTTGAGGCCGCAAGTCGGACCATGATGGGCATGGTGGTGGCCTGTTATCGCGGGAAAAAAGGACACCCAGTGGCATGGGACCAAAGATACTTTCAGGACATCCTTGCCTTGGCTGATGACGAGCCTTTGTACCATCTGACGCGTCAAGGAGCGTTCCGTCTCCATCTCGATGATCCGGGGGTTTTGATCAATATCAACACTCCCCAGGAATACGAGCAGGCCTGTGCGAGGATCCGCGAGGGGAAGGTTTTCAAAGAGAGGCCCTGAAGAAATGACCAGAGTTCGTTTCCTCGTCAACGGGATTTCAAGAGAGATATCGGTGGATCCAGAGGAGACGTTGCTGCGTGTGCTTCGCAGCAAGATGGGACTGACCGGGACAAAAGAGGGCTGTGGAAGGGGCGTGTGTGGAAGTTGCGTTGTCCTCGTGAACCGAAAGGCGGTCCGTTCCTGCAGAATCAAGGCCCGTGATCTGGAGGGAGCCGATATCGTCACCGTGGAAGGCTTGGGGGATATAGATCATCTCCATCCGCTGCAAAAGGCTTTCGTTCGACATGGAGCGGTTCAATGTGGATATTGTACCCCCGGTATGCTCATGGAGATGGTAGCGTTCCTGGAGAAATATCCCAGTCCAACGCGAAAACAGATCCAGGAGGGGATTCGGGGACATCTGTGTCGCTGTACCGGGTATCACCAGATCGTGGAAGCGGCACTCGAAGCGGCTCGAGAGATTGCAGGGGAACTGAACCAGGAAGAGATCAGGGAGGAGACAGGTTCCATTGGCGCCTCGCCAGCCAAGAGGGATGCATGGGACAAGGTCACGGGGAAGGCCCTCTATACCGCGGATCTGCCTTTGCCCAAATCTCTCTGGGCCAAAGCGGTTCGCTCCCAGAGAGCCCATGCGAAGATCCTTTCTATCGATACAAAGAGAGCTCGAGCTGTTCCTGGTGTGCTGGATGTATTTACCAGCGAGCATATCCCCGGGGAGAACGCCTTTGGAAAGGCCTTGAGGGATCAGCCAGTCCTGTGCGGTGAAAAGGTGCGTTTCATGGGAGACCCTGTGGCTCTGGTCGTGGCTGAAACAGAAGAAGCCGCCAGGGAAGGGGCCTCGCAGGTTCACGTGGAATACGAGGATCTTCCCGCTTTTTTCTCAAGCGAAGAGGCTCTTGCGGGAAAAACGGAACCGATCCATGAGTCGGGTAACATCGCTTCCACCTATGCCTGGCAAACCGGGGACGTGGAAGAAATCCTGGCCAAGGCACCCATCGTGGTGGAAAACGTCTACAAGACACATCGCGTGGAGCACGCTCTTCTGGAAACGGAAGCAGCCCTGGCCTATTGGGAAGATGATGTCTTGCGCGTGGTGGGACCTACCCAAAATGTTTTCTTCGATCGTCGAGAAATCGCGCATGTTCTCGGGATCGAGAAAGAGCGCGTTCGCGTGATTCAGCCCGTGGTGGGCGCTTCCTTTGGAAAGCGTGAAGATCTTTTCGGGCAAATCCTGTGCGCGTTGGCCGCCTTCCATCTGAAACGACCCGTTCGAATGAACTGTAGCAGGGAAGAGAGTTTCGCCTGTTCTACCAAACGACACCCCTTCACGATGTGGATCAAAACGGCGGCTTTGGAGGATGGAAGCCTTCTTGGCCAGGATGTGAGGATCCTGGCTGATACCGGGGCCTATGCCTCCTGGGCTCCCAATATCATCAGGAAAGCTGCTTCTCTTGCCACAGGACCTTATTTCATTCCGCATGTCCGTGTCACGGCAACGGCCGTGTATACCAATCAGATGCCCTCCGGTGCCATGAGGGGATATGGAGCCCCACAGGTGGCGTTTGCTTGTGAATCTCAGATCGACGAGATTGCCTGGCGTCTTGGTGTGAATCCTCTGAAGCTTCGCCGGAAAAACGCCCTGAGAGAAGGGATGAAAAACTCAGCCGGGCAAATCATGACTTCAAGCGTAGGGTTGTTGCGGACCCTGGAGGAAGCGGAACGCGCGGCCGGTCCTGAACCGAAACGAGGCATGGGCAGATATCTCAGGGGACGAGGCATGTCGAGTATCTTGTATGGGATTGGCTATGGCCATGGCATTCCGGACATGGGAAGTGCCGTGGCGGAACTCAACGAACAGGGCGAGCTGGTTCTTCGGGTGGGTTGTGTGGATTATGGACAAGGGGCTCAATCCGTACTCACGCAAATCGCGGGAGAGGTGCTTGGTGTCAGCCCGGACCTTGTCTGTTTCGTTGTGCCGGATACCCATACCACCCCGGATTCAGGTTCTACCGTGGCTTCTCGGCAGACTTATGTCAGCGGGAATGCCGTGAAAATGGCCTTTGAGAGGCTTCGGGAAGGGATGCTCAAGGCGCTGAGTGCGGCATGGAACGTTCCTGTGGAGTCCATCCGATTCTCTCTCAAAGGAGCTGGAGTCTATGAGACGGAATCTGAAGTCCGGAGCCGGGAAGCGACCTGGATACAGATTCGGGGATTCATGGAAGAATGGGAGCAGAAGACCTCCCGGCAGGCGAGGTTTCGAGCGATGTCCACGCCGATCAGGCAAGGAGAAGGACAGCCCTATTGGCCCTATGCTTTTGCCACGCATATCGCGGACGTCTGTGTGGATACACAGACGGGAAAGGTGATCGTGGAGAGGATCATCGCTGCTCATGATGTTGGCAGAGCTTTGCACCCGCAAAACGTTCGGGGTCAGATCGTCGGAGGAGTAGCCATGGGACTTGGATTCGCTCTGACAGAGGAATTCCTGGTGGATTCTGGAGTCGCAAAGACCCTGAATTTCGACACCTACAGGATTCTCAGAAGCGTAGATATGCCAGAGGTGGTCGCGATTTTGGTGGAGGAACAGGAACCTACCGGTCCTTTCGGCGCAAAAGGGGTGGGTGAACCTCCTACTGTGGCTGTAGCCCCGGCAGTAGCCAATGCCATACGAGATGCCCTTGGGATTCGGGTGACCGAGTTGCCCGTGACGCCCGAAAGAATTCTCGCATGGATTCGGTCCGAATCGAGACAGGAATGAGCTGGGAGAGGAGGATTTCATGAGGTTCTTTCGACCGGTCTTGTGCGTGGGATGTCTTACGGGAGTTTCCTTCGGAACCGCCTCGAATCGAACAGAACCATCGATCCTCTATCAACCGGACATTCTGGGCGTGGAACGTCTTTTCATGGTGGCTCTTGACGTTCCCGACAGGAACGAAGAGATTCAGGTTGTTCTTCCTGAGTGCGTGGAAAGGATCGATGAGACGCCTACGCCTGCTGCTTCCGAGACCAGAAAGTTCTATTTCAAGACCCTCGCGCCTTCCCCCGGGGCGGTCATCCAGTTTCGATGTGCCGATCGGGTGCTTAGCACGGACCCCATGATCATCTGGTCCTTTTCGGAACTGAGAGAATTCAGAGAACTCAAGGGGATACAGCTCCCTCGTCGATGGCCTTTGGGAGAAGTTTTGCCTGGGTTGAAGGAGGGACAATATGTCACCTCGGAAGCGATCCAACGGCATCTTCGCGAGAAAGGAACAGCCAAGGAGATTTGGTTGAAAACCAGTGACGATGAAATATGGGCTCTTCAGCCGGATTCAACCATTCCAAGATGGCATTGGGTTAACATCACTGAGGGATGTCCTGTCCACGGCACTCAAATCTATGAGTTCAAGCCCTACTATCCATGGCTCAATGAGGATGGGATGTCTTTGAGAGACTATCAGGCTCCGATTCCCTATTCGTGGAAGATCCGATGCCCGGTGGGAGGTGAACTCTATCCCTCCAACGACTTCGCTGCCGGGGATATGACCGGAGGGGACTATCCAGACGATGGGATAGGAGGGGGATGTGTTCTGGAGAAGGGATGTTATGGATTTATCGCGGAACGCTGTCAGGCCTATTGTCACCAGATGTTGCGAGTGGCTCCGGAATGCGCGGACAGCTTTCTTGTCAGCGGAGATCTCCGGTATGTCCACAAGGCCTTGGTGGCCTTGAGTCGGTTGGCTGTGGAGTATGCCTACCTGGCAACCATGACCCAGCATCGACATAGAAACAGTCAACATCAGGTGGAACGATTCGGACAGGCGCTCTTTAGCGAGGGACCTTGTCTGGAACGAAGCGGTTTTACCGTGTATTGCATCGATCAACCGGGCTATCAGCGAAGGATCGCGGAAGCCTATGATAAGATTTGGCCTCATATCGAGGAGGCTCAGGATATCCTCGCCTTTGTTCAAAGCAAAGGATTGGAACTCCAGACCCATGAAGATCTCAGACATTTCCTGGAAGAAAACCTGTTCGCCGTATGGATGCAGGGCTCTATGGATGGGGCGACAGCCTCGAACGAACCCTATGCCCAGTGGGGATTGTGCCGTATGGCCCAGGTGCTTAATTACGAGCGTGGCCATGAATTCCTGGACTGGCTTTTTGATGGACAGGGTCGAATGCGGACCTTCTTGCCCAATGGATATTTCAGAGATGGGGCACCCTATGAGTCCACCGGGGGATACAACGGAATGCATGTCACCGCGTTGGGGCCTATCGTGGAGGCTGTGGAACATCTAAGAGAGATGAGACCCCAGGTGTACCCGGAAAAGCTCTATCCCAACCTGAGCAAGAGCAGACGATATCACAACGTCTTCGATTTTGCCATGAACACGGTGAACATCGACAGGACCTATCCTCGCGTGGGGGATGTGGGAAGCCATCCCCGGTACGAAAAGAAGGATCGAATCACATGGCAGAATGGCGGACCACGAGCTTTTGAGCATGCCTACGAGGTCTTTCAAGATCCCAAATTCGCCTGGGCCTTGGCACATGATCCAACCTGGAAGCCCTCTTTGGAATTCCCCTATACCGAGGAAGAGATCGCTCGGGTTGCGACGCTCTGGCCAGATGACTGGAACGATTCCAGTTGTCTGCAGGATGGATATGGACTGGCCATGTTGCGAAGCGGCAAGGGGTCGAACAAGAGGGCGCTTTGGATGATGTACGGAAGAGCCCGCGGTCATACCCATGATGACATCATGCATCTTGGACTGGATGCCATGGAAAGCGAGATCCTGGGCCACATGGGATATCCCAGGAACTGGAACTACTGGGAGCATTGTTGGATCACCCAGATCGTGGCCAGGCAGATCCCTTTTGTGCAGATGACCGCTACATGTCCACTGTTCCTGGATGCAGGACCCATCCACGTGGCCGAAGCCGAAGCCTTCGCGTTTTACGATCGCGTGGGTGAAGGACTCGGCTACCAGGTGGATCGGGAGAAGGGACAGCGAAGGACCCTTGCTCTTGTGGATGTGGATGAGGAACGGTTCTATTGCCTGGATTTTTACAGGATCTGGGGGGGAGAGGAGGCCTGGTGGAGTTTTCATTGCCAAGAAGACGAAGGCCTGATCGTTGAAGGAATGGAGTTTGTGAAGCAGGAGGGCGGCACCTTGGCCGGCCCTGATGTGTCCTATGGGGACGAGGATTGGCTCCAAAGGAACGGGTGTCGTAAGCATGAGGTGTACGGCTGGCAAGGTCCCATGTTTGGATTGGCGCATCTATACAACGTGAATAGAGGCAAGCAAGATCAGGCGTGGAGTTGCGAGTGGAGCTTGAAGGAGGCCGACGGACTTCGCTTCAAGCTGACCTTGATTGCTTGTCCCGGAACCGAGGCCTTCCTGTGCGATGGGAAGTCTCCATCCGGAGGTTCTCCCTACGAAATGAAATGGCTCTTGCTCCATAAAAAGGATGTAAGTTCCGAACCTATGATGGTCTGTACCTTGATGGAACTGTACCGTGAAAAGCCCGTGATTCATTCCGTGGAACGACTTGTTCTGGAGGGGGACAAGAAATCAGCATGGGATAGAATCGGGCTGGTGGTGCAAACCGAAGCTGGGAAGGATACCCTGCTTGTTTCCGGGGATCCCTCTGTTTCATGGAGGGGAGAGAACGATCTATCGTTCCGAGGCAAGGTGGCTTTCTTGAGGGAGAAAGAGGGAGGAGCGTCGGAGAGAATCCTGGTGCAAGGAGAACGCTTCGAACTCGAGGGCAGGGGATATCGTAAGGTCGAGCCTCGATACGTCGGGAAGATCATTTCCCTGGACCGATCAGAGGAGTCTATAGTTGTTCGGCCCCGACCAGCGAACATGGAAGACTGGGTGGGTCGTGTGATCCAGATCGGCGACGAAGATCGGCGCGTTGCGTATAAGGTGCTGTCTGTGAAACGAGAGAAGACAGGTGCCCGTTTGAGGCTGGAAGGTGATTCCATGATTGGTATGGGCCTGGTGACCGGTACGGATTCTCCCAAGATTCTAACCAGTACAGCTTTTCCGCTCAGGGGATATCGGTACTATCACGCGGCTCGAATCACGAACCAGGGCGAGCGGATTGAGGCCAGGTTGGCTGGAATATCTAGCGAGAGATTTGCTTTGCTTCAAGAAGAATCTGCCAGAAGGTTGGGAGAGGATCTCCTGGCGGATTCATTTCCAGTGGGAAGCTGTTTCTATGTCTACGACTATGGCGTGGGAGACAGGGTGACACTTCCTCAGACCATGAAGACCGTCTCCGCAAATCTGGGTGTTCTGGATGCCTTGGAGAAGAAGGATACCCCGTGAATCATTCCACCAAAGGGAAACGCGATCTTCCTTGCATGGTGGCCATAGGTCTTCTCGGGTTCCATGTCGTTCGTTGCCTGTTTCTCTTCGATCCGGCAAGCGGCGTTGTGGGGCGAGATCCCATGGTGCTGGGGGACTATTCGCTTCACTTCGCTTGCGGCGTCATTGGTGCACAACACTGGTCGAACACGGGAAGATTCTGGGGATATGACCCCTCGTTCATGGCTGGATGGCTGGATCCACCCGCTGTGGCGTCCAACTTTCCTATCAAGGTTCTCTTTTCCGCGATTCGGAACCCGGATCTATGGGCGCCCGCTCTGAGGATATTTGTCTATGTATCCTGCGCTTTGGGGCCTGTGCTTTTCGCCTTGGCCTGCAGAGCTTTTGGACTGAGGAGATGGTCCTTCCTTCTGGCCGTAGCCTTGGGGATCGCCTATTGGTGGATCGGGCCCCCCTATCGCATGGTCAAATGGGGCATGTTTCTCTATACCTTCTGTGCCTATGGCGCTGTGTATGTCCATGGCCTTTACGTATCTTTGTTGCGTTGCCCAAGCCTGGGCAGATGTCTTGCCGCGGCTTTTGGAGTTCTTGCGTGTTTTTTTATCCACGGAGCCGCGGCTTTTCTGCTTTGTACGCCCATGCTGGTCTTGACCTTGATGTATGGAAGGACTAGATGGAAGTGGATCGCCCTTCTGGGGGCAACGAGTGGGCTTGGACTCCTTTACATCGGCTATAACATCTATTTCATGACATGGCTTTTTGTGAAGCGTTTCTACATCCTTTCCACCGATTTCGCCTTGGGTGTGGGAGGGGATTTTCATCTTCTGGGTCCTCTGTTGGATCTTGTTCGCTATCGAGCCGTCATCAACGCCCCGGAAGAAGCGGGACGGGCCTTCATCGAGCTTTTTCTATACTTGCTTTTCCTTCACTGGCTTTGGCGAAAACGTGGAAAAGGCTATACCGGTCTCGAAATCTCTTTGGTCCTGGCTGCCGGGGTATGTTTTGTTCTGAGCTTCTACAGCTCGTGGATTCCGCTGTTGAAGGGATTGCAGCTCTTTCGCATGAAAACCAGTTTGTTTCTCTATCTCATTCCACTCGGAAGCATGTCCATCTCTCATCTTTTCCGAGAGAGAGACCCCTGCGCTTCGTGGCGAGGGAGGGTTTTGACGGCTCTTCTTTTCGCTCCTCTTTGTGTTTCGTTGTGGTATGTGCCGGGGGTTTGGATCCACTGGAGGCCCATCGATGGACGGATTCCAGAGCAGGGCCGAGAGCTCCTGGATTGGGTTCGACAACATGTAGAGGAGGATGGGCGACTGTTGATTGAGGAATCAGGATATCTGGATGATGAGGGGACAGGGACCTTGAAATACTTTGGGGGCTATTTTCCGGCACTGATTCCTTTCATGACAGGCAAAGAGATCATGGGTGGACCGCATCCCTATATGGGAGGTTTGCTTCCTGGCCCGGTCCATATCATTCCCTCTGGACATGCTTCCTTCGTGGATGGCTATCTTTTCAGGAAGGATGTCACGGAGATATCCAGGGATTACCTGGAGAACATGTTGGACCTCTACAACGTTCGGTGGATCATCTCCTGGTCACGCAGGGCCTATCGTTTCTTCGAAACCAATCCTGATCTTGTGAAGCCTTTGGGACGTCTCGGTAATTTTGATCTCTACGAGGTTCGGCGCGAGGGAAACTATTTCTTGAAAGGGAATGGTATTTGTCGGGCGGAAGCGGACCGTATTCATCTCTCCCAGATTCGCAGCGACGAGGGTGAGATCATCCTGTCGTACCATTGGTTCGATGTTCTGGAGACCGATCCTCCTTGCCACATGGATGGGATCTTTCAATCCGTGCACGGGATGGATGATCCTCTTCCCTTTGTTAGAGTTCAGAATCCACCTGCTGAGCTTGTCATCCAGGTCAAGGGATATCGAAAGAAGAGATGAGAAAAAAACCATTACTTGCAGTTTATTCTGAAAAGGATTCGAATGACTGTACTGGATTTGGTCAAGAAATTTTCCAGACTGCCGATCCTTTTCAGGCTCTTGAATATGTAGGAGGGCCTGAAATAGAAACGGAGCAAGGCCTTTCGGAGAAGCTGGTAAGACTGTTTTTTGGTCATACCTGTCTCCCAGGACAAGATGTCAAGGGAGGGGGTGGGGTGAAGAGAGAATTCTCGAATATAGTCGGGGAAGGCTCCGGCTTTCACGGCATCCTCGTAGATGCGCGATCCTGGAAAAGGAATCAAGGTGTGAAAGACCGCGAAATCCGGGTCGATCTCAAAGGCGAATCGAATGGTCTCTTCGGCTTGATCCACGGTTTCGCCAGGGAGTCCAAGCATGAAGAACGCCATGGTATGGATTTGATGTCTCTTGCATAGCGCGAAGGCAGATCTGATTTGATCCAGCGTGGTCCCCTTCTGAAGCTTGTCCAGCATTTCCTGCGTGCCGGACTCGACGCCAAAATGGGCCCGAATGCAGCCTGCCTGTTTTACCGCCCGGGCTTGTTCCTCGTCGAAGCCCGTAACCCTTCCACGAAAACTCCACGGCAGGTTTATGTTTTCTTCTCGAATGAGCCTGCAGATGTCCAGGACCCTTTGTTTGGATAGATTGAAGGTGTCGTCCCAAAACCCAACGGAACGGTATCCCAGGCCCTGTAGCCTCATCATGTCTTGTACTACCCGCTCCGCGCTTCGCTCCCTGTATTCCCGGTACACCTGGCTGCAAAACGTGCATTGAAAAGGACAGCCACGGCTGGTGATAATCATCCCGGTAGGGGCAAAGTCGTCAAATCTAACTCGATGGAATTGGGTCTTATAGAGACTGTAATCCGGCATGGGAATCTGGTCCAGGGGCTTCCAGTGTCGTCTGGGAGCATTCTGCATGATTTCCTGTCCTTGTTTCCAGACGATTCCAGGAATCAAATCCATATCCGAGGACTTTTCAAGAGCCTGGAGGATCTCATGGAAGGTCTCTTCGCCTTCTCCGATGACAGCGATATCGACACCGGGCTGGGACGCGCTTTCCAACGGGTAGAGGGTGACATGAGGTCCTCCCACCACAATACAAGCTTGAGGCCATGTCTTTTTAACGAGTTCAGCGATGCGAACGCCATTGTAATAGATAAGCGTAGACAGGGTGATTCCGATCACATCGGGCTGGAAGGTCCGTACTGTGCGCAGGATGTCGGAATCCTTGATGGGAACAGGAGTTTGCCCGTTGATCAGTTGAAGGTTTGTGTATCCCCGTTCCTTGACATAGGCAGAAAGAGACATCAGACCCAGCGGGGGGGCATAGTCGTGTTGCATCACGACCTGATTGGGCCCAGGATAGCTGACTGCAGATTCCAAAGGGGGATTGATGAGAAGAATACGCATTAGATCATCCCAACAACAGCACGTTCAGGGAACATCTTTTCCTTGGAAGCGCTTGAGTCGATCGTCAACATTCGGCTTGGCTCCTGGGTTGGGCCAGCTTGTTCCAGTTCCAGGTCTCGATGGCGATGAGAAGACATGCCCACAGCAGAATGGGCGAATAATACCAGGATTTCCAGGTCATCTGAACCAGAAGAAGAACGGGGAGAATTCTCGAGGTGGCGTAGGAAAGTCCCAGATACGAGAGAGGAAGGGATCGGACCAGGCTGATGTAAGGAGGATTCTGGCTTCTGGCCAGCCCGCCATAGATGGCGCTTGCCAAGGCGCCAAGCCATGTCAATACAATGGCGGGAAATGTGGATCTGCCTCCGATATAGCCCACGAGAAACAATCCTGAGCACAGCACGGCGAACGCGATATGGGCCTGAATTCTTAAAGTCTTTTGGGCTCGCTCCAGACCCAGCGCTACGACATGGGTTTTGGATAACGATGAAAAATCGTCTTGATAATCCTGTACTTCGTGTCCATATATCTTGATCCATTCATCGCAAAACACCATGGAAAGAATAAGGATCAAAGAGATGCAACTGGAACGAATCCAAAACCATGGGAACAGGACACAAGCCAATACGACGCAAAGCGTGAAGGCCCAAAGGCCCCATTTCTCTCGATCCTTGAATCGAACAGGTTCGATGGAATAGGCGTAACCGATGGCCAATGCCAGAGTATAGGAGAGAATGGCGCCGGAGGACCCGCTATACATAAGCACGCAACCGATCCCTATGAGCGCCACAATGCCAATCAACGCAATGGCTCTGTATCTGGCAAAAAGGCAGATAGAGCTGGGCTTTCTTCCAGCCAAGGCGTCTACCTGTTCATCGGCCAGGTCGTTGATCCAAAAGCCTGTAAGGCTCCAACAAGTCACTGCCAGAATAATTCCCAACAAGTCGCTTGGGAGAGGGGGGGAGCCTTCGTTGGCATTCAGGAAGGAAAACACAGCCAAGCCAAGCCAAACCTTGTTGACCTTGCAGATGCCTTTGTTGCCCAACAGAGACTCGTTAATGAATTCCTTTACAACCAAGGCTGAACCGCCGCGGATCAACATCCATCCTCTCCTTGCCAGCAAGGTCCAGCAGCCAGGCCCGCACGGCTTGGCACAATAGATTCTACTCTAGGACAATACTCATCATGGCATACGGCATGTCTTCCTTCAAGAGACGACCGGAAAGAAGAGAGAAAAGACGCTTGCAATGGGGCCGAAATGGCTGAAAAGATATTATGGCACAAAAGGTAATCGATACATGGCCTGGATCCAAAGATTGTCACACGTCGCGGTTACACACGGGAAGAGACAGTTGTTGCATGACCGAAGTGTTTCCCAGTTGTGTCGATAGGTGTTCGATCGGTGCAACTGTTTCAGATCGACTTCTTCCATGCTTCCATACTCAATGGAAGGAAGGGCGATTCTGGGATCACACGCGCTCACTTGGCCTTGGGCGGATACGTGGATAGAAAGCCGAGGCAGATTGCATTGAAATCGTTGGCCTGTAGCCATCAGTTTCAAGGCATGGGATGAGTTCTTGACCGGAAAGCCCCTTCGTTTCAGGTCCTTTACCTCCTGAAACGCTTCGGCCAGCTCTTGTGGTGTCAGAAGAAGTTTTTCGTTGTAATTTTCCAAACGGGCCGTGGGGAAGAAAAAGACACCGACATTCTCCGATTTTGCAAATTGTGCCAGACTGGCTATCTGATCCCGGTTTTCAGAAGAGATATTGCTCCACAGATAGATGGTGGAGTGGCTGTATTTCTTGAAATCGTGTAGTCCTTCCACCAGGCGACGAAACAATCCAGGCGTGCCTCTGATTCGGTCCTGCTTCTCTCCCAAGGCTTCAAGGGATAAAAGAAGTGTCGATGTGTTTGGACCGATCTCTTTGGCTCTCTCCTGCAATCGATATCCTGAGGTACATATGGTGGTATTCCATCCAAGCTTGGATGCGTATTGAAACCAGGCCGGCAAATCCTGCACCAACAAAGGTTCGCCTCCAAAGACAACGTATTCCACCATTCCTGCCGTGTACGCCTGGTCCAAGAGTTTATAAACCCTGGGAGTTGAGAGCATCTCTTCTTCTGGAGGTTGTCGCGTCCATAGATCACAGAAGTGACAACGACAGTCACATCGAGCTGTCGGTTGATGATATAGGATCAGAGGACGGGGAGGACCGAACAGGGCCCGGCTTTTTCGAAACATCTGCCTGAGTGTAATGGACATGTTCGTGTAAATCCTACTCCCTCCCTATTCGGTTTTCCAATGCTCCGTTCACAACCTCCGAACCTTTGCCATGACACAGAGTGCTACGGTCCACGCAATGAGTCCAATGCAACTGGTATACAGCCCAATCCATTGCCACTTGGGTTTGTAATGTAATTCAATCCTGTTGGATCCTGTAGGGACCTTGATTCCGCACAACATGCCATCAGCCAGAAACGTGGGGATCTGCTTGTTGTCGATGAAAGCCTTCCATCCAGGATGGTAACTCTGAGAAACAACGAGGATACCCTCCATAGGGGTTGTAACGTCGAGCGTGAGGCGATTGGGGGATGACTGCAGGATCCTGGCGGATTCTACGAGATGTGGCGCGGGGTCTGAAAGTGGGGTCAGAGGGATGTCATGTTCCACGAGCGCTATCTTCAAAGGATCATGTCGGGGATCCAGAAGAACTTTGGCCATGTCGTCTCTGGGCGCTACTTCTATGGCATGCAATAGTCTCAGTTTTGGAAAGGCGGTAGGAATCTCATAGAGGAATTCCATGGGACCAGACGACAAGGGACGCAGCTTGGGATCATGGAGCCTTTCCCTGGCAATAAGGTATTTCAAGGAAAGCATGTCGGTCAGTCGGCCGGTTCTTTGCACTTGGATCAGGGAAGCCCATTCAGGCTCCATGTCATGATGAGCCGCCATATATAGCAGATTGGGTTTCAATATGAGAGCGCCCCATCCGTCCACGTGTTCCAAACCAAGGTGCATGCCTCGTCCCAAATCCCCCATGCGGTTGACCGTGGCAACACGGTATCCAGGAATTACCTTGGATAAGAAGGTCTCTGCCTGAGGAGAAATGAAACGCATCTGTTCCTGGGTCAGCGTGGCATAGGAAGTATGATGGACCCACACCAGCTCGAGAATCACCAGCCATCCCAAGCAAGGGCCCATCAAGGGTAGAAACATCTTCGCTCTGTTGAAAAAGAAAAGCATACCCATAATGGATAAGAGGACGATACTGCCCGTGAGCGCACTGGTGGAAGCTATCCGAAAAGCTTGGAGAATCAATGGTTGAAGCGCCTGGTCCGGGACGAAGGGAACCGACCCCAAACCACTCATGAGAAATTGGGAGAGATGGTTCTGAAACGATCCATTCGGAGTCGATAACGCCTGTCGAACATAGGCAAGAGCCCAATTTGCTACCGGTGCCGATCGCAGAGAGAGGGCAAAGAAAAGAAGCATTGTACCCCAAACCCCCGTGACGATCTTGGGCCATTTCTGGGCGAGACTTTGGCTGTTTTTCTCCAGCGCATGGGTGCCGCATGAAGCGAGCAACGATATGGCCAGGATGGAAAAGATGCGGCATCGACTGGGCAATCGAAAAAAGTGGAAACCTGGAACGATTTTATAGGCGAGCCAATACAATCCTCCATAAGGACCCAAGGAAAGCAGGATTCCTACCACGGCGGTTCCGCATAAAATCCAGCGACTCATACCTTCGGTGTTCTTCAGCCCGACCCAGGCCAACAGGGTCACCGAGAGTCCCCAGAACATACAACTGATGCTGTAATTCCCGGTGCCCCAATACAGACCCTGAAGTTCGCTGCCAAAGAGTTTGGGAATCAGCAAGGTGAAAAGCTGGAGCGGAGTCGTATGAAGGGTACAAATCCAATCGAAGGGGATGGTTCCTCGAAGCGACCTTGTTGTTTCCTCCAGGATGGGAAACAGATAACACGCCCCAAGGATCGCGCCGAAGATTCCGCACAAGATATGGGCTAGAATCAAGCGTTTCATGGCGTACATGAATTTATCCGACCTGGAGGCAATCCACGAGTAGAGGATCAAGGTGCAGACCTGGGAGAAGAGAAAATACTGAGGATGGGCGCATGTGAATTGGCCTCCTATGGCCAAGGAAGCAAGGAAAAACCATCGAGGTTTCTTTGTGGCTTGACCCCGAATCAAAGCGAGTGTGAGCCCTGGAAACCAGCAGATCGTGTACAGTTGGGGATAATGTCCCAAAAACACCATGTCTGCGATGTACTTGCTGAGGAAAAAGGATTGACTTCCCAGAACAGAGGCCCATCTGGAGAATCCAATATGCCTGAGAAGGGCGTAGAACAGCAAGGTTCCTGCCAGGATATGAGCGAGGATATTGAGGACCGGGCCCAAACGAGGACCGAAAAGCAACAGGAGTCCATTGGGGGGGTAGTAATAGCCACAAGCTACGGTGGAAACTGTGGGGTGTCCACAGAGGGTGTATGGGTTCCAAAGCGGGAATTCTCCGTTTTTAATGGATTCGATCAGGAAGACATAGGTGGGATGGAGCGCGGCCCTGTAATCCAGTCCGGCCAGGTAGGTCGGAGTAAGAATGGGATTCAGCAAGAGTCCACAACAGGGCAAAACCAGCGCGCAGACCACCCAACAGGATGTCGCGTTGGGACGTTTCCATTTCATGGGTAGAATGCCTATACGTCCACCTTCCTTTGCGCAAGTTCACCAAACCGGTTGGCGATAGCCAAAGCTGGATCGAGCGGCACCTGTGCCCTTTGTCCCGCCACGGGCGAAGAGATGTCCGGACGACTGATCAAGGTCTTGGCTTGAAACTGAGGCAACCAGGGTCGTTGCGCTTCCAGGAGTTCCATGGTCATATCCCTGGCTTCTTTGAGGGTCAAACGAGTGCATGTGAGAGGATCCATGGCAATGGCTTGCATGGCATATTCCGGATTTCCGGTCAATCCTGCTTCGACCGCCAGGGCCTGCACTGTCACGTTGCTCTGGTTGAGGGCGGCGCACTGGGTGGGTAAATTTCCTATCCTTAAAGGATGGAGTCCCTGACGATCGACATAGACAGGGACTTCCACGCAGCAGCCTTGGGGGAGATTGCTGATATACCCAGCGTTGCGAACGTTTCCATTGAGCCTGAAAGGACAATCTGTCTCGATAGCCTCCAGGATATACGAACAATATTCCACGCTTCGGGGGGAGAGTTTCGTGGATTCCAGCTCCAAATAATCCACATCTTTATACTTGTCTGCGAGCATCTGACTGTATTTATAGTAGGCCCCGGATTCCCCTCCAAAAGCCGGTTCGTCGCAATATTGATCCAAAGCTCTTTGGTGGCTTCTGAACCAGGGAACATACTCGGAAAGATGACCAGTGCTTTCTGTCATGAAGTATCCGAAATGACGCATTACCTCGATTCGTACCTTTTCATTCACGAAGTATTCCGGCTTCTCACAACGTTCCTTGAAAAGGGGATAGAGATCTTGTCCATTCCGCTTGTCCTTGAGAGACAAAAACCATCCCATATGATTGATTCCCGCGCACAAGAAATCGATCTGGTCCTTGGGAACCTCAAGGTACCCGCTGATCAGGTCCAACGTGGTTTGGACTCCATGACAGAGACCGATGAACTCGACCTTGGAGGCTTTACCCAAAGCGTAACAGACAGTGGCCATAGGATTGGCATAGTTGAGCAGAATGGCTTCGGGACAGAGTTCCTCCATGTCTTTGGCGATATCCATGAGCACCGGGATGGTTCTCAAGCCTCGAAACACTCCACCTGGTCCCAGACTATCCCCGATACATTGATCTACACCGTACTTGAGGGGAATCTCATAATCCAACTTGAAGGCGTCCAACCCTCCCACCTGGATCATGACGATCACGTAGTCCGCCCCTTCCAACGCCTTTTTCCTGTCCAGCGTGGCGGTCAGTTTGGCGTTGCAGCCATTTTCCTGGATCACCCGGCCCAGGAAACCTTCCATCCTATCCAGTTTCTGCTGGGTCCTGTTCATGAGGCAAATCTCGGAACCTTCCAGCGATTTTGTTGACAGGATATCCATGCTCAGGGTCTTGCAAAAGATAAGACTTCCCGCTCCGATCATGGCGATTTTTGGCATAGCTCACGTGCTCCTTTCCTGGGATTTGCTCAGGTTGTCCACGGAACGTTCTCTGCCATTCCTATCATCTGCGCTGGAAACCGTCAAGCCGATCTCTCCCTTCCCAAACACCACCCCTTCCTTAGGACCAGATCCGGTTCACTGAAAGTCCACGGAACGATGCCACCGATATAGCGACAGGGGGTTTTCATGCTGCGCACAAGCCCCCATCAGATCTGTCTCGCCATGTGATGGATCGCCTTGAAGCCTGCACGTTGGGTGAGAAGACCGTAGCGAGTTGTCTTGGACGAGGTGAAGCCCAGCCTTTCGTAAAGCTTACGCGCCTCTGTGTTCGTGTCGATTACTTCGAGCGTGACTCTAGCGGCGTTGCGTGTCTTCGCGAAGGCAAAGACTTTTTGCAGCATTTGCGTGCCAATTCCCTTGCCTCTTTGAGACTTGGCCACTGCGATGGCAGCGATCCTGACATCATCCTCCCGGATCCTGTGATTCTCCAGGGTGTGTGTGATCCATCGATAGGCTGTGGCGAGGGGGCCGAACTGTTTCCTGAAGATGGCCCACCGGCAGCGGAGGAAAGACCGACCCGCCGCGGGATAGACGACGGGTTGACGATCCCTTCTATGCCGAGGCGGACACGAGTTGCGCGGTGGTGCTTCTCACAAACAGCAACAGCTACAAGGTGAGGTACAAGGCGGAGTTCACAGGCAATGCCCTTGTCTATCCCAGAGTTCATTCCCTGGGAGATGAGTGGTTCAATACGGAGTTGCCAGAGACTGGAGCCTGGGAGAAATATACGGGCACGGAATGGAGAACCACCTGAGGATTCGCGATGTATGGGCACATTCTGGGGCGATTCGCGAATGTGAATAACGGTGTACATCCCTCTGAAATGTGCGCCCAGAATAGACGCGCGAGATACCTAAAATTGGCCTTGCTTTCTGTTCCGAACAGTGTGCCCAAGATACTGAGAGAGAATAGGAAGCTTCGCCTGAACGTCATCGCCATCTTGATACCACTGCAGGAGCCTGTGGACGGCGAAGGTGGTCTCCAGGCGACGATGTCCAAGGGTGTCCGCGATCGTCTTCACGGAGACGCTTTGCTTCACCATCTCCATGGCCAATGAATGACGAAATAGAGACGTTACGTGACGAAAGGGCTCGATTCCTGCCTTCTTCATGTATCGTTTGACCATTGCCTGAACAACGCGGTCTTTATGCTTTTGCGTCAAGACGAATAGCTCGGGCACGGTCACTGCGGGACGCTCCATCTGTAGATACTCGATGACTGCATTTCCGACTTCAGGAAGTAGAGGGAGGTCGAGGCAATCCTTGGTCTTGGGCCTGTGAAATCGAATCTTGTCGTGTTCCCAATCCACTAAATCCAGCCGGAGCGTCAGCACCTCGCTGACTCGTAGCCCGTAGACTCCCATCAGCATGATCATCGCGTAATCCCGACGGGCGTTCCTCTCCCCGCGATCCACCTGCGCGGCGCGCTTCCTGATCGTGCTCATCGAGACGCCGAATTGAAGGACAGAGCAGAGACTCTGGCCGCATTTCGACCAGTCGTGTCCTTTTCAGAAAAATTGCAGCCCTCTATCAGACTGCCCGTGTATGTCAGTCATCCCGGTGTATCATGGGGGAAAAAGGATCGGATCCTGTTTTCCTTGGGTTTCGGATTCCGCTTGAGTCTCTGGTTTGCTCTTGCCAGATTGGGAAGGGAAGATTATCATCAGCAACGCTGGTTCTTTGCTCCCAACCGTGTCGATTAGGATGAGGAGCCTTAGGGCCAGGATCTGGTCTCCACGGTTGCTGGATAGCCCTCTCCAAGGCTCAGAAATGGGGTGCAATCCCCCCCCGCAGGAGGTTCTCTTGGCCAGAAGGAAAGCTGAAGTCGCGACGCAGAACGGGAACGGGGCCACCCTCGGGTTTGAACGCCAGCTCTTTCAGGCCGCCGATGTGATGCGTTCGAATATGGACGCGGCGGAGTATAAGCATGTGGTCCTGGGGCTCATCTTCCTGAAGTACATCTCCGATGCCTTTGAGGAGCAGCACGCAAAGCTGGACGCCCAGCGGAATCAGGGCGCTGACCCAGAGGATCCAGACGAGTATCGCGGGGTGAATATCTTTTGGGTTCCCAAGGAGGCCCGATGGGACACCCTCAAGGCCAATGCCAAGCAACCCACCATTGGGAAGACGATTGATGATGCCATGCTGGCCATTGAGAGAGACAACCCCACGCTCAAGGGGGTGCTCCCCAAGGACTACGCGCATCCAAGGTTGGACAAGCAACGCCTGGGCCAGCTTATCGACCTGGTTGGAAATATCGGACTGGGTGATTCCGAGAATAGGTCCAAGGATATTCTGGGTAGAGTTTATGAATACTTCCTCTCCCAGTTCGCCAGCGCTGAAGGAAAGAAGGGGGGACAGTTTTACACGCTACGCTGCGTGGTGGGTGTACTCGTTGAAATGCTTGCCCCGTACAAGGGACGGGTCTATGACCCCTGCTGCGGATCTGGCGGCATGTTTGTACAGTCGGTTGAATTCGTTAAGGCCCATGCCAACGGCAATGGTAATGGAGGAAGAACAAAGGCCGATGTCAGCATATTCGGCCAGGAATCGAACCACACGACGTGGCGGTTGGCGAAGATGAATTTGGCCATTCGAGGGATAGACTCGAACCTCGGCAAGGAGCATGCCGACAGCTTCCACCATGATATGCACCCCGATCTCAAGGCCGATTTCGTCCTGGCCAATCCTCCGTTTAATGACTCGGACTGGAGAGGCGATCTCCTCAAGGACGACAAACGGTGGAAGTACGGAGCCCCCCCTGCGGGAAACGCCAATTTCGCGTGGGTCCAACACTTCATCTATCACCTGGCGCCCACAGGAGTGGCGGGCTTCGTGTTGGCCAATGGTTCCATGTCCTCCAACCAGTCTGGAGAGGGAGAGATCCGCAAGAACATCATTGAGGCTGATTTGGTTGACTGTATGGTAGCGCTCCCTGGGCAGCTCTTCTACTCCACGCAGATCCCCGTGTGTCTGTGGTTCGTGGCTCGGGACAAGAAGAACGGGAAGTTTCGGGATCGGCGAGGCGAGACACTCTTCATCGACGCTCGGCAGATGGGATCCATGATCGATAGGGTGCATCGAGAACTCACGGAAGAGGATATTGCGAAGATCTCTAGCACGTACCACGCGTGGCGAGGGGATAAGAAGTGTAAGGCAAAGTATGCCGATGAACCTGGGTTCTGTAAGACGGTTACCGTGGACGAGATCCGCAGCCACGGGCACGTTCTCACCCCTGGGCGATACGTGGGAGCAGCGGAAGTTGAAGAAGATGGCGAGCCTTTTGACGAAAAGATGAAGCGCCTGACCGCTCAGCTCAAAGAACAATGTGCTGAGGGAGCGAAGCTAGATAAGGCTATCTGGAAGAATCTGAAGGAGTTGGGGTATGGGGGGTGAGTGGACGCCTTGCGAGATTGGAGACGTCTTTGCCTTGCATCCAGGATTTGCATTTCGAAGTCAAGACTTCATTTCATCGGGCATCCCAGTAATCAAGATAAAGAATGTCAAAGCAGACGGTCTTGTGCTCGATGATATGAGTTTTGTTGATGAGTCATTCCTGGGGACCTGCGGGAAGTATCTGCTACGAGATAGAGACATTCTAATCACGCTTTTAGGCAATCGATTTGATGGCTCTAGGGACACATGGGTAGGGAAAGTTGCGCAGTTCCGCAAGAGGGGAAATTATCTACTCAACCAACGAGTGGCTGTTCTTCGTGCAAAGCCGAACTCCAAAGTCGACAATCGTTGTTGCTCATACATACTCTCCTCGAATTACTACCAGCAACTGTTCATAGCGATCGCGACGAGTTCCGGCGGACAGGCAAACCTGTCTTCATCTCAAGTTCTCTCCGCCGAGATCCTTCTCCCCCCCCTTCCCGAGCAGCACGCCATCGCCTACATCCTGGGCTCCCTGGACGACAAGATCGAGTCAAATCGACGCATGAACGAGACCCTCGAATCCATCGCCCGGGCCCTCTTCAAGTCCTGCGTGGACTTTGATCCCGTGAGAGCCAAGGTGGAGAAACGGGACACGGGACTGCCCAGGGAGATTGCCGATCTGTTTCCCGAGGAGTTTGAGGATTCGGAATTGGGGGAGATTCCGAGGGGATGGATCGTCACCTCCCTGGGCGATCAGATCACTGCCAGCAAAGGCCTGAGTTACAAAGGGAAGCACCTGTGCAATCCAGGTGAAGGTCTCCCTATGCATAATCTGAATTCTGTCTATGAAGGTGGGGGATATAAGTACGAGGGACTGAAATGGTACAACGGCGAGCATCGACCGTCCCATTTGCTGGAACCTGGAGACGTGATTGTCACGAATACAGAGCAAGGCTTCGATCATCTCCTGATCGGCTACGCGGCTATTGTGCCCAAGCGCTACGGCCCACAGGGGCTGAGCAGTCATCACATCTTCCGAATTCAGCAGAAGAAGACCAGCCATCTTCCAACTTGGTTCACGTATCTGATGCTGCGAACCCAACGATTTCATTGCCTTGTCGCAGGCCACTCCAACGGCACCACGGTAAACATGCTGCCACTGGACGGATTGCAGAAGCCGAGATTCGTTTTGCCTCCAAGGCAGGTTGTTGAGCGATTTGGGAGGCTATTCTCCGTTATTGAGGATAGAATCGAGCTCATTGAGAATGAAAATTCATCACTGGTGGCACTCCGCGATTTGCTTCTTCCCAAGCTTATTTCAGGGGAACTGAGGATTGGCGCGGCATATCCATGTTCGGAGGAGATATAGGTGATGGCAGATATCATCCTGACCCAAGCTGACGCAGATGTCCTGATCGCAATGGACAAGCAGCGAGTGGATGATGAGAACCATCTCTTCCCACTCAGTGGCGGGTCGCTTGCCATCCCCTTGCAGTCGACGGACCGTCGAGAGCAGTTCCTCCTGGATATCACCAGGGGTAGAATAGACCTAAGCAAGTGCTCTTATCAAAACCGTGCAAGGCAGGTCGTGATTCTCGTGCGGCTGGATCTCGCGGGGGCTCCTCATCGGAACCCGGACGGAGAGGAGATTCCTGCACCGCACTTGCACCTCTACAAAGAGGGATTCGGCGACAAGTGGGCTGCCCCGGCACCATCGGACAGGTTCAGCGAGATTTCGGATCTGTGGAAGACGCTTGAGGAATTTATGGCGTTCTGCAATATCGTGCATCCGCCGCACATAGATCGAGGGCTATTCACATGATAAGCGATATCCAGAGGCTGTTGGACGAGTATCTTCGGTGGCTCAAAGACAAGACCACACTCCGAGAAATCAATGATTGGGTCGAAATCACCACGCCATATCTAGATCGGCACAACGATTGCATGCAAATCTATGCCAAGAAACAGAATGGTGAGTTCCTGCTCACCGACGATGGATACACCATCAGGGATTTGGAGCAATCTGGATGCAAGTTGGAGAGCCCGAAACGCCAAGATCTTCTCAAGATGACCCTGGACGGTTTCGGTGTCAGGTTGCAGGAGAATGCGCTGGAAGTTGGTGCCTCAGCCGAGAATTTCGGTCTGCGTAAGCACAATCTGCTTCAGGCAATGCTAGCCGTCAATGACATGTTCTACTTGGCAGTTCCGATGGTCTCAAGCCTTTTCTATGAGGACGTAGTGACATGGCTTGACCTTCATGATATCCGTTACACTCCGAAGATTAAGTTCACAGGGAAGACAGGTTTTGACCATCTTTTCGACTTCGTAATCCCCAAGTCCCGCCAGCAGCCCGAGCGGATTATCCAGACGGTGAATCGGCCGAGTCGTGACAGGGCTCAATCCGTGGCTTTCGCATGGATAGACACCCGCGATGTGCGTCCGCCCGATTCAAAATCCTTTGTATTACTCAACGATGCGGAAAAGCCAATATCGAGTTCGGTCCTTGAGGCCCTCAGAAGGTATGAAGTCCGACCTGTTCCGTGGAGCAAGCGGGATGAAGTCCGCGAGGAGTTGGCGGCGTGAGGCATTCAGGAATCGGAGAGTCCGAGGTCGAAGAAGCAGCCCTCGCTTGGCTCTCGGCTCTCGACTACACGATCCTCTCAGGCCCGGATATCGCCCCAGACCAGCATCCCCTGTTGTCGGACCGCCACAACATCGTCGTGATCGCCGATGAGGCGCACCGAAGCCAATACGACTTCATCGACGGATTCGCGCGCCATATGAGGGAAGCGCTTCCCAACGCCTCGTTCATCGGTTTTACGGGCACGCCCATTGAACTGACGGACAAGAATACGCGCGCTGTCTTCGGAGACTACGTCAGCATTTACGACATTGAGCGCGCAGTGAAGGACGGCGCCACGGTCCCCATCTACTACGAGAGCCGCCTGGCCAAGCTCGAACTCAAAGAAACGGAACGTCCACGAATCGATGAGGAATTCGAAGAGGTTACCGAAAACGAGGAGGTGGACCGAAAGGAACGTTTGAAGACCAAGTGGGCGCAATTGGAGGCCCTGGTTGGTTCTGAGAAGCGGGTTAATCTCATTGCCCAAGATCTCATCAGCCATTTTGAGCGCCGCCTGGATGCCATGGATGGGAAGGCCATGGTCGTGTGCATGAGTCGCCGTATCTGCGTTGAGCTTTACGAGGCCATCGCACGGATCCGTCCCGCATGGCACCACGACGACGATGATAAGGGGGGGATAAAGATCGTGATGACAGGGTCGGCGGCCGATCCCCTGAACTGGCAAGGTCACATCCGAAACAAGGCGCGGCGAGAGGCCCTGGCCAAGAGATTCAAGGATGAGAAAGATCCATTCAAAGTCGTCATCGTCCGAGATATGTGGCTCACGGGCTTCGACGCGCCCTGCCTCCACACCATGTATGCGGACAAGCCCATGAGAAGCCACGGGCTCATGCAGGCGATCGCCCGGGTGAACAGAGTGTTCAAGGACAAGCCCGGGGGACTGATCGTTGATTATCTCGGTCTGGCCCATGAGCTGAAGAAGGCCCTGGCCAGCTATACCGAGAGCGGCGGCACCGGCCGCACGGCCATAGACCAAGAGGAGGCCGTCGCCATCATGGAACGCCAATACGAGATCTGCTGCGGCATGTTCCATGGTTTTGACTGGTCCGCGTGGACAACGGGCTCCCCACAGGATCGCCTTTCCATCCTCCCGGCCGCGCAGGAACATGTGCTATCCCAGGATGACGGCAAGGCCAGATTGTCCAGGGAGGTGACTGGGTTGTCTCGTGCCTTCGCGCTTGCTGTTCCCCATGAGCGTGCGTTATCCATCCGCGATGACGTGTCCTTTTTCCAGGCGGTGAAATCCGTGCTATCGAAGGGCTCTGGGACAGACACGCGCAGCCCGGAGGAAATCGACCACGCGATTCGCCAGATCGTCTCCCGGGCCGTGTCCTCGGACGAAGTGGTGGACATCTTCGCCGCCGCGGGACTTAAGAAGCCCGATATTTCCATTTTGTCCGATGATTTCCTCGCCGAGGTCCGAGGCATGCCCCAGAGGAATCTCGCCGTCGAAATGCTCCGCAAGCTCCTGGAAGGCGAAATCAAGACACGCACACGCAAGAACGTGGTCCAGGCCCGGTCCTTCGCCGAGATGCTGGAGCATTCCATCCGCCGATACCAGAATCGTGCCATTGAAACGGCCCAGGTCATTGAGGAACTCATCGGCCTCGCCAAGGAGATAAGAGATGCCCAGAACCGAGGCGAGAAGCTGGGGCTCTCCGAAGACGAGATCGCCTTCTACGACGCCCTGGAGGTGAACGACAGCGCTGTCCAGGTATTGGGAGACGAGACGCTACGCCTCATTGCCCAAGAGCTGGTCAAGGCCGTGAGAAATAGCGTCACCATTGATTGGACGTTGCGCGAAAACGTCCGCGCCCAGATGCGCGTGGCGGTTAAGCGGATACTGAGACGGTACGGTTACCCGCCAGACAAGCAGGCCATTGCGACGGAATTGGTGCTCGAACAGGCGGAGGTCCTGTGTGTGGATTGGGTGGAGGAATAGAGAGAGTCATCGATATCTCCGACAGAGTCGCCACAATGCTATCTGAGAGCGAGAGGCCAGGGGACCGGAACGACAAGGGACTGTCCAGGAAGAGGCGCTCCGTGTCTGCCATCGGAAGGATTGAGGGGCGGCGAGGGTCTAGCTGATTGCAGTACAGTTCGAGGGGTACGTCAAGTTGGATGGAGAGGAGGATGCGCAGTTGAGGAATGAGCATAGGAGTATTCAGTCTGCTATCAAATCGGCGCTTTCGGAGAAGGGGTATATTGTTGAAGCTG
>Ga0114946_10000017_pt1 | contig 74957 bp, 70 predicted proteins | sample WalLakDeSediment_FD_88676 | JGI IMG/M metagenome (GOLD analysis project Ga0114946, IMG submission 88676) | Lake sediment microbial communities from Walker lake, Nevada to study Microbial Dark Matter (Phase II) - Walker Lake 11/02/13 Deep Sediment | ecosystem: Environmental > Aquatic >... | reverse complement strand
TAAGGGCGGACATACCTTCGGCGCGGTAATCAGGATGAAAATCAGAAATAAGCCTGGTTCTTTCAGCGTCAGTAAGGCGCTTGATCTCCTGGGTCTTTCGAAATCCCCTTGTCGCATTAACCCGGTCTAAAGTTGCCTGAAAATGTGGCGGGTATGGCACGTTAATTCCTCCTTAGATGCATTCAATATCTCTTGCTGCATAAAGCTTCTGCAATTCTTCCTGGTTCTGTCCAATTAATGCATCGATCTGATCGCTATAAACTCCCTGTCCGATCTCCTCAATACGGGCCCTGACATATTCAGGCCTGGGTAACGCGGTTCGGGAGTAGAGGCGCCTTGCAACCATGGCAATATTATAAGGCACCATCTGGGCCAGGCAGCGCGAAGCACAAAGCCCGCACATCACGCAGTCGAAAGACAGTTCGGCAACCATTGCCAGGTTTCCCCGCTGGGCAGCAGAAATAATTTCCATAACCGGTAGGTCCTGGGGACATATTTTAGTACAGGCACTGCAGCCGAGGCAGCGGAACATTTCGGGGTACAGCCTGTGCAGGATTAGCGCCGGGTTCTCTATAGTGCTAAAATCATAGATTGCCTTTTGGGCGGGATAATAAGGTAAAATAGCAATATCCATACCAGCTTCAACCCGGGTTTGACAGGCTAATCCCACCTTGATCTGGTGATCTCCGGGAACACGGTAAACCGTAGCACAGGCGCCGCAGAATCCGCCCCGGCAGCCGCAACCTCTTATTAAACGGTGCCCCGAATGCTCAACAGCGCTCATAATCGTTACCCCTTCAGGGACCAGGTGTTTCTTACCCAGGTAATGAATTGGGATTAATTCGGCCATCTGTTCATCTCCTTACAGCAGGATAGTTAGTCAAATAGCGCATCAACCCGGTCGAGGTTTTCCAGGGTCTCTAAAAGTTCAAGGGTCTGGTTTGCTTTTTCACTGTTCCATACCAGGCTTGATAGTTGAATAAATTTATTTCGGATATCTTCAGCACTGGCAGGGTTCTCCGGATCGCCCCGGGGGAAGTCGGTGCGATCTTTGATTACCCGGCCGTTTTTCAACTTAACCTCGATAACCGCTGCCCAGCGCTCCGGGTAAAGATTTTCCAGTTCCGGATCAACAACGACCCGGCAGCGGGATGCCAGTTCAATAATCATGGGATCAGGCGGGACAGAAAAATCGAAACTGCTTAGATCAAGCTTCATGTCTGCCATGGCGGCAGCCACACAATAAGGCAGGCTGAACTTTGCTTTATAAGGTGTTTCGAAGTCGGCCCCGCCCACAAGGTCCTGAGCGTGATGGTAGGTTTTTATCAAAATCTCCGAGATATCCTCCGGATCAAGACCTCCGGAAACCAATTTTAGAGCCAAATCTACACTGCTGTGGGTATGTCGGCAGGAAGGGTAAACCTTGTAACTATTATCCAGAATACGGTATTCCCGTTGCAAACCGGCAGTAACCCTCTCGGGGAAATATTCACTGGCTGTTGCTTTAAAAAAACCTTTCTCTCCTTCAAGGATCTGCTTCGCTCCGGTAAAACCCTGTTCGGCCAGAAAAACTGCCAACAAACCATTCATCGCTGCTTTTCCCGGGTGCAAATGTTTGGTCATCGCCCCGTCTTTTAAAAACTCCCATAGACCGGCCGCCTGGGACCCGGCATTACCCAGTGCATTGATAATCCCTTCAAGATCAAGTGAAATGACTTTTGCAGCGGCGACAGCAGCACCAAAAGTACCGCAGGTTGCGGTAGTATGCCAGTAATAATAGTGTGAAGGGGTTACCGCTTCAGCAATACGAATCCCCGCTTCATAACCGGCCACTACTGCAGTAACAAGGTCCCGGCCGCTAACTTCCCGGTCCTCCGCAGCAGCAACGGCGGCAGAAATGATCGGGGCAGCGGGATGCAGGATAGAGCTGCGATGTAGATCATCGAGTTCAAGAATATGGCAGGAAGTACCGTTGACAAGGGCTGCGTTTAAGGCAGAATTCTTCTCGTTAAAACCAATCAGGGTGGCCCGGGGTATTCCACCAGCACGACGCACCACTGAGGCTACCATCTTCGCAGGCTGCTCATTCGACCCGGCAAGAACAGAGCCAAGCCAGTCCGTCACTGCAGTCTTACAAGCCTCAACTACCTCTGAAGGAAGATCTTTAAACTGCAGGCCAACAGTATATTCAGCAATTTCTCCTGATAGCATCTATAGTTCCTTCCACTGGGGATATTAAACTTCTACACCTGGTATCCCGGGTATCTCTTTCAACTCTTTTCTAACTATTAGCTATTGGCGCCGTTAATTCCTTCAGCTGGATCAATAATCTTTACATCGCCAGGCGAATCCCTGCAGGCAAAACTTGTTAGGCTGGCTCAAATAGTGTATTCTTTTTAACGAAACAAAAAGGAGGAATGAGAACTGATTAATGATCGTGTACTACTGGCTATAGCCGATGCTGTCGCCACGATTACCCTCAACCGTCCGGAAAAAGCAAATGCTTTCGACGGGGAGATGTGGCTTGCAATGGAAGCAGCTGCCGAGACTGTTAAGCTGAACGCCAATATAAAAGCTGTAGTTATTACCGGAGCCGGAAAAGCCTTCTGCGGCGGGCTCGATATCAGCCAGGCCGCAACCGAGGGAATCTCAATAGGCAACCGAACCCTGCGGAAAGGTTTTGAGACCCTGCAGTATTTAAGCGGGGTTTTTACCCTCTACGAAAAATTGCCTGTCCCGGTCATCGCCTCAATCAATGGAGGTTGTATCGGGTTAGGCCTGGAACTGGCCCTGGCCTGTGATATCAGGCTGGCTTCGGATACTGCTGTTTTTTCCATTCCAGAAGCTGTCTTCGGCCTGGTACCCGACTGTGGAGGCACTCAGCGTTTACCCCGCCTAATCGGACCGGCAATGGCCAAGGAACTTATCTTCACCGGGCGCCGCATTGACTCTTCCGAGGCACAGCGGATCGGGCTGGTTAACCACGTCTACCGAGCAGCGGATTTAAAAAGTGAAACAGACCGGATGGCAGAAGATATTGCAAACCTCTCCACGGAAGCAATCCAGGCTTCAAAACGCTGCATTAACACATCCATGAACACCCCTCTCGATGCGGGGCTGCAGTATGAAACCGCTTCAGCTGAAAGCGTGCTGGGCGAAAAAACCAAAACGATGATCAAACATAACCGGCAATAACTAACCAGCCTTCTCGCCTTACGGTAAAATCAAGCTCAGAAGAGATGATGAAAAGCCGGAATTCAGTATACCGGCCTGGTTCGCCATGCTTTTTACTACCGGTATGGGCATCGGGCTTGTTTTTTGGAGCATTGCCGAACCGATAACCCATTTCATGAGCCCGCCCTTCGGGGAAGCAGAAACTGTTGAAGCAGCTGGACAATATTCTACTGGGCCTGGTGGATTGCCTGGGGGCCTTTTGTCGGACAGTTTATTGCCCGCATTTCGCGAGGCAGAACCATCCGTGAATTTATCAACGGAGCACTGTTGGCCCCGACAGCTTTCAGCTTTATCTGGCTGGCTATATTCGTCGGCCTGGGGCATATTGCTCGGGGGTTTTGCTGCGGTACTGCTGGTAGCTGGTGGCCTTGGAGACCTTCAGACAGCCTCGATTACCTCCGCTTTTCCATTTATGCTGGACTGGCAGGGGATTCCCTGCCGGTTATCAACTTAAAGCCCCCGCAGGTATTCGCTTTTCAGCGAACCGGGAGCTTTTTGCTTAATGATCCTGTCAAGGTCCGCCAGCAAAGCATCTTTATCCCGGGGAAGGACAGCTTTAAGCGGCAAATAATTGGAAGCATGGTTAGCCCTGAAAACACAGTTTGTTAATTCAAGGCCTTCGACGATCATCTTGATCTCTTTAAGCAGATCCCAGGGATTGAGTGGCGTTAGTAAGCCTTCATTGACCTGGCGGTGCACAGTCGTTCCCGGTACAGCCATCAGGCTAAGCAGGCCCAGGTATTCAGGATCTATTTTGTTTAGCAGGCGGGCGGTTGATATTGCGTGTTCTTCTGAAGCTTCGATTCCGGCCAGGCCATTGACCACGGTAATTGAAAGCGGTATACCGGCAGCTTTTGCTTTAGCAGTGCCTTCAACAACCTGTTCCGGGGTAACTCCCTTTTTAACTGTTTCCAGCACCGCGGCGCTGCCGCTCTCAAGCCCCAGGTAGATCATGCCGAGCTTGTTATCGCCAAGTTCTCTTAATTCGGCTACACTTTTTTGCAGCAAATCCTGGGTATTACCGTAAACAGAAACCCTTTCCAATAAAGGGAATGCCTGATCTAACTCCTGCAAGATCTTTAATAGTTTTACGTAAGGTATGACCAGGGCATTACCGTCAGCCAGAAAAATACGCCGCGTGCGGGGCAGCAGCCTCGATGTCAGGGCGATATCACCTATGATTTCATCGAGTGATCGCTCACGAAACTTTTTCCTTTTGTACGAGATGCAAAATGTACAGCGGTTATGAGAGCAGCCGATAGTGGCCTGCAGGATCAGGCTTTTTGCTTCGCTGGGAGGCCGGAAGACATCACCTTCATATTGTAATGGAAACATTAAATCAACCTACTTTCTCAGTTTTACTATAGATAATTTTCGCCGTAACAGCAGATAATCCCTGCAGTTGCAATCAGCATTATGCAGCAAATTACGTTATAATAAGTTAATGCAGATCCTGACAGGAAATATATTATAATACACAAAGCAGATGGAGTGCGATGGAGAAAACCTTTTTACCAATAAATATAAAAGATATGGAAGAACGTGGTTGGTCTGGACTAGACTTTATTATAATCAGCGGTGACGCTTACATCGATCACCCATCTTTCGGCGCCGCCATCATCAGCAGGCTCCTTGAAGCCAGGGGTTTTAGGGTAGGCATAATTGCCCAACCGGATTGGAAAAATGTCGAAGAGTTTAAAAAACTGGGCAAACCGGTACTCGGCTTTTTAATTACAGCAGGCAATATCGACTCGATGGTTAACCACTACACCGTTGCTAAAAAGCGAAGGAAGGCAGATGCCTATTCCCCCGGCGGCAAAACAGGCCTGCGGCCAGATCGGGCAAGCATCGTCTATGCTCACAAGGTGCGGGAAGCTTATCCCGGAATTCCTGTTATCCTGGGAGGTATTGAAGCCAGTCTGCGCCGACTGGCTCACTACGATTACTGGCGTGATAGGATAAACCGTTCGATCCTGCTTGATGCAAAAGCGGACTTAGTGATTTACGGTATGGGTGAAAAGCCAGTGGTCGAGATTGCCGAAGCCCTGCAAAGTGGATTGGCTATCGGCGATATAACTTATGTCCGTGGAACGGTTTGTCAAGCTGCAGAGGTCAGCGTCCCCGGGGATACAATTTTGCTTCCCTCTTATAAAGAGATCAGTACTTCTAAGAGTATGTTTGCCAAAAGCTTCATGAGCCAGTACCAAAATTCTGATTCAATAAATGCAAAGTCCATCGCCGAACCTTACGATAACCGTTATGTAATCCAAAATCCACCGGCAGACCCTTTTTCCACTGAAGAGCTGGATATAATTTATCGCCTGCCATTCACCAGGACCTACCACCCTGTCTATAAAAAAGCCGGCGGGATCCCCGCTATCTCCGAGGTTAAATTCAGCCTGGTCAGCAGCAGGGGTTGTTTCGGCGGCTGCAGTTTTTGTTCCCTTCATTTCCACCAGGGCAGAGCAGTGCAGGCCAGAAGTATTGAGGCCATTGTTGAAGAAGCAAAATTAATAACTTCCGATCCCGATTTCAAAGGCTATATCCACGACGTTGGCGGACCCACAGCAAATTTTCGGAAGGAAGCCTGCCAAAAACAGAAAAAATTTGGCACCTGTCCCGAAAAACAGTGCCTCTTTCCGGAACCATGCAAAAATCTGAATGCAGACCATAAGGGCTACCTTGAACTGCTGCGCAGCCTGCGTAACCTGGAAGGAGTAAAAAAAATCTTTATCCGCTCAGGCATTCGCTATGATTACCTGCTTCATAGTCGGGATGATCAATTTTTAGAGGAACTGTGCGCTCATCATATCAGCGGCCAGTTAAAAGTTGCCCCGGAACATGTCTCCCCTACAGTTCTTGAAAAGATGGGCAAACCGGGTAAAGATATTTACCTGGAATTTAAGAAAAAATACAAAGCAACTAATGAAAAACTCGGTAAAGATCAGTACCTGGTGCCGTACTTTATATCAAGCCACCCAGGGTCTGATCTGAATGCAGCAATTGAATTGGCTATATTCATTAAAAAGCATGAACACATGCCGGAGCAGGTCCAGGATTTTTATCCCACTCCGGGAACTCTTTCTACCTGCATGTTTTATTCAGAATTGGATCCGCGTACTATGAAGAAAGTATATGTGCCCAAATCTCCACACGAAAAAGCAATGCAGAGGGCTCTGATACAATTTAAAAGCCCAAAAAATTACCGCCTTGTTTACGAAGCGCTAATAAAAGCCGGACGACAAGACCTGATCGGTTACGGGCGCAAGTGCCTGATTAAACCCCGCTCGGCAATAAAAAAGTCCCCCCCAGGTAGAGCCAAACCGGATAAAAAGGTGAAGCTATAATAAATAAACCGGCTACAGGAGATTACAATGCCACTAAGCTTAAATAGCATATCCTTACGAAAAAATATCCTGCGCTACCTGGCTCTCTTTTTTGGCCTTTTTATCATCGGTAATGGGATTGTCTTTACTATTCACGCCGATTTAGGTGTGAACCCCTGGGATGTATTGCACATTGGCATCTCCCACCAAACCGGAATCAGTATCGGCCGAATAATCCAGGGTGTGGGTCTGCTGTTGGTAACTGTCAGTTACTTCTTTAAAGTTAAGATCTATATCGGCACTGTCCTGAATATGATTTTTTTAGGTTTATTTGTAGATCTGGTTATCGGTTGGGGTTATGTACCGCAGCCTGATCTGCTCTGGCAGCGCATCCTCCTTTACTTCGCGGGTGTTATAATTTTCGGCTTTGGCGTTGCCGTATATATCAGTGCAAACCTCGGTGCCGGACCCCGTGACAGCCTGATGCTTGCCCTGACCAAAGCCTCTGCTTTCAGAGTTGGCACAATCAGAACTTTCATGGAGATAACCGCAGCCGGAATCGGGTATTTACTGGGAGGCCCTCTTGGTGTCGGAACCTTCATTTTCGCTATTACAATCGGCTTTTTTATGGAGCTGGGCTTTTTTATCATCAGGTATATCAAAAAAACTGCTTCGTACGAGCGAGTATGGAACGGCACCGGCAGGCAAACCAGGGGGCTTTAAATCTGCTCTTGTTACACCAGGTGCAGCTTCATCTTCTCAGGTTATCTGATCTTTTTAGACAGCAATAAAGAGGAAATAACCATTTTTGGTAGAATTAATATTATGAATATTTTGATTAATTGGGAAAGAGGTGTGTGTATGACCAGGCCAACATACGGGCTTGCCGATAAGGTTTGTGTTGTGACGGGCGGCAGCCGGGGCATTGGCCTTGACCTGGCCCGACATCTTTTGCAGGAAAAAGCAAAGGTAGCAATCTGCGCCCGTAAACAGGAAGGACTTGACCGGGCTGCGGAAGAATTGGGGGGCGGCGATGCCCTGTTGCCGGTTCCGGCGCACATTGCCAGTGAAAAAGATGTTGAAATTTTATTTGAACAAACCAGGGCCCGCTACGGACGGGTAGATATTCTCGTAAATAATGTTGGCATGAATTTGCTTGCCACATCAGTAATCGATGCAGGAATCTCAACATGGCAGAAAATTATCGATACCAACCTGACCGGCGCTTATTTATGCTCACGCACTGCGGCAAAAATGATGAAGGAGTCTGGCGGAGGTAAAATTGTCAACATATCATCAATTGCAGCCTGCCGTTCAGCACCAGGCCTTGGTATTTACGGCGTTGCCAAAGCCGGAATTGAAATGCTGACCAGGGTCCTCGCCGCAGAGCTTGCAATGGATAATATTCAGGTAAATGCCGTAGCGCCCTGCATGGTCAAAACCGGTTTCAGCGCTGCTTTTTGGTCTAATGTGGATGTCCATGGTGAAATAGTTAAAGACATTCCTTTAGGCAGGCTCGCAGAAACAGCGGATATTATCCATCCCATACTTTTTCTGTGCTCCGGGGGATCTGATTTTATTACCGGCCAGGTAATTGCCGTCGATGGAGGGGCGACAGCAGTATAGCATATCAGTTCCACAGATTTAACAAATTAAAGAAAAAATTATGGCCCCTGGATTAACAACCGGGCTAAATATACCTCTTCTAAGGGATATTTGAAACTATTGATAGTCTTAAGGTGGTTGTATCGTTGGCTAAAGAAAAACAGGAAGAGATTATTTACCGAAACAAGCTTCTGGAGGCTTTATTCAAAAATTCTACAGACGCCATAGTCTATTTCGATCAACACTACCGGATCATTGATATCAACCGTAATTTTCAGAAACTATTCGGTTATTCACTAACTGAAATTGCCGGTAAAGATGTTGACGATGTCATTGAACAGGGGAAGAAAAAATCGGCAAAACGGGATTATACAGAAAAGGTTTTATCCGGAGAAACCATAATTGCCGAGGGCACTCGCTATACAAAAGATGGTGATCCTTTAGAAGTTTTAATTAAAGGTATACCCGTTGTTATAAACAATAAATTTTGCGGAGGCTATGCCATCTATGCTGACATAACAAAACAAAAAATAGCCGAGCAGGCATTAAAGGAGTCAGAAGAAAAATACAAGGGAATACTGGGTTCTATCAAAGACGGTTACTTTGAAGTAGATTTAAGAGGCAAAATCAATTTCTGCAATGAAGCAGCAGCGCAAATGCTGGGATACAATATGGAAGAATTTATCGGGACAGACTACAGAGATATATGTAAAAACCATAAGTATGTTTTTAATACATTCAACCGCTTATTCCAAACCGGTAAAACCAAACATGTCCTGACTACAAAGATGATTCAGAAAGATGGATCAGAGGTTTACGGCGAGTTAACATTAGCAATTATCCAGGACCGTGACGGTAATATTTTAGGCTTCCGGGGCGTCGGAAGGGATGTTACAGAACGCAAACTTTATGAAAATCAACTAAAATTCCTTAGCCTGCACGATCAATTAACAGGCCTCTATAATCGTTCATATTTTGAAAATGAATTACAGCGGCTCAGTAATAGCAGAGATTATCCGATCACAATCATTGTTACGGATTTAGATGGGTTAAAAATAATTAACGATACCGTCGGTCATGAAAAGGGCGACCAAATGTTGAGAAATTGTGCTGATATTCTAACGAACTCATTGCGCAGCTCAGATATATTGGCCCGGGTCGGCGGCGATGAGCTTGTCATTGTGATGCCGCAAGCCGATTATAATTCCGGAGAAAAATTGGTTGCACGCATACAAGCCAATATAGAAGCTTATAACCTCAATCAATCTGAACAGATTCCCCTTAGTATTTCGATCGGCTTGGCTACTTCTGAGAATAAAGAAAAATCATTGCAGGAAACTTTTAAAGAAGCAGATGATTTGATGTATCGTGATAAGTTAAATAAAGGGGTTACTGCCAGATCACAGATCATTAAAACTCTTATGGATAAGCTCGAAAAGATAGAATATGCTGATAAAGGACATACCCGCAGGCTTCAGGAGCTGTGCTCAAAAGTCGGAAAAGTGATGATGTTACCCGAAGAGCAACTCTCGGCTCTCAATTTGCTGGCCCAGGTACACAACCTGGGTAAAGTAGGTATTCCTGACGATATAATATTTAAAACTGGCCGGCTTAAGGATGATGAATGGATGGTCATCAAGCAGCACCCGGAAAAAGGGTGTCGTATCGCCCTGGCTTCTTCAAATTTATCCGGCATCGCCGATCTGATCCTCAAACACCACGAACACTGGGATGGGAACGGTTACCCTCTCGGTATCAAGGGTGACGAAATACCCATTGAATGCCGTATTCTTTCAATCGCCGATGCTTATCATTCGATGACAAATGACCGCCCATATCGAAAAGCAATGAGCAGGCAAGAGGCTAAGGCGGAACTTGAGAAATTTGCCGGAACAAAATTCGATCCTGAATTAGTACAGGTCTTTTTGTCAATCCTTGACCAGGGTATGTAACCAATAGTATTAATAAGCCAATGTTATTATCCACCGTGAATTTTTAATTTTATTTCCGGAATAGGGTAACCGTCTCTGAGAACATTGACCTCCGTACGCATCCCCTGTAATCCCTTTTCCATAATTATTTCCAACTCACTGTATTCACCCTGCCGGTATTTAGTGCTAAACCCGTCATCAAAGTACAAGCGGCAATAGCCATCTGTTCCGCTGTAGCAGTGCACTGTGAGTTTTTGTATCGGCTCATCTGTTTTTTTAATTAATCCGGTATCATTAAGAGGCAGAATTGTACCTGCCCTGACATAAAGAGGCAGCTTGTCAAGTGAAGCTTCAGCAATGACATAACGTCCCCCCGAAAATTTTCCCCCGGTCCAGTAGTCGTACCAGTCTCCGTCAGGCAGGTAGACCATGCGGTGTTTAATACCCGGCCTTACCACCGGGCAGACCATCAATCCTTCACCAAGCAGAAACTGATCATTTATATGATATGTATTAAGATCATCCTGGTAATGATAGAGCAGGGGCCGGGCCACTGGGGCGCCCGAATTAGCGCTTTCCTTCATCAAGTTATAAAAATAAGTTAAAAATTGATAGCGCAGGCGAATGTATTTGCGAACGATTTCAAGGATTTCTGCAGAAAACTCCCATGGCTCCTGGCGGGCCGAACCAATTTCGCTGTGGTTGCGAAAAAAGGGAATAAATGCGCCCAGCTGGGTCCAGCGGGCCAGCATTTCGCCATTGCAATCACCCCTGAATCCGCCTACGTCTGCACCTACAAAAGAATATCCGCTTAAGCCCAGGTTCAATATCATCGGAATACTGCACTCCATGTGTTCCCAAAGACTTGAATTATCTCCTGTCCATAGAGCGCTGTACCGCTGACTGCCGGCAAAGGCGGCCCGAGTCAGTACAAAAGATCTTTTCTCCGGCTGGATGGCCTCCAATGCTTCCCGTGTTGCCCTGGTTTGTAATAGCCCATAAATATTGTGTACTTCGGCATGAGGGACTTCGGTTCCATCATCAGACCGGTGCACGGCATCATCGGGAAGGGTTCCACTTCCCCGGGTAAAATCGGAAGGTTCGTTCATGTCGTTCCAAATACCTTCAACCCCGGACTCTAAAAGCTCGCGATGAAACTCCCCCCACCACTGCCGCACCTCTGTGCGCAGGTAGTCCGGAAATGCAGCCGGCTTGGGCCAGACTTCTCCCTGGTATATTTCTCCTGAGGGGTTGGTTACAAAATAGCCTTTTTCTTTACCCTGCTCAAATACCCTGTAACCTTCCTCAACTTTTACCCCGGGATTGATGATCACAACAACGCCAAAACCCATTTTCTTTAGTTTCTGCAAAACCTCTTTGAAATCTTTGAACCCATCCTTGTTGACGGTGAAAACCTTGTAAGCATCCATGTAGTGGATGTCGAGATATAAAAAATCGCATGGCAAATCGTGCTTACGCAGGCCTTCAGCTACTGCCAGTAACTCTTCCTGATTCTGATAGCTGTAACGGCTCTGATGATAGCCTAGAACCTGCCTGCGAGGCAGTGGAAGGGTTCCGGTCAGCAAACTGTAACCTTTCACAATATCAGCAAGATCTAGACCATAAATAAAATAGTAGTCCAGGTTACCACCGTCAGCCTGAAAGCTGATTATTCCAGGATCACTCTTTGCAAAATCTAAAGTAGTGCGGTAACTGTTATCAAAATACAAACCATATGACTTACCAGGGCAGGCGCCGATAAAGAAGGGAATAGCCGTATACATTTCCTGAACCGCTGGATGGTGAAATTGGTAGTGTACTAAAACATCGCTGTTGTAATTAGTTGTTTTACTACCCAACTGATTTAACCAGGAATACTTTTCACCGTTACCATAGATACCTTGTTCCCAAAGCTTTTTCTTTTCAATTTTGGTTTTCTGAAAAGAAACCTTTAAGTCTTCACTGAGGATATTTCCATAAAGATCGGAAATTTTTACAGCCAGGGAATCACGATCAACATCTATTTTAAAAACACCTGCCTTCAAGACACCATCATCTTCAAGGCATCCGTCAATACCAGACGGCTCAGCAATCACCGCAACAGTGGATTTAGGAACTTCTTCATCTTTACTGTAAGCAAAACGTACAATATTATCACTGTAAAGAAAAATGTGCAGAAAGCCGTTTTTCCCTCTGATAATATACCCTGAACCATTTTGCTCCATGATCATGTTGCTCCTTTCAGAGAATATCTTCGAGCCTGATTGCTGCAACAGAGGGGTAGATATAATCGGCCTTACCTACTCTTTCCTCGGGACCGATTCCAATAGTGCGCATGCCGGCCGCCCGGGCAGCAGTAATCCCCGCCTCAGCATCTTCTACCACAATGCAAAACCCGGGGGTAACAGCCAGCTTTTCTGCTGCGAATAGAAATAGATCCGGGGCAGGTTTTGTTTTTTCAACGCTGTTACCATCAGCGATTACATCAAAGAATGAGCCTATTCTAAGGCCTTCAATAACCTGTGGAGCATTTTTACTGGCTGACGCGAGAGCCAGCCGGAAATGCCTTGACCGGAGTTCCTGCAAAAGAGGTAGCGCTCCGGGAAGCAAATCTTTCTCTGAAATAGATTTAATAAATGCCAGGTAATAGCTGTTTTTGCGTTCCATGAATTCCAGCATCTTTTCTTCAGGCAGATGCCGATCTTTCAATATGAGTTCGAGCGATGCCCTGCGGGATACACCACGGAGTTTTTCATTATCTTCCCTGTTAAAAGATATTCCTTCTTCATCAGCCAGACGTTTCCATGCCCTATAATGATACTCGGAGGTATCTGTCAGTACCCCGTCAAGGTCGAATATAAATGCCTTGATCTTTTCCTTATCTTTTCCAGGCCTTTGCCTGACAGCAATGTCATTCTGCATAAAACAACGCTTCCCCGGTTTCTTTTTCAAAAAGGTGTACATTGTCCAATTCGAATTCAACTAACATAGCAGCTCTTTTCGAACCAAGTTCTATACTGCCGCCTTTAAAACCGGCAGAGACTGTTCCGTTACTTTCATTAATTCTTGCATCAATAAAATTCATCTGCGGCGAACCGATAAAGCCGGCCAAGACAACCACCCCTTTGATAGACTTTTAAAGGTTAAGATCTGGTAGCTTATAATCAATACTTTCCCCATTTGATAGAGTAATCTTTTCCCCACGATGTAAGAAACAAATATCTTCACCTTTTAACAACTTATAAGTAATGCAATTATCTTTTACAAGTATTTCCAGCCAGCATTCTTTAAAAAATATTCTAAAACGGTATCCCTGCAGGTTTTGGGGCAGGTATGGGTTAAAACTCAGTTCACCTGTCTTGATACGCATTCCCGCAAAACCGTTGACAAGGCATTGCCAGGATCCGGCCATGTTGGCCATGTGTGCTCCGTAATGGGTAGCTTTCATAATATCATCCAAATCCAGCCTTGCCGATATCGAAAAAAAACAATAGGCATCATCATAATAACCCAGTTCTGATGAAACTATGCTAAAAATAGCGGGTGAAAGAGATGAATCGTGAGTAGTAATCGGTTCATAGTAGTCATAGTCACGCCGCTTTTGTTCCAAGGTAAAACGATCTCCTAAAAGGTAGTGAGCCAGGATTATATCCGGTTGTTTACAAACCTGAAACCTGTAGATAACCAGTGGATGATAATAGAGCAACAGGGGGTAATTGCTTGTGGGCGTTGCCGCAAAATCCCAAACTTCTTTATCCAGAAAACCATCATCCTGGGGGTGTATCTGCATTGTTTCATCATAAGGTATATACATATATTCAGCTCCAAGGCGCCAGGCCTGCAGCTCTTCTTCCTTCAGTTGAATTTTCTCTGATAAGCTCCGGTATTCTTCCGGATAGCTTTGCTCTAAAAGTTTGGCGGTTTCATAAGCAAAGCGGAGGTGCCACTGAGCCATTAAATTTGTATAGCAATTATTATTAACCAGGGCCGTATATTCATCAGGTCCGGTTACCTCGTTAAAGCAAAAACGATTGCCTTTCCTGGGAACATAAGTGCCTAGATCTTCCCACAGGCGGGCAGTTTCAAAAATTATCTCTGCACCATAATCGACCATAAACGAGAAATCGCCTGTCATTTCAATATAGCTGCATATCGCATAAGCAATAGCAGCATTGATATGATACTGGGCCGTACTGGCAGGATAATATGAAGACCCTTCTTCTCCGGCAATAGTCCTCCAGGGGTAGAGCGCTCCTTTTTCATGGGAAAGTTCCCGGGCCCTCCTGCGGGCGTGCTCAAGAATACTGTAGCGGAATTCCAATAGTTTACGGGCTTCTTCCGGCCTGGCTGAAGTAAAGAACGGCAGCATGTATATTTCAGTGTCCCAGAAATAATGTCCGTCGTATCCTTCGCTGGTCAGGCCTTTAGCAGCAATACCGGTCTGCCCACTGCATCCGGCACCCTGCAGCAGGTGAAAAAGGTTGAAACGCAAGCCCTGTTCGGCTGCCGGATCTCCATCGATGGAAACGCCGACAGTATCCCAGTAACGCTCGCAATACTGCCTTTGTTCATCGAGCAAGGCCTTAAATCCAATCATCTTGGCTTTTATCAATAATTGCTCAGCCAGATCAGAAAGATCTTTGGCAGGGTAATCCCGGGATGTATAGTAAGATACGTATTTCACCATGGTTACTTCTTTTTTTTCCATTGCATTAAACTGGAACCTGGTTGAAACTGTTTTTTTTGATTGCTCAGTATCCACCGTCCGGGTCTTAACATCCAGTAAATGGTTCTCCATGGCACAAGCTAAAGTTAGCTTTGAGCGCTTGGTTTCCTGAACCATTACCGCCCGGGTATCCTTAGATTTTATGCTGCTCACTGACAGGCAGAGATCGCCCAGCGAAGCAGAAAACCTGGGATCGTATTCTTCGTGGGTATGATTGTCAACATCTCCGTTTAAGGAGGAGCAAATGGTAATCTTACCGGAAAAATTAAGCGGCTTGACCTGGTATTGAAAAGCTATCAGGTGGCGGTGCAGAAAAGGCACCAGCCTTTTAATTGTTATCTGTACTTCTCTGCCCTGGGAAGATTTCCAGACCATTTCCCTGGTTTGACAACCCTCTTTCATGTCCAATGTCCTTTTATAATGCAAGAGGGTTCCGCTTTCAACGTTAAAACGTTCTTCCTCCAGGTATAACTCAATAATTTTGCTGTCGGTAACGTTTAGCATGGTTTGGGTATTCTGTGCATAGCCATAGCCTCTTTCAGCATGTGGTATAGGCACAGATTCATAAAAACCATTCAAATAAATCCCGTCTATTGATCGGGATGTGTTCCGGTTGAGACCTTCTTCAAAACTGCCCCGGATACCAATATAGCCGTTGCCAAGGGCAAATATAGTCTCACCGAGCTTGTTATTTTTTGATGGAAAACTCTCTTCGGTAATTTGCCATGGATTTAGTGGATAAGCTGGTGAATGTTCATAGTTCAGAAATTTCACAGTAAATTTTCTAAATCCTCCTTAACATAATCTTCTATAGGCTGTTTCACTGTTGTCAGGGTTGGATCATAAAAAGAAGCCATCAGGTCACAGGATACAAATAGCGCTTCAAAATTTGTCTTGTTTTTTATCATATCACAACTTACCAGGTAACCATTCATGGCTTCCAGAAAACCTGTCTTTACTAAATCATCCCTAAATGGAACACCAGAATCTTTAAGCGGGGCTATGTTCTTCCCTTAATTGTGAGGTTAAAAAAATGATGCCGTCGACACGTATGTCTTTTAACATCATCAGTATTTCGATTTCTTTTTCGACAGTAGCGTGTGAATTACAAATAAATATATTATAACCGCTGCTGTAAGCAATTTCTTCAATTTTGGAGTTATTCATTACACGTGAGACAGTCGCTTTTTATACATCAGCTCTTTTTGCTACCTGATCAATAGTAATCGGCATAAGGTATTAACTTCCTGCTGTATAAATTATAGGAAACCGTTTTCCCGCTGTCAAGTCTATGTTTTCAATTTAATTTGCTGAACAAATAGTCTATAGCTCATATATGTATATGTTGAACTAGCAGTTACGGAGGTTGTGAAGCTTAATTATTGTTAAATGAACGAACTAATTTAGCTTGCAATGCTGCCTCTTTTAGATTAATCGGCGCAATACAGCCCAACGGAGTCAAAATAAGTTGTAGATAGCGGGCAATAATGATGCCTTTACTATCTTGGGTGGGAAAGTTAATCGTTATTTTTATACCTACGTGCAAACATATTGGATTAATGGGCTCCACGAAGTTTAGACCTGCTCCGGGTGGAGTGCCTGCGATTTCTTAATCCTCTGCATCTATTCATTCAGGTTTTTTTTCTCTCCTGTTACCAGGAAAATTACCTCTTCAGCTATATTGGTTGCATGGTCAGAAATCCGTTCCAGCCAGCGGCCGACAAAGAGCAAATGCGTAGCCTGGGTAATCGTCTTAGGATTTTCCATCATTATTGTCAACAGCTCTCGAAATATTTGTCCGAATAATTTATCTACCTCATCATCATCCTGTCCGACCGCTGCTGCCAGTTCAACATCCTGCCGCACGTAGGCATCTAGGGCCTGCTTAACCATTTTTTGGCTTAAAACAGCCATTCTCGGTATGTCGACAAGGGGTTTAATTAAGGGTTGATCCGCTATCCGCAGGGTGATTTTTGCAATACTGGTTGCATAATCAGCCATACGCTCCAGATCATTGATCATCTTAAATAGCGTTGCCACACGTCGCAAATCTTTGGCCATCGGTTGTTGAGTGGCAATAACTTCCAAACATTTTTCTTCAATTTCTGCTTCAAGATCATCAATTATATCATCGGCATCAATAACTGCCTGTGCTAGATCCATATCCTGCCTTTTTAGCGCCTCTATTGATCGGGCAATAGAATCTTCAACCAGGCTGCCCATGTACTGCAACCTTTCCTGCAGATGGCCCATTTTTTCTTCATAGACTACTTTTCGCTCAGTAAACTCAGAACTAACCATTTGAATCACTCCTTTTAGAGGCTTAACCGAAACGTCCGGTGATGTAATCCTCTGTTTTCTGATCTTCAGGCTTTGTAAAAAGCTGAGATGTTATGCCCCACTCAACCATTTCACCCTGGAGAAAGAAACCGGTATAATCAGAGATCCTTGCAGCCTGCTGCATATTGTGGGTTACGATGATAATGGTGTAATCGGTACACAGATCGCGGATCAAGTCTTCAATCCTCTGGGTTGCAATAGGATCAATTGCAGAGGTCGGTTCATCCATCAAAAGGATCGTCGGTTGCACGGCAAGGGCCCTGGCAATACAAAGACGCTGTTGCTGGCCACCGGAAAGAGCCAGGGCAGGCTCACGTAACCGATCTTTAACTTCATCCCACAGGGCGGCCCCTTTCAAACTTTCTTCGACTATTTCATTTAGGACCGCTTTGTTCTTCTGTCCATCAATGCGCGGGCCGTAAGCAATATTATCAAAAATGCTTTTCGGAAAAGGGTTGGGCTGCTGAAAAACCATTCCAACTTTTTTCCGCAATCTTACGACATCAGTCAAGGAATCATATATATCCTCACCATGAACGGTTACCTTTCCTTCCAGCCTTGTGCCCGGGATAAGATCGTTCATGCGGTTTAGAACGCGCAGGAAAGTTGATTTTCCGCAGCCAGATGGGCCGATCAAGGCAGCCACTCCCTTTTCTTCAACCACAATATTTACATCAAAGAGAGCCTGGGCTGCACCATAATAAAAATTTAATCCTTCAACTTTAACCTCACAATAGCCATTACATTTTTCTTTAGATTCTCCTTCAGAAGATACAGCTAAGTTATTTTCAATAGTTTCATTTTCGCTTTTTATGTTGTCATTTTTTACTTTAACCATCTTATACAGGTTCTATATATAGCGAACCTTCCAACACCCCTTTCTAACTATTTTCATCTAACGTAGGATCACCCAGCCATTTCCTTAGCATATGATAACCGTTAGTTGTTTGAAATATGCGATTACAAAATTCATCCATAATGATCAATTGACCTGCTTACAACCCTTTTGCCACCCTGTCTCTGAAACGTTTACGCATCAGCACTGCTGCCAGGTTTAAGAGACAAACCATGACCAGTAAAACAAGTGCTGTGCCATAGGCAATAGGGCGCACCTGCGATATGGCATGGTGCTGGGTAGCCATAATAAAAAGATGATACGGCAGGGCCATGAACTGGCTTTTTAATGAATCAGGCAAATGGGGAAGAAAAAATGCCGCTCCCGTAGCCAGGATTGGAGCAGTTTCTCCAGCCGCGCGAGCCAGGCCCAGTATCGTGCCTGTCAGAATTCCGGGTAAGGCTCTTGGCAGCACTACGGTACGAACAACCTGCCAGCGCGTAGCTCCAAGGGCGAAAGACCCTGCCCTGTAAGCACGCGGAACTGTGATCAGGGCTTCTTCTGCTGCAGTCACCGTTACGGGTAAGGTCAACAGCCCCAGGGTAAAACCTGCTGCGATCAAAGAAGGACCAAAACCAAAAAACTTTACAAAAACCGCCATACCGAAAAGACCGAAAACAATGGAGGGAACCCCGGCCAGGTTGCGCAGCGACATTCTAACCAGCCTGGTAAAGCGCCCCTGGACTGCATATTCATTAAGATAAATAGCAGCACCGACTCCCAGTGGAACTGCAAAAGCAATCGTAATCATAGTTACATAAAAAGTTCCAACTATTGCAGGGAAAATTCCTCCCTCGGTCATACCAACCCGTGGCGGCTGGGTTAAAAACTCCCAGTTTATTACCCCGATACCCTTGGATACAATGTCATAAACGATTACACCCAGGATAAAAAGGACCAAAATCAGGGTTAAACGCAATATCCAGTAACCAACCAGTTCCATGTTGCGCCATTCACCCTGGCTTTTTACTGCGGTTTTAGTTTTTACAAGATCTGTTTTCACTATTTATTCACCTCCGGGTTGCGGTGAATCAATATGTCGGCAAGCAGGTTAACGATAAATGTTATGGTAAACAAGAGTAAACCTGCCACGAAGAGAGCATGAAAATGGATGGAATTAAAAGCAACATCCCCTATATCAATAGCTATACCGGCGCTCAAGGTTCGAACTGAGTCAAGAAATGACTCGGGCGAGGCGATCATATTTCCGGTAACCATCAGCACAGTCATCGTTTCTCCAATTGCCCTTCCCATACCAAGCAGTGATGCAGCAGTGATCCCTGAAAAAGCTGCCGGCACAGTAACTTTCCAGATTGTCTGCCAGCGAGTACCGCCCAGAGCTAATGATGCATTGCGGTACTCTTTTGGCACTGCAGTGATCGCATCTTCGGCCAGGGTAATTATAGTGGGCAGAGCCATAATACCCACGAGCATAGCACCATTAAGGGCCGTTATACCGCTTGGGATATTAAATATTCGGGATATCAGCGGTGCAATTACCACCAAACCAAAGAAACCAAGGACAACTGATGGGATTCCAGCTAATATTTCTACAATTGGCTTAAATAACTCCCTTTCCCATGGTGCAGCAATCTCGGCCAGATAAGCGGCAGCTGCTACACCTATCGGGACAGCAAAAACCAGCGCTCCCACGGTGACCATAAAAGTACCATAAATCATATTATAGAGACTATAGGTGGGTTCCCCGTAAGCTCCCGGATTCCATCTTCCAGGAGTAATAAAGGGAGCAAGGCCCATTTCTCTAAGTGCCGGCCAGCTATTTGAAAGCAGTGTAAAGAGAATCCCGGCTAAAAATAGAATAATAGCCAGGCCGCAGATTAAAAATATTACCTTCATAACTTTTTCAGATAGGGAAAGCAAGGATATCCTCCTTCAACAAGCCGGCTGATAAATATGCATGCCGGCTTTCATAAGCTGCCCTGCAGTTCATTGCTCAAAGTAGAGAACTGCAGGGCTTATGAGGGGTTATTCTTATTGTAATGCAGCCTTGTTGAAATCAATATCAGCTGCAGTAATTGGATAGAATCCTTCATCTAAAACTATTGCCTGACCGGCATCGCTTACTTCATAGAGGAGGAAGTCGAGCAGAGCACCATCAGGCTTGCCGGCAATATACTGGTAAAGTGGACGGGTCAGCGGGTAATTTCCGCTGGTTACATTTTCAAGAACTGTTGGATCATAGGCCTGTGAACCTTCATCTGCTGCTATTAAAAGAGCTTTTACACCATCTTGATCGGCATAACCAATCGCGGCATAACCAATCCCTCCTGCATCGCCAATAACTGCTTCAACAATGTCAGATGTTCCGGCCATGTTGCGTTTCCTTTCAGAGTATTCACCCTGGACAACCAGTTCCATAAAAAATACGTAGGTTCCCGAAGTACTCTGACGTCCATAAAGGGTGATTTCCATATCTTCTCCACCAACTTCGGACCAGTTGGTTATTTCACCACGATACATCGCTCCAACCTGGTCAACAGTCAGCTCTTCAACCGGGTTATTTTCATTTACTAATACAGCAACGCCATCTACGGCAAAACGAACGGCATAAGTATCTACCCCTTGATTAGCTTTTAAATCTGCTATCTCCGAATCTCTCATCGGGCGGGAAGAGTTTGCAATATCAATATCCCCGTCGATAAGCGAAGAAATACCAACACCGGATCCGCCACCGGTAACAGCAATAGAAACATGCGGGTTGTCATTCATATACTCTTCTGCCAATCTTGCTACAACATTTACTTCCGAGTCAGAACCACCCAACATAATGGAAGCGGGTTCTTTGACCTCTTCCTGAACATCATCGCCTGCATCGCCATTATCCGGAGTTTCAACCGGATCTGCCGCCTGCTGACCACCACAACCTGTCAGCAACATTATTGCTGCCAGAAAAACAATCCCTGTTAAAGTCAACCACCTTTTCTGATTCATACCGATCCTCCCAAATATATTATTTAACCAGGACAAGTGTATCGTTCGCAGGTTAAAAAGAAAGGAAAGAAAGGTAAAATAAATGTTAAATCGGGGTTAATTAATCAGGGCAAGTGTAAAACGAAAGATAGTGCCTTCGCCTGCTTTACTCTGCAGTGAGTAGTTAGCATCGTGGGCTACCATAATATGCTTTACAATAGAAAGTCCTAAACCGGTCCCACCGCTTTTCCGGGATCGAGCCTTGTCGGCACGGTAAAACCTTTCGAAAACAAAAGGCAAATCAGCCTCAGTGATGCCCGGCCCATCATCACTGATTTCAACTACTGCATGGCACTCCTCTGCATATATGGCGATCTCTATCTTACCGTTTTCATACCCATGCCTTATACTGTTTTCCAGGATATTGACCAGGGCCTGCCGCAGCCAATCAGAGTTACCGGAAATATAAACAGGGTCACCGGGAATTGTTACTTTTATTACGGCGCCACGGCTTTTTCTTAAATCTTCTACTCTCTGAACCGCCTCCCCGGCCAAAACTGTTAAGTCAACCGGTTCTTTTTTTACAAAACCTTTTTCGTTTTCTATTTGGGCCAGATCGAGTAAATCGTCAAGCAGGTCAGACAGCCGCCTGGTCTCTTTATCGATCACCCGCAGGAAATCGATCAGTTGGTCACGTGTAAGTTCTTCGTGAAGTATCGTTTCTGTATACCCGCGAATTGTAGTTAAAGGAGTCCTTAATTCGTGAGATGCGTTAGCGACAAAATCACTGCGCATTTTCTCCAGGGACCGTAGTTCAGTCGTTTCGTGAAAGAGAATAAGGGTCCCTATAATCTTCTTGTCTTTGCCTGAGACCGGGAGAAGATATGTATCAAGAACAGCAGTCCTGGGATAATAAAGGTTAACCTCCATTGCCCTGGCTTCACCATCGCTGCAAAGGGCTTTCAGGTTCTCGTTGAGAGCATAATACCTGATAGCCCTGTTAATAGGTTTGTCAATTACTTCTGAACGTTGTATATCAAATAACTCCTCCGCGGCCGGGTTAATCAACTCAATATTTAATTCACGGTCAGTTAATATAATTCCGCTTCTCATTGAGGCAACAACAGTTTCAACTTTATTTTTCTCCCAGAGAACCTGTTCTATCTTCTTATCCAGTGACTGTCCCATCTCTTTTATGTTCTGGGCCAATGCCGACAGTTCATCCCTACCGGGCACTTCCAGTGACGGATTAAAATTACCTTCAGCAATAGAGTGAGCAGCATTGCTAATCTCACGGATCGGTCCCGTTATGCGTTGAGAAAAAACTACTGCTGTGACCAGGGCAAAAATTGATGATAGCAGCAATGCCCCCAGGATAAAAAGAACAAGGTTCGATATTACCCTGTTAATCGTTGCCAGTGGAAGCGCAAGCCGAATTATCGCAGCTGTTTCCCGCTCTGAACCTGAAATTGCTGCCCCCTGTAGAGGAATAGCAAGATAGTACATCTCTTCATCCAGGGTTTCACTATACCTGGAAGCAATCCCCTGTTCACTTTCCATCGCTGCTATTATTTCAGGTCGGTTAAGATGATTATCCATAAGCTTTGGATCTTCATCCGAATCGGCCAGAACAGTCCCGTTTACGGCGACAAGCGTAATCCTTACACCAAGATTATTACCAATATCTTTGCTAAGCTGGTCGATTTCTTCATAGTCAGCATTGCGGGCCAACATCTCTTCGACCAGTGCCGAGGCCAGGCGAGCCTGGCTATACAGGTTGTCACGAAGAGTTTGCATATAGAAATAATTTAAAAAGAAGATAAAAAATGCCCCCATCAGGATAACGATGACAGCAATAACAGCCAAATAATAAATAATCAGTTTGCGGCGGATACCGGTAAACAAAGTATAACACCCCGAGTCAACATAAAGTTAGCAGGATGACGAATGCTGCCTCCCTCTGCTAACTTTAAATTTATAACCAACTCCCCGGACGGTTTCAATATATTGGGGGTTGGCTGGATCAGCCTCAATTTTTTGCCTCAGATAGCGGATATGAACGTCAACGGTACGGGTATCTACTTCCACTTCGTAATTCCAGACTTTATCCAGCAGCATCTCCCTGGTTAAAACTTTACCGGCATTGACCATCAGCAGATTAAGCAGCAAAAATTCTTTATGGGTTAATATACGTTCTTCACCGTCAACTTCAACCCGGTGTTGTTCTGGATAGAGGGTAATGTCTCTCAGGGATAAGATTTCTTCACCATCCTGTCTTTTCTCAGGCAACCCCTTTTGTTCAAGGCGCCGCAGCATGGCCCTGATCCGGGCTACCAGTTCACGCACAGAAAAAGGTTTAACCATATAATCATCGGCTCCGAGTTCCAGACCGAGTACCTTGTCGAATTCTTCTTTACGAGCCGATAGGATCAAAACCGGTATGGAAGCGGTTTTTTCACTGCTGCGCAGGCGGCGGCACACCTCCAGGCCGTCCATTTCAGGTAGCATAATATCAAGAATAACCAAGTCCGGGGTTTGCTCGAAAACTATCTCAAGTGCTTCCCTGCCGCTTCCGGAGCTGCTTACCCTGTATCCTTCCTTTTCCAGATGGAAAGTGAGGAGTCGGACAATATCCTCTTCATCTTCTACCACCAGAATGTGATGCTTTTGATATTCAATAAATGTAGTTCCCATGGTTGCATTTTAACACATACTCATTGAATTTATAATATAAGCCCCAATAGAAAAGAAACCCGATCCTTTCTCCCGCATTGGCGATATCCTTTTTACCACTCAAACTTGTAATGGTCAATATAAAATGTTAAAATCAACAGGGTTATATACGGAAGATTTTGTAAAATAAACCGTTTTCACAACACTTACATATGGAGGTGTCTTTATTGAGTAAGCAGATTGAAACAATGGACGGCAATACAGCTGCATCATACATTGCATACGCCCTTAGCGATGTTGCGGCAATCTATCCAATCACGCCGTCATCTCCTATGGCTGAGATATGCGATGAATGGTCAGCATACGGCCGAAAAAATATTTTTGACCAAACCCTGCATGTGGCAACCATGCAGTCGGAGGCCGGAGCAGCAGGGGCAGTGCACGGGTCGCTGGTAAGCGGTGCTCTAACCACTACATTTACCGCTTCCCAGGGATTGCTATTGAAAATCCCCAACATGTACAAGATTTCGGGTGAACTTCTGCCTTCGGTATTTCATGTTTCGGCAAGAGCCTTATCCACGCATGCATTATCTATATTCGGGGATCATTCCGATGTTATGGCTGCCCGCCAGACCGGATTTGCTTTGCTGTCTTCCAACTCAGTCCAGGAAGTAATCGACCTGGGTCTGGTTGCCCACCTGAGTACTATTAAAACAAGAGTGCCCTTCTTACACTTCTTTGACGGTTTCCGAACTTCCCATGAAGTCCAGAAAGTAGAGCTTATCGATTATGAGGATATTAAAAAAATGGTTGACTGGGATGCAATCAAAGCTTTCCGGGAACGCGCTCTAAATCCCGAAAACCCTCATCAGCGCGGCACAGCCCAGAATCCCGATATTTACTTCCAGAACAGGGAAGCATCAAACCGCTTTTACTTTGAAACTCCCGAGCAGGTCGAGGCAGTCATGGAGCAGGTTTTTGAACTTACCGGGCGGCGCTACAACCTCTTCGATTATTGCGGGGCTCCTGACGCCGAATCAGTCATCATCTGCATGGGTTCGGCCTGTGAAACTATAGAAGAAACTGTTGATTACCTCAATAAGCAGGGAGAAAAAGTGGGCCTGATTAAAGTTCGCCTATACCGGCCGTTTTCCAGGGAACACTTTTTATCCGTGCTACCCTCCAGTTGCAAAAAAATAGCCGTTTTGGACCGGACCAAGGAACCGGGCGCACTGGGAGAGCCGCTTTACCAGGATGTCTGTACCGCCCTGATGGAAGTGCATAAGACCCCCCTTATCATCGGCGGGCGTTACGGATTGGGTTCCAAGGAGTTTAATCCCTGCATGGTTAAAGGTGTTCTGGATAACCTGAATTCTGAACAACCGAAAAACCATTTTACCGTCGGAATTACCGATGATGTAACCCATACCTCTCTCGAAGTTCCCGAATGCCTGGATACTTCTCCGGAGGGGACTTACCGGGCCAAATTTTTCGGACTCGGTGCGGACGGAACAGTCGGCGCCAATAAGAACAGTATTATAATTATCGGCAATAACACGGACCTTTATGCCCAGGGTTATTTCGTCTACGATTCAAAAAAATCGGGCGGGATTACCGTATCTCACCTGCGCTTCGGGCCCAGTGAAATCAAATCGACCTATCAAATTGACCAGGCCGACTTTGTCGCCTGCCACAATCCTTCATTCGTAACCCGTTACGATTTACTCGAAGGCATCAGGGAAAATGGTATATTCCTTTTAAACTCCGATTGGGACATCAAGGAGATGGAAGAACACTTACCTGCGCATATGAAACAAACCATCGCCAACAAGAAGTTGAGGTTCTACAACATCGATGCTTTCAGGATTGCAGGTGAAATCGGTCTTGGCGGCAGAATTAATGTCATTATGCAGGCCGCTTTCTTTAAGCTGTCAGAGGTAATCGAACCTGAACTGGCTTTCAAAGAAATCGAAAAAATGATCCAGAAATCGTACGGCAAAAAAGGGGCCGAGATTGTAGAAAAGAATGTCTCTGCAATTTACAAAGCCCTGGAAGCACTCGAGGAAATCGCTTACCCAGATAGCTGGGCCGATGCAGACAGGGGTGCTGTCTTTGAGCCTGAAGATGCTCCACAATATGTTTGCGATACTATTTACCCGATGATAGAGCTTAAAGGGGATGATCTGCCCGTTAGTGCCTTTAATCCGGACGGTACCGTCCCGACGGCAACAACCCGTTACGAAAAACGCGGCATCGCTATCCAGGTCCCTGTCTGGATCCCCGAGAACTGCATCCAGTGCAACCAGTGTTCCTTCGTCTGCCCGCACGCAGCAGTCAGGCCATACCTGGCACGCTCCGAAGACCTGAAAGATGCCCCTGATAGCTTCGTAACGTTGGAAGGCAGCGGCAAAGATATAAAAGGGCTGCAGTACCGCATCCAGGTTACTCCGCTTGACTGCACCGGCTGCGGAAACTGTGTAGATGTCTGCCCTGCCAAACCGAATGCGCTGGAATTGAAACCGCTTGAAGCAGTAGGAAGCGTCGAAGATGCCAACTTCCGATATGCAGAAAACCTACCCGAGCTTGATCTTGACATTTCTGCCAATACTGTACGCGGCAGCCAGTACCGTAAACCTCTATTCGAGTTTTCCGGTGCCTGTGCCGGCTGCGGCGAAACCCCTTATGTCAAGGTAATAACTCAATTATACGGAAATCGAATGCTCATTGCCAACGCAACCGGCTGTTCATCCATTTACGGCGGTAACGCTCCAACAGTACCCTATACAGTTGACAACAGGGGGCGTGGGCCGGCCTGGGCCAGTTCGCTCTTTGAGGACAACGCTGAATTTGGTTACGGTTATTCTCTGGCTGTAAACCAACTCAGAGCGAAGTTGATTGAACAGGTTAATCAAATCCTGCAAACGTCAATTTCCGAGCCCTTAACGAAGGCGCTGCAAAATTGGCTCGAGGTAAAAGACCTGGGTGAACCTTCCCTTAAAGCTGCCGATGAAATAAGAGACCTCCTGGAAATAGAAAAGGCAAAACCCGAAAATGAAGAACTGCTTAAACAGATCCGGGAGAGTGCAACCCTGCTGCCCAAGCGTTCTATCTGGATTTTTGGTGGAGACGGCTGGGCATACGATATCGGTTTTGTCGGTCTCGAACATGTAATCTCCACAGGTGCTGATGTCAATATCCTGGTCTTGGATACAGAGGTTTACTCCAACACCGGCGGGCAGTCATCAAAAGCAACACCTACTGCTGCCATTGCCAAGTTTGCCGCAGCGGGTAAGGAAATACGCAAAAAAGACCTGGGCCTGATGGCTGTTACCTACGGATATGTTTATGTGGCCATGGTTTCGATGGGTGCAAACAAAAATCAATTCATGAAAGCGCTTGTCGAAGCCGAATCTTATCCCGGGCCATCATTGATCATCGCTTACTCGCCCTGTATAGCTCACGGTATAGACATGAGCATGAGCCAGCGTGAAGGCAAACTGGCTGTGGAATCAGGTTACTGGCCTCTATACCGCTTCAACCCGCTGCTAACTGCAGAGGGCAAAAACCCGTTTATACTTGACTCGAAGGATCCTAAGGTAGACTTGCGCACTTTCATGATGAATGAAGTTCGTTTCCGTGCACTGACTAAAGAGTTCCCCGAACGAGCGAAAATGCTTTTTGAAAAAGCTGAGGAAGTAGCTAAAGAGAAACTCGAGATGTACAAGAAGCTGGCCGAAGCGCAGTCAGGTTCGAACGGGTAAGTATTTTAGGATTAATAAATCAGGATTCGATATATTGTATAACAGTTCAAACCGGAGAAGGCGCAGAATAACCGCGCCTTCTCTGCATCAATCCTTATTTCTTGATATTTCAGATACTTTCGACCTCAGATAATTAATCTGATATTAAGACGAAAGTTCAATCATAATCTCCTCCCGGCTTAAACGCGGGCGGGGAGGAGGAGACTGCGCAGGATAACCGACAGGTAATAAAGCTACCACTTCTATTTCCTCCGGCAAATCAAGCGTATCATGCACCTGCTTCGAATTAAACAATCGCACCCAGCAGCTGCCTAAACCGAGGGCAGCAGCCATTAAAACCATATGTTCTACCGCAATGCCGATATCGATATAGGCGGATGCGGGTATGACTACATCTTCTACATGTTCAGGCATCTTCCTGTTATAGATAAAAGCAGCCGCCTCTTCACTGACCACATCAGACTGAACAAGCTCGTTTAACCTTTTTTCTACATGTCCCCGGGTATAAGAACCGCGATCAAGGCAGCAAACAAATATAACAGGGGCTTCGAGGACAAAAGGTTGGAACACGGCTCCCGCTATTTTCTCTTTATCTTCTTTGCTTTTGAGCATAACAAAGCGCCAGGGCTGACGGTTGGTTCCGGACGGGGCCAACCTTGCTGATTCTATAATTTGATCCAGCTCTTCTGTGGAAACCGGGCGGGTTTCAAATTTTCTGATGCAGCGGCGCTCCTTAATAACTTCCCGGCAATTTCTACTCACTCCTGATCACCTCCAACTTATTTCTTGCGTTTGCTAAACCATTTTGACAGCCGGCTCGGCTTTTTAGCAAGGTCGATCTCGGCCAGGGTCTCCTGAGCGGCTTCATAACCTCTTTTTATTAGGAGATCAACCTTACCGGTATCGTGGAATGCAATATCACTCAAATCAGGTTCAATAATGGCATCTATTTGCTTTTGCGCCGGCAGATCACGCTGGTGTCGCATAACATAAAAAGACTGGATTAAAACTTCAAAGATTGATTCGGGTTCTTTTTGCAGAGGACTCTGTGCTCCTACATTTACTGCTATCAAATAATCGACATTCCTCCCTTTAATCAAAGCCGACGGCAGGTTATCGAGCAACCCCCCGTCTACAAGCAACAGCTTATCTCTTTTAACAGGAGTAAATATGCCGGGTATGGCGCAGCTGGCTACTACTGCATCTGCAACAGGCCCTTCATCCATTACTATTTCTTTTCCGCTTATTAAATCGACTGCGTTCACTAATAGAGGAAGTTCTAACTGATCAAAAGCAATATCGCCCAGATGCTGCTTAATTATTTTTAACAGGCGTGAAGAATCGATTAACCCTTTGCGTGGAATGGAGATTTTCACGAGATCTTTCCATGACATCTTTGTAGCGATATCCGTCAGTTCATCTACGGACTTGCCGGAGCAATAAAGTGAACCGACGATACTGCCGGCACTTGTTCCAGCGATACAGCATAATTTAGCCTTGCGTTCTTCCAGGTATTTAAGAACACCGATATGAGCAATACCCCTCGCTGCCCCTCCACTTAACGCCAGCCCGATTCTCATCCTGATCAAACCTCCTTGTTAATGAGGGGTGTGAACTGTTTATAAAAATAAAGTTACTTATTCATATTACTGATAATACGCAGCCCTTCCAAAGTTAAAAGCGGGTTAACCTTGCAGATAGTTTCTGATTCACGGGCAATTAGTGAGGCAAATCCTCCAGTGGCAATAACTTTAGGCTTAATTCTAAATTCATTAAACATCCGACGAACTATGCCGTCAACCTGGCCAACAAAACCGAAAACTATCCCGGATTGCATGCTGGCTATGGTATCTTTACCGATAACCTTTTCCGGCCTTACTATTTCGACACGGGGCAGTTTGGCCGCCCGTTGAAATAGTGCTTCAAGAGATATGCCGATTCCGGGAGCTATTACTCCGCCTAAATAGTCACCGCTTTCCGATACGGCACAAAACGTAGTAGCCGTTCCAAAATCGACAATAACCAGCGGTCCACCATAAAGATTAAAGGCTGCAACAGCATTTACAATCCGATCCGCTCCCACTTCACGCGGATTATCTGTTACAATGTTTAAACCGGTCTTAATTCCGGGGTTTATTATGAGGGGTTCAACGTTGAAATATTTTGTAGCCATACGTTCCAGTGAATACATAAGAGGAGGGACAACCGAAGATATGGCGATAGCTGTGATGTCGTTTAATTTAAGCTTACTATTGTGCATTAGGTTTTTAACGATCATGCCCAGTTCATCTTCGGTACTCTCTTTACGGGTAGCCAAACGCCAATAAACTAAAATTTGATCGTCACGGTAAATTCCAAGCATGATGTGAGTATTGCCAACGTCAATAGCAAGAAGCAATTATTTCACCCCGGTTAAGTATATTTGTGATCTGGCGGAATTATTTAGCACTTAAACTATAGCAGATCGGACCCGCTTTGAAAAGACATCTTATGTTTGCCTGACAAATAGCAACAACACTATCATGAAGGAAAAGAAACCGATCCGTCGAAGTACATCGATTGCAATGACAACTAGATTCGCCTGAGGAGGAATAAAATTTGCTGCTAAAAAAAATAGGCGCCACTAATTATTTTATTGCTATGCTGGTTTTACTGGGAATTACAATATTACTGGTTGTTTCAGTCTTTATCCTGACTGCTTATATTCCGGAAGCCCTGGGTCGTGACCCTTACAATTACGAAATATACAGCGCCTGTGAGTTTGAACCGTGGTCATTTGAAGTTGATGGCATGGAGGCTGCCTTTCCACAAGGCGGGATTATCGTCAATATAAACAGAACAGACCACAGCAGAAGCGATCTGCTGCTGGGGCAGGGAACATTCCGGCAGAACGGTCAACAGCTTGTTGCTGAACAGCCCGGTGGTTTATTCCTGGTAACGGATTACCAGCTTTTTGAGCAGATCAGGGGGGATAATTTATTTATACCCCTGGAAGACGAGATCTTAGCCAGCCAGCTATCGTCAATCGTGGACAGACAAATAGGATTCCCGGTTATTTGGAAGGATACTTTTCCCATGATTTTTCATGGCCAGGAAGGGTTAATCTATAAATACTTCATAACCCCGGAAGGAAATCCAATCCTCCCCCCGGGGAATTATGATACTTATACTGCCCTGTTTGGTTCATTCCTGGTTTATACCCTTTTCATAGTAATTATGCTGATGGTGCTTACAATTTTATCGCCCGATCATCGCTATTCCCGCTACTGGATCCATTTAGGCAAAGCAAAACCAAGATTTTTTAGCCTTGCTCTTATGCCTGTAATAGCAGGCCTGCTTGCAATAAGTAAAGTCGCCCCTGAAATTTACAGCTGGCCGGAGTATTATCCGGTATTCGGGTACGCTATAATTCTTGTTATACTGATTCTATTTTCATGGCAGGGTAAAATAGATTATCTGGACTTTGGTTTGCGCCGGGACAAATTTCACAGGGGGTATCTTTTGGCGGCAGTAGCGGCAGCGCTTATTTTCGGAGCATCAAGAGGATTGCCAGAGGGGCTTAATATTGATGGGGCAAATACATTTCTGATGCTGCCATTATTATTCTTATTGTTCGGCCTGCCGCGTGAAATGATCTGGCGCGGTTATATTCAGACATATTTGAGCCGTTGGCTGGGCGTAACAAAAGGACTGCTGGCAATGGCCCTGCTGGCCGCCCTAGTTCACTTTATATACCTGGCAGCAACAGTACCCTGGATGTTAGAGTACCCATACACTTACCTCGAGGTAGCCATTATTGTCCCGGGGTTGGCGATTATACTCGGGTACCTTTACCTGCGCACAGAAAACATACTGGCCTGTGCGTTTTTGCATAGCCTGATCCTCTGGTTACCAGGTTTTATTATTTAATTACAGAGAGGCGGTTTTACATTGGACAAGGGAAAAATCATCAAAGCCGTGGAAATGATCCTTGAAGCAGTCGGTGAAGACCTGAACCGGGAAGGTTTACGTGGAACACCTCAGCGTGTGGCTAGTATGTACACTGAACTTTTCAGCGGCTTACAGGAAGACGCCAATTCTCATTTGAAAACCTGCTTCGTCGAAGATGGCCATGACGAGATTGTACTGGTTAAAGATATCTCCTTTTATTCGATTTGTGAACACCATTTGCTGCCTTTTTACGGAAAAGCTCACGTTGCTTATCTGCCTTCAAAAGGTAGGATTGTCGGACTGAGTAAGCTGGTCAGGGTTATCGACACCGTTTCAAGGCGCCCTCAGCTTCAGGAACGGCTGACCAGTAATGTGGCAGATATCATAACCGAAGAACTGAAGCCAAAAGGGGTGGTTGTGGTGGTTGAAGCCGAACATCTCTGTATGAGTATCCGTGGAGTGGGCAAACCAGGTTCGATTACTGTTACATCTGCCGTACGCGGACTTTTCAGGCGTAATCCCAGTTCCCGCATTGAAGTATTCAGCCTGATCAAAGGGAAAAGCAATTAAATAAAGGGAGAAATATATGCAGAAGATTAATCGGATAATAGCCAACCCTGATTATCAACTTTACCTGCAGAAAAACGAGAGTGAAGAAAATAACCGCCCTTTCTGCACTCATCACTTCGGGCACCTGCTGTCAGTAGCTCGATTAACCTATATTTTGCTGCTCGAAGATGGCTGTCCATTTATTTCCCGGGAAATAGCCTATGCGGCCGGCCTGCTTCATGACATAGGCCGATGGTACGAGTATGAGTCTGAAACAGATCATGCGCAATTCAGTGCTGAACTGGCTGAAGCAATTCTGACCAAAGCGGGTTATTCTGAAGCAGAAAACCTTTTTATAAGAAAAGCAATTGCTGAGCACCGTCTAAGAGATGAATCTAATCAGCACCGTTCTTCACTTAGTAAAGCGCTCAGCAGGGCTGACAGTTTATCGCGTCTCTGTTTCCAGTGTGATGCCCGCGATAAATGCAATAAACTGGACCGGCAGCCAAACCGGGAAAATTTACAATATTAACCTCGCCGGGGTGATTACATGCAGGCTATTCGCCTGAACTTAAATCATGTCAGAAAAGAGCTTGAATTGTTGGGCCTGAACAAAACGGCAATAAACAGATTTGCCAGTCAAAATATCACCCATGCTTTCACACTGCGCGGCATTCCGGAAGCGATCATTCCGTTTCTGGAAAACGAAGTGTCGGCACAAAAAGCTGCTGCAATATTCACTCTTAAAAGCAACCGGCCTTTTGTTGCCACTAATGCTGTCATTACCGGCTCCGAAGCTGAGCTTTCAGCTGTTTGTAACAGCTTAAAAGAAAAGGGCGGGGCTGCAGCATCCCTGGGACAAATCCTTCACAATTCCCTCTATAAACTGTATCGACAAAAACCTCGGGAATTAAAACTTGGCAAACATCTTTTACCCCTTGGGGAAAAAACATTAATTATGGGAATATTAAACGTCACCCCGGATTCATTTACAGACGGTGGGCAATTTGACCAGCTTGAAAGCGCATTAGTCCAGGCGCATAAAATGGCTCAAGATGGAGCTGATATTATTGATATCGGAGGCGAGTCTACCCGGCCGGGCTCAAAGAAGGTCCCTGCTGACGATGAGCTGAAACGTATAATACCGGTAATAACTGCGCTGAAAAAGGACTGTTCTTTTAAACTGCCTCTCTCGGTCGATACCTATAAGGCTGAAGTTGCCGAACAGGCTCTGGATGCAGGGGTAGAGATGCTCAATGATGTCTGGGGATTTAAAGAAGACCGCGCCATCAGCCGGGTAGCTGCCCGCTACGGGGTACCGGTTTGCCTGATGCACAACCGCCGCAGTATGGACTATACTGATCTCATACCCGATATGCTTGCGGAACTGGAAGAATCAATTGAGCTGGCTCACCGGGCCGGCATTGACGATACCCGGATAATTATCGATCCCGGGATCGGATTTGGGAAAAACCTGCAGCAAAACCTCGAAGTAATGCATCACCTGCAAGATTTTTGTAATCTCGGTTATCCTTTGCTTCTCGGAACTTCTCGTAAATCAATGATCGGTAAAACTTTGGAACTGCCTGCAGAAGAACGCCTTGAAGGAACGGCCGCCACTGTTGCTTACGGGATCAGCGCCGGCGCTGATATCGTCAGGGTTCATGATGTCCTGCAGATGCATCGTGTAGCGGTGATGACGGATGCTATGATTCGGAGGTAATTTTATGGATCGTATTATTGTTGAAAGAATTGTATGTTTCGGATACCACGGGGTACTCTTGGAAGAACAAACCATGGGACAGGAATTTCAAGTTAGCCTTGAGCTGGGAATTGATTTATCAACTCTTAAAGATGACCAACTTGATCAAGTACCTGATTATCGGACAGCGGTGTCTATAGTCGAAGAGGTTATGTACGGCCAATCCAGACGTTTGCTTGAAACCCTGGCCTGTCAAATCGCCGACAAAATTTTGACCATTCCGGGAATAATTGAAGCAACTGTTGAAGTGCGAAAACCGAACCCGCCTCTGCCGGGGGTCCAGGGTGGAGTAAGTGTTGTCATTACAAGGGGTAAATAATGAAGAAGGCATATATAGCTCTTGGGTCAAACCTGGGTAATCGTCTGGAAAACCTCAAACATTCACTAAAACTGCTATCCACCGAAAGAGGTATTACTGTAACTGCAATTTCTGCTGTTTATGAAACCGAGCCGGTTGGCGGGCCCGGGCAAGGTCCTTTTCTCAATGCATGTGCAAAAGTGAGAACTAGACTGACACCGACTATTCTTTTGCTAGAGATGTTGGATGTTGAAAATAACATGGGACGGGTAAGAGAGGAAAGGTGGGGGCCGCGTCTTATCGATCTTGACCTGCTGGTCTATGATAGAACAACGATTAGCAGCCCTCTTCTTGAATTGCCTCACCCCCGCCTTGTTGAGCGTGATTTCGTCTTGATTCCCCTGGCCGACATTGCACCCAATCTGACAATTCCAGGTCAGGAAAAAACAGTGAGTGAAATTATTTCAAACCGTAAATCTACCGACGATGTAAAGCTTTTTCTGCCATCTGGCTGGTACTCTGCCCTGTAACCAATATTTCTATTCCAAATATTTTATGATATTCAAGTGCAGCCTGCCTGATTATCAGATATTGAAATTAAAAATTCTGCATAAAAAAGGGACGCCAGGAAGGCGTCCTTTTTCTAATTCAAAGCCAGGATTGCATTAAGAAACTTAGAACAATCCCTGGACTTTGCCGGTTTCCACATCGACGTCAACCCTGCGGTATGCCGGGTTGGCTGCCGTTCCAGGCATCAGGGAGATTGCACCTGCGACGGGCACTACAAAATCGGCGCCACCGTAGGTAAGAATATCGCGGATTTGAAGTTTCCAATCCTTCGGAACACCCTTCAGCATCGGATTGTCTGTAAGGCTAAGATGGGTCTTAACCATGCAGGTTCCCATCTTCTGGAATTTCGGGTCCTGCTCCATCTTCTTCGCTTTTTCAAGCGCCTCAGCTGTGTACTCGACACCGTCTGCGCCGTAAACTTCCCTGGCGATCAGCTCAATGCGCTCGCGCAGAGGGGTTTCCAGTTCGTAGAGAAACTTAAACTCGGACGGTTCGTTGCAAGCCTCGACAACAGCGTCAGCAAATTCAAGAGCGCCTTCGCCGCCGTACTGCCAGTGCTTGGAAAGGGCAACCCGGGCGCCTGCTTCTTCGGCCAGGCGGCGGACAGCCTTAACTTCGTTATCGGTATCGGTATAGAAATGGTTAATACAAACCACAGGGTTGATACCTGCTTTTTTAACTGTTTTAATGTGGTGGATGAGGTTTTCACATCCCTTTTCAACCCAGCCGACATTTTCTTCTTTGTATGCCGGGTCAAGAGGTTGGCCAGGCATCGGCATTGGTGCTCCACCGTGGCATTTCAGGGCCCGAATGGTGGCGACGATAACTGCACAGTTCGGCTTTAGGTTAGACATTCGGCACTTCAGATTCCAGAACTTCTCGAACCCAATATCGGCAGCAAAACCAGATTCAGTAATCACATAGTCGCTCAACTTCAAAGCAACACGGTCGGCTATAATTGAAGACTGGCCGATTGCAATATTGGCAAACGGGCCGGCATGAACAAAAACCGGTTGCCCTTCTAAAGTCTGCAGCAGATTCGGGTTGATCGCGTCAACCATCCAGGCGGTCATCGCACCGGCAACATCGAGGTCACCGGTGGTAACCGGGTTGCCTTTTTTATCGTAAGCAACCACGATCTTGGCCATGCGTTCCCGCATATCTTTTAAGTCTTTCGCGACAGCCAGTATAGCCATAACCTCTGACGATACAGCAATAGCAAAGTTTGAATTCATCATGAAACCGTCTTTTCTGCCACCCAAACCGATGATGATGTTGCGAAGGGCCTGGGCGCAAAAATCGATTATCCATTTCATTTCAACATTCCGGGGATCGATATTCAATCTTTTCAAACCACCCCGCTCAAGAAAAGCATCAGTGGAGTTAAATTCATGCTGAATTCGTGAAGTCAGCGCAACCATGGCCAGGTTATGGGCATTCATAATCGCATTAATATCCCCGGTTAACCCTAAAGAGAAAGGAGTCAAAGGAATGCACTGTGCTAAACCGCCACCGGCTGCTGAGCCCTTAACATTCATCGTCGGACCGCCTGAAGGTTGGCGGATTGTTGCAATAACATTTTTACCACGCTTACCCATACCCTGAGTCAGGCCCATTGTCGAAGTCGATTTGCCTTCTCCGAGCGGTGTGGGGGTAATGGCAGTAACATCGATGTACTTGCCGTCAGGCTTGTCTTTCAACCTTTCGAGCACTTTCTTGTAGTCAACTTTTGCTACATAGTGACCATGGGGAAGGAGTTCTTCCTGGTCAAGTTTTAACTCTTCCGCCAACTGGTATACTTTTTTCATTCCTGCCTCCGCGGCTTCTGCTATTTCCCAGTCGGCATGTTTGGTTGGATCTAATGCCATCAATACTACCTCCTTGTATTTAAAAAATTTATACTTACCTCCTACATTTTTACGCAGACAAAGTCATTTATTCAACATAGCAGCGATAATTCCTGCCTTTCTGTTAAATATTTCACTTATTTTTTATTTTGGCTTTTGTGATCTCCTGCCGAAGGTATTCCGCAGAGGGATGTTGCCCTGAGGACTGCTCTTTCCACAGCTGTTGCTATCGCTTCTGCCGCCATCAGGCCGACCAGGTTAACATCTGCTATTAGTCCTCCTTTTGAAAGAGCAAAGATAGTATCACCATCCCACATGGTATGCACCGGCCAAATCGAACGGGCCAGGCCATCGTGGGCCAGGTGACAGACCTTTGTTAGCGCTGTGCTGTCAAAAGATGCATTTGTAGCTATAACGCCCAATGTAGTATTGCCTGAAAAGCCTCCTGTATTGATATCCACTAACAGTTTTTCCGTTAGATCCATTTTTCCGGTTTCCGGGTTACGGGGCCCGGCCAAAAGCTTCCCTTTACGATCAAAAACATCGCCAAAGGAATTGACCACCACTAAAGCAGCAACGATCAATTCACCATTTTGTATAGCAGCAGAGCCCTGGCCGCCCTTTACCGACTGAGATGTGCCGTAAATTTTACCGACAGTAGCTCCCGTACCTGCACCTATCGAACCCTCCCCTACAGGCCCGGCAGAAGCGGCAATACAAGCCTTGTATCCCATTGCTGCGTCAGGGCGAACATTGCCTTCTCCGATAAAGAGATCAAAGAGCACTGCCGCAGGCACAACCGGTACTTTAAAACACCCGGCCGGAAAACCGCAATCCTTTTCCTCGAGGTACCGCATAACCCCTGAAGCAGCATCCAGACCGAAAGCGCTTCCTCCTGCCAGTACAATCGCCTGTACCTCTTCAACCAGTTGACCCGGACGGAGAAGATCGGTCTCCCTTGTCCCGGGAGCTGAGCCGCGTACTTCTACGGCACCCCTGGCTCCTTCTTCAACCAGCACAACCGTCACACCGGTAGCAGCCTCGGTATTGGAAACAACACCTACTTTAATTCCCCAAATATCGGTTAAACCAGAAACCACAGATATTCACTCCTCTGACTGATATGTTATACTGATTTTAAGAATTCCGGATAGGTGCTAATCAGTTTAGCATAATCCCCGGTATGCATTGCATGATATTTAATAACGAAAGGACCTCTCAAACACCGCAATGAATAAAAATAAACCCATGCCGCTTATAGACAGCCATGTCCACATCTTTCCGGAAAAAATGATGAAGGCCATTTTTATTTTCTTCCATGAGCAATACCGTTGGGATCCTCCATTTTCAACCAACCCGAAATCGATACTGACGAGCCTTGAAAAGCAGGGTGTGGAAAAGGCTTTTACTCTTGCCTATTCTCACAAACCGGGATGTTCTCGAGAACTTAACAACTGGTTAGCCCGCTTTTGCAAAGATAATCCACCTCTTATCCCCTTTGGAGCAGTTCATCCACTGGATCCGGATCTGCAGGAAATTGCAATCGAATGCCTTGACCAATACCGGTTTCCAGGCATTAAATTACACTGCCTGGTTCAACAATGCAGCCCCGATGACAAAAGACTTTATCCTCTTTATGAAATAATTCTTGAGCGTTCAAAAGGGGTAATTATTCACGCCAGCAGTTTTCCGCAACCATGCAAAGAACACCTCGGTGTAGATCATATCATCCAACTGTTGCAACGTTTCCCCAACTTAAACCTGATCATTCCACATCTTGGGCTTCATGATCTTCCCGGTTACCGTAAGTTACTGGAAGAATACGACGGGCTTTACCTGGATACTGCATTTGTTTTTCAGAACCGGGGCTTCGAGCCTCCGGTAGATGAAATTATAGAAATGCTGCTCGCTTTCCCGGATCGTATAATCTACGGCAGTGACTACCCTTTTATCCTTGATCCGCTGCAATATGGCATTGATCGTATCCTGGATCTTGGCCTGCCTAAAGAAAACTTCAATCGCTTTTTTTACGGGAATGCATTGAGTTTTTTAGCCAGAATAAACGGCTTATAGGTAAATAAAAAAGGAGCCCTGAGGCTCCATTAGTGCTCTTCTTTTGGGTTTTCTTTCTGTTCGCTTTTCTGCTGAAACGAGGCACGGCGAATTTCTTTTTTCTTCATCACTTCTACTTTTTCCGATTCAGCGGCAGTCTCTTTTTTTACTTTGCCTGCATCAGCGTTGGTATCCGTTTCCGACGTTGCAGGCTCCGTTCTCTTTTTTCCATCGCCGGACTCTTGATCTTCGTCATCCGCTTCCAATCTAACCGGCATGCTCCTGCCTTCCACCAGGGCTTTTATCTCTTCAGCATTAAGAGTTTCTTTTTCAATCAAAGCCTGGGCAATCAACTCCAGCTTGGATCTTTCTTTTTCAAGGATATCCTGCGCTTTCTGAAAACAGTCATCGATGGTTTTCCGAATCTCCTGATCGATAGCCTTGGCTATTTCTTCGCTGTAATCGCGATCCCTGGCCAGGTCCCTGCCCAGGAATACCTGATCGTGTTTCTTTCCAAGAGTAATCGGCCCAAGAGCATCGCTCATGCCGTATTCCATGATCATCTGGCGCACGATCATAGTAGCCCTTTCAAGATCATTCTGGGCCCCGGTGCTGATATCGTTAAGAACCAGTTTTTCAGCAACCCTGCCCCCGAGTAAAGTGCTGACCCGGTCAAGTAACTCTGTTTTCGTCATATAGTAACGGTCTTCTTCCGGAAACATCAGGGTGTATCCTCCGGCACGACCGCGGGGGATAATCGATACTTTGTGCACAGGGTCGGTATGTGGAAGCAGGTAACCGACCAGAGCATGCCCGGCTTCGTGATAAGCTACTATCTTCTTTTCAAAAACGCTGATAACACGACTCTTCTTCTGCGTTCCGGCTACAACACGTTCGACCGATTCCTCCAATTCTTGCATCCCAATCCTCTTTTTATTTTTACGTGCTGACAACAATGCAGCTTCGTTGACTACATTTTCAAGATCAGCGCCGGTAAAGCCCGGTGTGCCGCGGGCAACAATTTTCAAATCTACTTTTTCCGAGAGGCGCTTGTTCCTGGTGTGCACTTTAAGGATTTCAGCCCTGCCGTTCACATCAGGTAATATAACTGATATTTCCCGGTCAAATCGTCCCGGCCTGAGTAAAGCCGGATCCAGGATATCCGGGCGGTTAGTGGCGGCAATGATTATAATACCTTCATTTACATCAAAACCATCCATCTCCACCAGGAGTTGGTTAAGAGTCTGTTCCCTTTCATCGTGTCCTCCACCGAGGCCGGCGCCACGTTGACGGCCGACAGCATCGATTTCATCGATGAAAACTATACAGGGCGAACTTTTCTTTGCATTTTCAAACATGTCCCGCACCCGTGATGCCCCGACACCGACAAACATTTCGACAAAATCGGAACCGCTGATACTGAAAAACGGAACCCCCGCTTCACCGGCTACAGCCCTGGCAAGCAGGGTTTTCCCGGTTCCGGGAGGCCCCACCAGCAGAATGCCTTTTGGAATACGAGCTCCAATTTCGATATACTTACGCGGATCTTTTAGAAAGTCGACGATCTCCGATAGTTCAGCCCTTTCTTCGTCAGCTCCGGCTACATCGTTAAAAGTAACCTTTTTCTTATCGCTTTCCTGCAGGCGGGCCTTGCTTTTCCCAAAGTTCATCACCCGGTTACCCCCGCCCTGTGACTGTTGCATAAAGAAGAAAAATATCCCGATAATCAGAAGGAAGGGGATCATATAGGTCAGTGCGCTCTGCCACCAGACCGGCCCCCGCGCATCGTGAGTCTCATAATGAACATTGTTTTCCAGCAAAAGCGCAGTCAGGTTATGATCATCCGGCCGAAATGTATTTACCATGGTCCCGTCGACAAGCACAGCTTCGACTTCACCACCGTAAAGCTCAACTCTCTCGACTTCGCCTCTTTCTACTTTTTGAATAAATTGATTGTAACTTATATCTTCAGGCTGGCTGCCGTTATTAAAAGTTGCCAGCAAGATGAATACTACCAGGGCTATAACCAGGTAGAAAGTTATTTGTCTTAAAAATGGGCTCAAGAAGTTACCCCCTTTCCATAAAGGCTCTTAAAGCTTAAACTTAATTTTAACATACCGTACAGGTAGAAGCAATATAAACGGCAAGCATTCCGCGGTCAGAAAACTCATTTTTCTCATAGCGATCCAGGCTTTTATGAATCTAAAATACATAGATCAGCCATATGGCGGTAGTGCTCATTAAAATCGAGGCCGTAACCAATTACAAAGCAATCCGGAATGATAAACCCACAGTAGTCAGGCGTGAGTTCCACCTTCCTGCGATCTGGTTTATCAAGCAGGGTAACGACCTTCAGGGATCTTGGCTTGCGGCTGCCGAGGTTTTCGATAAGGTAATTCAGTGTTAAACCTGTATCAATGATATCTTCGACAATCAGGACATCTTTATCTTTAATACTCTGATCAAGATCCTTCAGGATACGCACCACACCCGATGAAGCTGTATCAGCACCATAGCTGGAAACAGCCATAAAATCAATTTCCACCGGCACTTCGATATGACGAATCAAGTCACTTAGAAAGATCACCGCTCCCTTTAAGACAGCGATAAGCAGAGGTTTCTTGCCTTCGTAATCTTTTGATATCTCTTCAGCTAACTCTTTGACTTTATTGTTAATTTGTTCTGCTGTAAGCATTACTTTGAGTCGTTCATCTGTCAATTTAACTACCACCCTTATCCTGAGATTTTCAAGCCTTCCTAAAAGGTCGTCCCGGCACTTTGAATTCAAGAACGAGGGCTTTCTTCGTCTGCCCGTTCACCCTGTATAACTCGTTGATCCTTATTCCGGCAACCCAGATGATATTTTCTTCTGCAGTTACCAGGGGCAGGCTTTCGCGCCGGTAAAAGGGAACCTTCTGATCAATCAAAAAATCTTTTAACTTTTTAGCGCCTGGCGCACCCTGGGGATAAAAACGGTCACCGGGCATGCGTGACCTGACCTTTAAAGAGCTTGAAGGAATTTTATCAAGATCAAGGTAAGCCCGGTAAGCAGGAGGAGGCCATGACAGTTCACTGATATCTGTAATGCAGGCGGATATTTTATTTCCTCCCGGTAATAATACCGTGCCGGGAATTTGCAGTGCTAAAGGTTTAAGTTCTTTTTGTTTGGGATCGGGTGCAGTCCTGAGAACCAAGTCTTTATAAGATAAGTAAGCACTCAGTTTGCCGGGAAGAGTTAACTGACTGCCTGCCCGGCCACTTTTTGCAAGGTCAAGGAGTTGCCCGATATGCAGACTACTGACCCCTTTGACCGAAACATATTTTCGCAGGGCATGGCGCAGGACCCGGCCCTGGAGGGCAGGGGGCAGGTTCAGTAACGCTTGCCGGTCCAAAATTGTTTCACGATTAATAAAACGGGCCAGGCTGTAATATTTCTTCCTTGCCAGGCTTTGCAGAAAAATTCGGTCGTCTGCAGCAAGGGATCCCAGCCGGAATAATGCTTCCCTTATCCGCGGGTTATATTGCATTTGCAATTGAGGGATCAACTCAAGGCGAAGCCTGTTCCTTGTATAGTTGGTTTCAAGGTTGCTGCTGTCTGTAAAAGGTTGAAGATTGTTGTCATCGCAGTAGGATTCAATTTCACTGCGTCGGAGGCAAAGCAAAGGCCGGATCAAATAAATATCACCCCTGGCCCGCCTGGGAAGCATGCCTGCCAGGCCATCGACGCCTGTACCCCGGATCACATTTAATAAGACAGTTTCAGCCTGGTCATCGAGATGATGGCCGAGAGCAATCCTTGAGGCGTTATATTTGCGGGCAGTTTCGAAGAGAAAGTCATAACGGGCTTCACGCCCTGCCTCTTCCTCTGAGATCGCATGCTTTTTTTTATAGTTACGGATATCCACGGTCCTGGCCTCAAACGGTAATGACAACTCAGAAGCAATCTTCCCGACCCCATCAGCTTCCTGTAGAGCTTCCGGACGCAGGCAGTGGTTCAGATGAGCGACAACCAGATTGAGCATATATTCAGAACTCAATCTCTTAAGAAGGTGTAAAAGGCACAGCGAATCCGGTCCACCAGATACAGCCACAATTACCGTATCGCCTTCAATAAGGAGACCGTTCTTATTAATAAAATTTCTCACTTTTCCCAGCTGTAACAACAATAATCACAACCTAAACAGTGTAAAGATAAAAAAACACCCTGAAACAGAGTGCCTTTCGATCTGCCGTATTAGATTAATGTTTTATTTAGAATGCTTCCCGAAAAGAACCGCGGCCGCCTCTTTTAGATTCTGTGTTACGTTTTAGATCCAACAACCGCTCATCACTTTCTTTGAGAAAACGGTTCATTTTATCTTCAAATGAGGCCTTATTTTCAGGTGCAGCTTTGCTCCTGCCACCTCTTTTTTGCGATGAGGCACCTTCGACTGCCTGGCGGATCGATAGCCCGATTTTCCCATTATTTTCTACCGTAAGTACTTTAACGTTAACTTTGTCTGCTTTCTTAAAAAACTCATTAATATCCTTAACGTACTCGTCAGCTATTTCGGATATATGAACAAGACCGGTAGTCCCTCCGGGCAACTCGATAAAAGCACCGAATTTTGTTATGCCGGTTATCACTCCTTCCACAATACTGCCAACAACTATCTCTTTCTTAATAAAAAACTCCTCCTTGCTAATTTTTACATCAAGACTAAGGTTATTATAACTTTTCTTGCAATATTGTCAATCCTCTAGTTGAAAGATGATTTCATCAGGTTTAACCAAACCAAGCCTATCCCTGGCCAATATTTCAATATAATCAGGGTTCTGCAGGCGCTCAATTTCTACCTGCAGATCATCCTTGCGGTGCTGCTGGAATAGTACCTTAGCTTCATAATTAGCCAATTCCTGTCTGACCCGAAGCTGTTGGACATACTGAATCCCCATCATAAAAAGCAGGCCGATAACAACCAAAATACCGACTGTGCTTACTAATCTGTACAGAGTATACTTTTCCCCCTTGGAATGTCGGGGAAGATTAGAAACAGCATTATGGCTTTTTTTACGCTTGCTATTCATCGTAAGCACAACTTTTCGAAAAGTATATCTCTATTGTAAATTTCGACACAAAAAATACTTTTCCTGCAGCATCTACCTACCCCGGTAACTAATTTTCCCATATCAGGGGATTATTATCCCGGCCTAGGGAAAAAATCCCCCTTAAATGGGGGATAGGGGGATATAGTACAAATCCACAAATATATTGTTTATTTATTTTACCTTTTCTTTTAATGCTTTGCCTGGTTTAAATGCTGGTACTTTAAGGGCTTTAATTTTAATCTTTTCGCCCGTAGCAGGATTGCGCCCTTCACGTTCTTTGCGGCTCCTGACCTCAAAAGTTCCGAAACCAACTAACTGCACCTTGTCACCGCGGACTAAACCGTCAGTAATGCTGTCTAATACAGCCTTTACCGCTTTTTCACTGTCCTTTTTGGTCATTTCCGCTTTCTCTGCAACCAGATCAACCAACTCAGATTTATTCACCTTTTAAAGCCCTCCTCATGCATAGTTAATAACCCTTAATAAATTCTTTTATTCGCTCTTTCATGATAGATTCCTTCTTTATTCATGCATTTTCCTGATTTTTTTAGCTTCTTCCCACCATTTGTCCAATTCTTCCAGGGAAAAGTCCGAAAGCGGCCGGCCCGACCCTTTCACCTGATCTGTAATATAACGGAACCGCTCAATGAATTTACTGTTAGCTTTGCCAAGAGCCATCTCCGGGTTCACTCTCACAAACCGGGCAATATTTACTATAGTAAAAAGATAATCTCCCAGTTCTTCTTCAATTGCCGCCTGATCTTTGTTCCTGCAGGCTTCCTCAAATTCAGCCAGTTCTTCACTGGCTTTATCAAGAGGACCCTTAACACTTGGCCAGTCAAAACCCACTTCGGCTGCACGCTTTTGCATCTTGTATGCTTTGAGCAGGGCCGGGAGGGCATGATCTACCGATAATACTGCTGATAACTTATCCTCTTTCCTCTCATCTGACTTGATTTGTTCCCAGATAACCTTGACCTGGGCAGCATTATCTGCTCTACTTTTACCAAAAACGTGTGGATGGCGCCTGATCAATTTTTCTGCAATCGAATCAACAACCTGGTTAAAATCAAAGCGGTTTTCTTCCCTGGCAATTTGACTGTGAAATATTACCTGCAATAAAAGGTCACCAAGCTCTTCGCGCAAAGAATCGTCGTCACGGCTGTCAATCGCTGCAACTACTTCATAAGCTTCTTCAACCAGGTATTGTCTCAGACTCCGGTGCGTTTGCTTACTGTCCCAGGGGCATCCGTCTGCAGCACGCAGCCTGGCCATGATATCAATTAAATTGCCCATACTGCCTGCATTGAAAGGCGGGAGATAGAGAGTAGTGTAATGGTTGAAAAAGTTTTTACGGTCAAGATTATAAAGAGGGGTTTCCCATACAGATTCATTGAGCATTCCTGCCGCCCTTACCACTTTAACCGGATAGTTGTCGGGATAAAGCTCCAACAACTTAAGTTTTACCCGGGAAGCCAGAGATCGGTTGTAGACCTGGGCTATAATGAGGTGATTACGGCAGGGTTCCTTGAGCCGATTGAGGGCCAGTGCATCGTATACTGTAATACCACTAAGAAGGTCCAGCTTCAGGCAACTGAGCAAAGGCTCCAAAAAACTGAGGCCGTTTACTATCTTGATCTTAATATCGAGCCGGGGACACATTCTGTTGAGCCGCTCCACGGTTGCTTCACCCACAAGCGGGTGGCCTGGCACGGCATAACAGATTGTTCCATACCGCCGGGCCGCTTTAATCAGTTTGCCGGTAATAATCCTGTATACCTGCTCAAAATCACTGCTCCGCTCATAAAGAAAATCAAATGATTGAACCTTACCGCTGCCGGACCCATATAAACGCGCAGATGGGTGTTTCATCGTGCGGAAATACAAGGGGAGCCCACCCGACAACCAGCGTTCTGCTTCCCTGGTCAGGCAACCGGGGTTGCCCGGACCGAGACCGATAATTACTATTTTAACCACAAAAAATCATCTCCATTATCAAGCTCTCATCAACCCCAGGCGTTCGGCCAGATTTAACAGGCGCGAACCGATTAGCGGGATCATAAGCAGTTCCTCTCTGCTCAACCCGCCGGAAAGCAGAAGAGCCAGGCCATATAAAATCATTCCGATCATGATTGCACCCAGGGTAGCGAGTGCATTTAAACTACCTGCCGACATTAAAGGCCCGGCAAGCTTATAAATACCTTTATATGACAGATAAACAAAGACTGACATGACTATCACGGCAAAACCCGGTAAGAGTACAAGTTCACGAAGTCGGCCACTCCAGCCTGTTAAACGATGAACATGGTAAAGGTTTAATACCGCAGCCACTCCGATACCGATCACGGAAGCCAGGGCCGCCCCGCCAACATTCAGGGAAGGAATTGCTGTCAGGAACCAGGTAAAAGCGATTTTAACCAAGCCTCCGTAAAACATATTCAAGGCAGGGATAATAGGTTTCCCCAGACCCTGGATCAACCCTGTTGTCGCAACATAAAGACAAAGCGGTATTACCGACCAGGACAGATAAGCAAGGGAATACCCTGCTGCTGCATTGCCATAAAGAAGAACAGTTATCGGCTCGGCTAAAAGGTAAAGCCCGAGTGCCGAAGGAAGTGAGAATAAAACTGTCAGTTTGACAGCTATAGCAGTTCTACCCTGGATCAAAGCTTTATTTTCCAGGGCATAGGCCTCAGAAATCGCAGGAACAAGGCTAATACTCAAGGCCAATGCAATTACATTGGGGAAATAGACCACCGGGCCTGCCATTCCGGTAAGTTGTCCGTAAAGCGCGCGTGCTGTTTCAAGGTCGAAACCGGCAGCCTGCAGCTGCCTCGGCACTACAGCCAGGTCAATCAATGAAATTAGCGGGACAACCAAGCCGCCGATAGTAACCGGGATGGCCAGGCTGAAGATACGGCCTATGATACGGCCAACCGGATCAGGCTGGTGTTCCTGCTGCTGTTCTGCAAGGCACAAAAAACTGTGCCGCTTCCGCCAGTAAAAAACCAGCAGCAGTAGGAATCCGGCCAGACCTCCTGCCGCCGCACCAGATGTCGCCCCGGCTGCGGCAAACTCCAATCCTACCGGTAATAATAAAAGCACCAGGAAAATTGAAAAGGCGACTCTTACCAGCTGTTCAAGAAGTTGTGATGCCGCAGTTGGCATCATATTCTGCTGCCCCTGAAAGAATCCACGAAAAGCCGCCATAATCGTCACGAAAAAAATAGCGGGCGATATGGCGATCAACGGGTAGACAGCCTTCATGTCTTTTACTACTGCCCGGGCAAAAAACTCAGCGCCCAGGAATAGGACAAGGGTAATAACCAATCCGGTCAGGGTAAGAATAAAAAAGGCGACACGAAATACCCGCAAAGCCTCCCGGTAATCCCTAAGGGCAATATTTTCAGCCATGAGCTTTGAAAGAGCAACCGGTATGCCTGCAGTAGAGATTACCAAAAGGGTGGAGTAAATCGGGTAAGCATACATATAGAGGCCTATGCCTTCATCGCCGAGGATAGCCGCCAGGATAATCCGAAAAACAGCCCCGATAATTCGGGCAATAATACCGGTAACGGCAAGGATGGTTGCTCCTTTTACAAAAGCCGTGCTGCTTTTAGACAATAGTAAATACCTTCTTCAATATTATTATCTTAAAAAGTATTATAACAGTTATAATATACGGCAGCTACCGGCTGACTCCTCTTTGAAGACAATGAATCTCTGCAGTAAAAGGCTGATATCTTCGAACAGTGTTGCTGATTTACCGACCCCTTTTATTTTAAGGGTCAGCGGCCTGCGTTTAGTTACAGTGATATAATCAAGATTAAAATCAGCCTTTTCTTTCAACAGGTTAAAATCAAACGAGTTACCGGAGCAAAACTGCATTATAATAATCGCCTGCTGCTGGTGGATCAGTTCCACACCAAGTTTAGCGGCCAGAGCGCGTATTTCTGCGACTTTTAAAAGCTGTCTCGCTGAATCAGGTGGTGAACCGTAGCGATCGACCAACTCCTCCTTGATTTCTTGAAGCTCCTCAGGTTCAAGTGCACTGTATATACGCTGATAAAAATCTACCTTCTGGTCCTGGGCCGAAATATATGCAGAAGGCAGGTAAGCGTTTACCTGGAGTTCAAGGCGCGGTTTGACTTTATCTTCGCGCTTTTCATTTTTAAGTTCGGCCACCGCCTGATCCAAAAGCCGGGCGTAAAGATCAAATCCGACAGCGGCAATAAAACCATGCTGTTCAGCGCCAAGTATATTGCCTGCTCCTCTGATCTCCAGATCGCGGAGGGCAATTTTAAAACCAGACCCCAATTCTGTAAATTCTTTAATTGCCCTTAACCTTTTCTTTGCGGTTTCCGAAACTACTTTATCCTTGCGGTATGTGAGATAGGCATAGGCCAGGCGGTTTGATCGGCCTACCCTTCCCCTGATCTGGTAAAGCTGGGCCAACCCAAACTTGTCTGCTTCATAAATGATTAAGGTGTTGACATTGGGAATATCAAGGCCGGATTCTATGATCGTGGTGCTGATCAGGATTTGGTACTGACCATCCTGAAAATCAGCCATAACCTGCGCGAGTGAGGCTTCCGGAAGTTGCCCGTGACCGACGGCAACTGAAACATGTGGAAACATTTTTTGAATTCGTTCAGCATATTTACCGATCCGATCTACCCGGTTAAATACTATATAAACCTGACCCTGCCGCTTAAGTTCACGCCGGACAGCTTCCTGTATAAGGTTCTCGGAATATTCAATGACATAGGTCTGCACCGGGTAGCGGTCTTCAGGCGGGGTATCGATTATGCTGAAATCCCTGGCTCCGGCCAAAGACAGATGAAGCGTCCTCGGGATCGGCGTGGCAGTCATGGCTAAAGTATCTACCTCCAGGCGCATTTGTTTCATCTTTTCTTTCTGGCGGACACCAAAGCGCTGTTCTTCGTCAACAACAAGCAGTCCTAAGTCATGGAAACGAACGTCTTTTGACAGGAGACGGTGAGTACCGATAACGATATCTGTTTTTCCAGCAGCAATATCTTTTATCAACTCTTTTTGCTTCGCGGGGGAAACAAAACGGCTTAGTTGGGCCACCCTGACCGGAAAGTCTTCAAACCGTTCCATGAAAGTGCGAAAGTGCTGCTGGGCCAAAACTGTAGTTGGCACTAAAAGGGCAACCTGTTTGCCCTCTGTTACCACTTTGAAGGCCGCCCGCATCGCAACTTCAGTCTTACCATAACCAACGTCTCCGCATACTAACCGATCCATCGGGTGATTCTTTTCGAGATCGGCCTTAACATCGGCAACTGCCTGCAGCTGGTCTGGAGTCTCCTCAAAAGGGAACCGGGCTTCAAATTCCTGCTGCCAGGGATGATCAGGCCCAAAACTGTATCCTGCTACGGCCTGCCTTGCAGCATATAGTGCAAGCAGTTCCCGGGCCAGTTCTTCCACCGAACGGTTTATCCTGTTCTTCAGGCGCTGCCATTCTCCACCGCCAAGGCTGTGCAAAGTTGGTGCAAGCCCGTCACCACCTGAATACTTCTGGATCAACCCAACCTGGTCAACAGGTATATAAAGCTTGTCTGTACCCCTGTACTTTAAGAGCAGGTAATCACGCCTGGCCCCACCAACCTCCAGGGTGTTCAATCCCTGGTATTTGCCAATCCCGTGCTGCTCATGAACAACATAATCACCTACCGCGAGTTCGCGGTAATCACCAAGGCGAATCCCCTCATACTGTTTGATACGCCTCCTTTTCTTTCTGCGGGGGAGAAGATTTTGCTCGGCAATTACTGCCAGCTTTAAACCCGGAACAATAAACCCTCCCTCAAGATTGCCCGTAAGTATCGCCAGTGGCCCCGGAGCTTCTACACTATCACCCTCACCGCTATTGACCGCTGACAATTCCTGCCCGGCAAGCAGATCCAGCAGGCCTCTGCCCCTCGTTTCAGAAGTAACCGAAAGGTATACCCTGTAACCTTCTTTGATCCAACCCCGGTAATCACTGTTGAAAAGCTCCCACTGGCCATGATAATAAGGTGCGCTTTTCGCTTCAATTGTGAATGAATCGCGGGGTTGAAATATACCTTCTGTTTCGGAAAAGAGAGCAGTTCCGATTAAGGGGCAGGGCAAACGATTCAGCAGCTCCTCCTCTTTCCACGACAAATCATCACCCGGAGCAAGTAGCTTACCTTCGATCATCGCACTGCTATTGTAATCCTCCAGTTCACGCCGAAGGGTTACTCCTTTTTCAGCCACAGCTGCCGGTTCTTCGATAAAAACTATATTTCCGGGTGATAGATAGTCAAGAAGCGATGCGCCCTCTCCGTAGAAAAAAGGAAAGTAACTGCTTAATATATCGAGGCCGTCCGGTTGAGCCAGCCGTTCCAGGTGGCGGCCTACCTGCTGTTTAAGCCTTACCGATGCATCTGTTTCCCCGCGCTTTCGCAGTTTTGACAGCGCCTTGTCCAAGCTGCGCTTAATCTTTTTCTCCCCGCTGCTGCGAACATCTGTGGTAATAAGCAATTCCCGGGCGGGTAAAAAAGTAGCCTGTTCCAGCATTTCTGTAGAACGCTGAGTTTGAGGATTAAAATGGCGAATAGATTCGATAATATCATCAAAAAGTTCAATACGGACCGGCTCTCGACCGCCCGGAGAGTAAATATCGACAATATCACCCCGGGCGCTGAACTGGCCCCCTGTTTCAGTGATTGATACCCGTTCATAGCCCCTATCAACCAGTTGCGCAAGTAATTCCTGGCGATCGATTCGCTGATTGGGCAGCAACCTGACAATCAGGCCCCTAAAGAGGGAGGGAGGCAGCGCTTTCGAAACAAATGCTGCTGCCGGAGCCACATAAATTCCAGCTTTTTCTGAATGCAACCATTCTAAAAAATGCATACGCATTTGCTGGTATTCTTCACTGCGGGAGAGCACTTCAGTATTCATGAACAGTTCCCTCGATGGGAGCATGCAAACCTGGCCCGGTATAAAACCCTGCAAATCGGAATACACCTTTTCCGCCCGCGGAGCATCAGTGGTAATAATCAGGGCCGGTCGACGGCAGAAATAAGCGAGGGCAGCCATAAAAAAGGCCCGGGCGCTGCCATCCATTCCCGTGACGGCGGCCTGGTAACCCGGTATTTTATTAATGTTGGCTAAAATATTGATGAAGGAATTATCTTCAGACCATAGATCAAGTATGTTTTGCAGCATAGAGCAGGCCTTCCTTTATGCGTCATTTTTGTTAATAAAGCGGCAAAACTTCTCGGAATCATTCCAAGGGCCCTGTGTTATCACCTGCAGAAAGTGCGTAAACCGGCAGACCAGGGGTAACTTGTTTAAGGTAAGAGATATATTGAGGATTCTATTATACTTCAATCGGAAGACGGCAACCCCTGGTTATAAGTATTCATCGCTGCTTCCAAGCCGTCGCTGATAAATAATAGAACCGCCTCCACGGCCCGCTCCAAAGCTTCGGTGATCAGGTCTAAATCCGGTTGAGCAACCGGTTGAAGGACATAATCAACCCCTTCCATAAAGGGCTTTGGTTTGCCGACCCCGATTCTCAGCCTTGGAAAATCAGCTGTTCCGAGGGTATCAATGATTGATTGAATGCCGCGATGCCCGGCGCTTCCTCCTTTTTGACGCAGTCGAATAAACCCTGGAGGCAGATCAAGATCATCATAGATTATTAGCATTTCAGAAGGATTAATGTGGTAATTATGCATGAGTTCAATGACGGCAAGGCCGCTGCGATTCATATAAGTAAGCGGCTGGGCAAGTATTACCTGCTTTGAGTGGTATTCCGCAGGTGCAAACAAAGCCCTGTGCTTTTGTGCCGGTTTTCCGGCTTGCAGACGCCTGGAAAGAGCTTCGACAACCTGGTAACCTAAATTGTGCCTGCTGCCGGCATATTGCTTTCCGGGGTTGCCAAGGCCGACTATAAGGTACATCCAATCACCTCATATTAGAGGTCAGATTTTGAAAATCAGAAGTTAGAGAAAGCTGATGCAAATCAAGCCTATATTGATATCCACAATTCAGACCATTTTGCTGGCAGGGTTATAGAATGAATGCCCCTCCGAAAAGGGGCATTTTATACTAACAGCTTAGATTTTTGTTAGTACACACATCTGCATGATTAATTCCAGCTACTGGCCTTCTTCCCCGGTCGCTTCATCAGCTGATTCTACTTCGCCTTCTTCTTCAACAGCTGCTTCTTCACCTTCTTCAAGTTCTTCTTCTACGGCAGGCTCAAGCTCTTCTTCGGCCATCGGTGCCAGGACCTGAGCTAATGTAGTTTCCGGTAAAGTGATCAGTTCAATATCACCCTCCAGGACAAGACTTTGAGCAGTAATACTGTCGCCAATATTCAGTTCCGAGATATCTATATCAAATTGCTCGGGAATATCACCAGGCAAACATTTAACATCAACAACCCTGGTAACCAGAGATAGGACCCCGCCTTCATCCAGTCCTGCCGGTTCTCCGACAAAGTTCAGATGGACAGCTACCTCGATCTTATCGGTCATAGAGATCCGGATAAAATCAACATGCAGGATGCGGTCCTGAAACAGCATATCTCTCTGGATATCCTTGAACATTACCGTTTCCTGACGTGTCTTTTTACCTTTGGCTTTGACTTTGAGGTCCAGGAGAACGTTACTGCCCCCTGTTGTTAAAACCTGTCTTAACGTCCGTCCGTCTAATGTCAGGGGTAAATTATCCTCACCCCTGCCGTAGATAACCGCCGGGACCATATCTTCACTACGCATATGATTACGCTCCCCTTTGCTCATAGACGGTCGGCTTATTGCTTCCAATTCCATTCTTTCCATACTTTCCAGCCTCCTTCTGCAATAGTATACTTCAGGAAGCAGCGAAAATCAACTCATTTAAAAGAGTTCGCTTACCGATCGCTTATCGTGTATGCGAATAATCGCTTCCCCAATCAGCGGAGCAACTGAAAGCGCCCTGAAACAATCACGCAGTCCCTTCAGTAGTCCTCTGTCAACCGGAATGGTATTGGTATAAACAACTTCCTTAATCTTTGAATCGCTCAAAAGCTTAAGGGCGGAACCTGAAAATACCGGATGCGTACAGCAGGCGTACACTTCCTGAGCCCCTTCCTCCAGCAATGCTTCAGCGCCAAGGGTAATCGTCCCCGCCGTATCAATCATATCATCGATAAAAATCGCTGTTTTCCCTTTTACCTCGCCAATTATATTCATGATTTCGGCCTTATTCGGAGCTGGCCTTTTTTTATCGATAATAGCAATCGGAAGCACCAGGCGATTGGCCAAATCACGGGCCCTCGTTACTCCGCCCAAATCCGGAGAAACAACTACCCCATTTGCTATATCCTTCTGTTTGAAATACCTGGCCAATATCGGCAGTGCAGTCAGGTGGTCCAGCGGAATATTAAAAAATCCCTGGATCTGGCCGGCGTGCAAATCCATGGCCACAACCCGGTTCGCTCCGGCAGCTGTTATCAAATCAGCAAGAAGTTTGGCGGTAATCGGATCGCGCGCACGTGTTTTGCGATCCTGCCGAGCGTAAGCATAATAGGGAACAACCACATTAAGCGAATTAACCGAAGCCCGCCTGAGCGCATCAACTATTATCAAAAGTTCCATAATGCTATCATTTATCGGTCCGCAAAGCGGCTGAATCAAAAATGAGTTAGTGCCGCGAACACTTTCCCTGATACTGATTGATATTTCACCATCACTGAAACGACTTACTTCGATCTCACCTAATGGTACTCCAATAAAGTTAGCAATTTCGAGGGCCAGCTCCCTGTTTGCACTGCCGCAAAAAATCTTCAGTCCTTCTCCGTTACCCAACTTTAACCCTCCTGAATATATTTATTACAAAATACTGCCCGGGATTCATCCTGACTATTATTGATAATGATAAAAGTTTTTCCTGTGCAGGCTTTATTTTGATTCTCTTTGCCAGGTCGCTTTTCCTGCCAATTGAACGAGGACTTTGGCCTATTCTCCAAAAGATCTTCCCCGGTATTAATTCTCCTTCTCAATTCTTATATGGGCAAAGGGGCCAATCTTTTGTTCGCTTTCAATGACGCTGCCGACAACTACCGAATGCTGAATAACAGCACGATCTTTAACTACGGTATTGCTGAGGTGCGTATTCGGGCCGATTAGACAGCCCGCCCCGATAATTGTTCCTTTTTCGAGCAAACAATTCGGTAGTATAACTGATTCCTGTCCGATCTCCAGACCAAAATCGATATATGTGGAATCGGGATCTATAATCGTAACTCCACTTAGCATCAGTGAATTGTTAATCTTTACCCGCAACATCCGTGACGCTTCGGCTAATTGGGCACGGTTGTTAATGCCGAGACTCACCCTGTAGTCATCAATCAAGTATGCTCCAACCGCATGGCCATCACGGCGCATTAAAGCTACAATATCTGTCAAATAATATTCTTTTTGCACATTATCGGTGGTTAAAAGAGGCAAGTAGTATTTTAGCAGTGCAAGATCGAAGCAGTAGGTGCCTGAGTTGATTTCATCAATTTTTTTCTCTTCTCTCGAGGCATCCCTGTCTTCAACTATTTTCTCGATCATGCCGCCCTGGCCGCGGACAACCCGACCATAACCGGTCGGGTCAGGTAAAATTGTGGTTGCGACTGTTGCGGCATGCTCTTTATGCCGGTCTAAAAGCTGTTGTAAATGGTCAGATTCCAGCAGTGGGGTATCTCCACAAAGAACTAGCAGGGTTCCTTCCGGAGGCAAATCACCTGAAGCCTGCATCACGGCGTGGCCTGTGCCCAGTTGCTGCTCCTGCAATACGTAGCGCCATTTTTCACCCAGAGTATCCTGAACTTTTAAAGCGCCGTGGCCGACAACAACCATGACCTGGTCTGTCAGTTCCGCGGCGCTTTCTAAAATATAGCTTAACATCGGCTTCCCGCAAAGAGGGTGAAGAACCTTTGGCATAAGGGAATGCATACGTTTACCTTCCCCTGCAGCCAGGACAACGGCCCACAGCTGTTTCATCAGCAGCCCCTCCTGTTATAAAAATTCTAATGATGCCATTATACTGCAGTTAGCCTGAAAGAAGTAAAAGCAGTATGGCTTTTATTGCCGGCCTGGTCAGATTTTAATTTCAGCTGCTTCCATCCCTTTGCTATAAGCTTCAAGGACTGAGGTCTGGATAACTTCTCTGGTTTCGGCATTAATCGGGTGAGCTATATCCCTGAACTCACCATTGGGGGTCCGTTTACTGGGCATTGCTACAAACAAGCCATTGTTCCCCTCGATAACCCTTACATCGTGCACTACAAACTTATCATTAAAAGTAATCGAAACAATGGCCCTCATTTTACCTTCCTTGGTTAACCTCCTGATGCGGACATCTGTTACTTCCATAAATACCCCCACCTTCCATGATGAGTTATAATAACTGATATTGGTTGATGAATCACTTCGACAATTTGCAGAAAGTTCCTGCACAAATGAGAATCTTTTCACTTGGCAATCCGAATAATAACTGAACCGCTTCGAAGACTTATTATTGCAAAGGGAATTTTAATCGCCTGCCCGTCAATCGGTAAGGTTTTTCTTCACTAATTCTAAGTCGCTGATTTTATCAACATCAAGAGCAATTTCTACACAGTCACTGAAAACAGCACGGGCTTTTAGCCCAAGCAACCGGGAAAGGTGGTTTTCCAAATCACTTATGGAAAGAGTCTTAAATAAGTATTTGAAGATAAAAGATGGGGGTAATAAGCGCATTAATTTAAGAGGCTTTTTACGGTAGGATATAAACATTTCCAGGCGGGCCCGGTTATCGAGAAACCAGTTCGGCCGAAGCAGTCCGATATTTCCACCGGTTATATGGCCCTCTTTTAAACGGACATAGGTACGCTCGGTCTCGGGAAAACGCTCGAGGCAAGTATCGCGGCTGATAACAGGATAATAGAAATCGTGATCATGAGGCGCACAGCTGGCTAAAAAGTCTTCGATAACCTTCTTGTTAAGCAAGGGGATGTCCCCGGTAACGACCAGGCAGAGGCGGCTTTGATCGACAGCTTCAAACCCAGCTGCCAGGTTGTCAAGCATGCTGACTTTTTCGGTAACCACCTCGAAATCATAACCTCCCCGGAGCATTATCTCCAATTCCTTTTGCGGGCCTGTAACAACTACCCGGCCGATTGAAGGAGCTTCCTGAAGAGCCTTTAGAATGTAGGCCAGTTGGGGTTTACCGTGCAGTTTAATAAAAGCTTTATTTGATACACCCTCCTGCTCGGTTAGCGGTTCCGGTTTACCTCCACCCGCCAAAACTACGGCATCAAACATACTATCACTCCTCGTCCCCGGTAATAGTCCAGCAGAGATAAGCTCTGCCGCTTTCCTCCTCAACTGCACGCGCAGCACTGCGGGCCAGGTTGTAATTATCGAACATCATAAACAGGGCCGGGCCACTTCCGGAAAGAACCGGTTTAAGTCCAAGGGCCCGGAGTTTGCTACTTAACTCACCAACCTGGTCAGAGCCTGGCAAAATAGCTGTTTCCAGGGTATTGGTAAAATCTCTGGCCAGCCAGTTGATAATATCTTTTTTAGAGCTTCGCTTGATTGCATCCACCAGGGGTCGAATTTCTGGTTTGCCAAGCAGTTCCCGATCGAATGAGTTATAGGCTGCAGCCGTCGAAATACTTACCCCCCGGGGCAGGGCCAGCACCACCCAGAAAAAAGGTAAGTCAGGAAGTTTTTCCAGCTTATCGCCCCGCCCCCGGGCCAGTACTGTTCCTCCATGCAGGCAATAAGGCACGTCGGAACCCAACAGGGCAGCAATTCCCATAAGGTCTGTCTTACTGAATCCTAACTGCCAGCAGTGGTTTAGGCCCAAAAGGGCTGCGGCAGCATCACTGCTGCCACCGGCCAGGCCTGCTTCTACAGGAATGTTCTTAAAAAGGGTGATCCTGACACCGGGTAAAACTTTTCCGGCCTGATCTTCGAGCATGGCTGCCGCCCGGTAAACAAGGTTATCTTTTCCGGATAGATCAGGATCAGTACAGAGAAAACGGCAGCCTTTAGTGGGCAGCAGCTCAAATAATAATACGTCAGCTAGTGAAACCTGCTGCATAACCGACTCCAAATCATGATACCCGTCAGGCCTGCGGCGAAGGATAGTAAGCCCAAGGTTTATTTTAGCCGGCGCCCTGACAAAAAATGACCGATCCATGATCAGTTCATCTTCACCAGGCGCTTATTATCTGTAATTCCGGGGATACGCCCTCGTTTTGCTAACGCCTTCCCATGTACTTCTTTTAAATCAAGGGTCATATCTATCGCCGGTGCGCGGGAAATAAAACTGCCGACACCAAAAGCATCAGCACCGGCATTAGCAAGGGTTGCCATCCGTTCAGGGTTGAGCCCTCCCGAAACGATGATTTGTACATGCTCATAACCGGCCTGGTTAAGGCGGGCTCTTGTTTCACGTACCAGTCCTGCAGTAACACCGCCCCTTTCTCCCGGCGTATCAAGGCGAATACCGTTTAACCGTTCTCCGAGAGCCTCGGCAACTCTTAATGCCTCTTCAGTTTCATCTTTAAAGGTATCGACAAGAATTATTCTTGGGGCATCTTCCGGGACAAATCGATCATAAGCCTTTGCCAGTTCCACCGTATCGCCGGCAATCAGGAAAGCAGCATGTGGAACTGTGCCTACCGGGGCACGATTAAGCAGCAGAGCGCCCAGTATGCAACTGCAATCATCTGCTCCCCCGATAACCGCTGCACGCTCCATAACCGGCGCAACAGCCGGATGAAGATGTCTGGCACCATAACAAATAATCTTATGACTATTAACTGCCTCTCTACAGCTTCGCGCTGCAGTGGCCCAACCACTTGAACTGGCCAGAATACCAAGAAGCGGTGTTTCATAAATACCGAAATCGCTGTAGCGCCCTTTTATGCGCATTACTACCTCTTTAGCTTCCATTTTTTCGCCTTCAGGCAGAGCCCATATTTCGAGTTTACGATTTCGCAGCAGGTAAAGTGATTCATCCACCCCGGCCAGAATCCCTTCCCGTGATGAAAAGACTTCTGCCGTTACTTCTGTTTCACCTAAGCCCATGGAACCAAGCAAATCCCTGGTTCGAACAAAATAAATATCGCTGGTCAGGCCCTTTTCAATTTCAGGGCCCGTAGCCGAAAAAAAACGTTCTGCAGGTTTAACCTTCATCGAGGCTATGTCTTTTAGTGTGATAAACTCTGTTGCTTTCATCAGATTCCTCCAGATTGTTTAAGTGAGATTAACCCCAAGTGTCTTTTCCATTTCCTGTAAGGCAAAATGGTGGGCTTCCGGATCAAAGCTTGCTACCGCTTTTGCCGGTACCGATACCCTGTAACTTAGCATTCGCGCTTCTGCCGCAGTGTATAAAATGCAGATATTGGTAGCGCAGCCGACCAGTTCGATATCGTTAATTCCTTTTTCGCGCAGGGTAAGATCCAGATCTGTACCGAAAAATGCACTGAACCGCCTTTTATAAATTATTCTATCGCCGGGTTGAGGAGAAAGATCCGCAATTACTTTATCGCCACCGGTACCTTCCACACTGTGTGGCGGGAACATCTCAAATTCCCGATCATCTTCAAGGTGTTGGTCGCAGATATAAATTACCGGGTCACCTGCACTGCGAAACACTTTCAGTCTTGCCTGAACCTCGGGCACAAGTTCATTTGCAGCCTGGCCTATATAAAGAGCTCCATTTGGGTCAATAAAATCAACTAGCATATCAACAACCAGCAGAGCTTTCACTGTTAACCCTCCCACAAAACTTTTTATAGCCAACTGCATTGGCTATTCTACATAAAATATATTAATCCTGCATGGTTTCATAACTGTAAAATCCCTTCCCACTTTTTTTACCCCATTCACCTTTCACATATTTTTCAACAATAGTTGGAGAGGGTTTATCTTCAGCCTGGCCGGAAGCCTGGTATCGTTCCATGGTTATGTGATAGGTGAGATCAATTCCGGTTAGATCCATCAGGCGGAAGGGCCCGAGCGGATGTCTCAGCGCATTAACCACGGCGCTGTCTATATCTTCAGCAGAAGCCACGCCCATTTCGAGCAGATAAAGTGCTTCATTGTGAATAGCAGCTAAAATTCTGTTGACGAGAAATCCGTATATTTCTTTGTTTAGGAGTACCGGCTTTTTACCGAGCAGCCGGGAAAAATCCATCGTCACCTGTGCGGTTTCATCTGCCGTATGCGGGCCTTTGACTATCTCAACACATTTCATAGCCAGGGCCGGGTTGAAAAAATGCATATTGCAAATTTTTTCGGGCCGGCCTGTTTCGCCGGCTAAAAGAGAACTTACAAGGAAAGAGCTATTGGTAGTTATAATTGCATGTGGTGGCATGAACTGATCAAGTTTCTTGAAAATTGATATCTTCAGATCTAATTTTTCAGTGGCCGCCTCAATGGCGAAATCGGCATCCCTTGAGGCTTCTTCAAGATTGTCAGTAAAGCTGAGTTTTTCCCTGATCGCTGCTGCCTGCTCTTCAGTCATTTTCCCTTTGGCTACACGACCCGGTAGGTAAGTAGCGGCAAATTTTTCGGCCTTCTCCAATTGCAAAAGGTCAGTATCGGCGCAGCCCACTGCATAACCGCTAACCGCAGCCAACATCGATATCTGGTGCCCCATATTTCCTGCACCCACCACACAGACTTTCCTGATATCATCAGCTTGCATAAATGATAAGACCTCCTTCATTTGTATAAAAACAAAAAGCCGGATCTAAATTAGATCCGGTCTGAAAACCAGCGTCACATTGTCAATGAAAGCACCTTATTCCTCTTCCACTATTTTACAATCCTACAGTGCGTCGCAATTCACCTTCATTGAAACTGAGTTCAACAGTTTCGGTCAGGACATCGGCATAGCTGAAGGAAAGCCGCTGAAAATAATTATTCTCGTCGACCCTGATAATAAAAATAGAAGGATATGTACTTTCAAGCACCCCTTCTTTTTCGTAAGTCTTGCGCCGGCCACGATTAGCCCGCAATTTTATCTTTTCACCCAAGTGCGATTCAAGCTTTTTGCGGATTTCAAATAGGACATCCTTGGCCACCATTTAAAACCACCTTTTAATTATTCTTTGTAGAATTGTAACACAATATAGGGCAATAAGTCAAGGAATAATGAGATTTGGGGCATAAATGGGGTAAGAGTGCAGAAAAATTAAAACCAGTTTCTTATTTCAGCTTTTCAAGTCAAAATAAGAGCTATTTTGTAAAGCGATCAGCAACAGTGGTTGCGCCAAACGAGTCCGGCTTGATAAAGGCCCGGTAACCGCTTCCAATAACCATACCTACGACCTCTTTTATGATATTCCTGGTTTCGCCTTTTTCCCCGACATCAAGATGTATTTCAACGTTCAAGCGGTAATCTCCGTTCTGAGCCAACTTCTCAGTCAAACGGGTTGCCACCTCGAGGCTGAGAAAGGTTTCATAGTATATACGCTGGCGCAAGCTTTCCATATACATTTTTTTTTGCTTATGGTAATAAAAGCGCCCACCTTTACCGATACGATGAACAACTACTGCTGTAACAAATATAACCGATTCATTAAGATAAGAGTGTGAATCGGTACCGATAATAAGTTTATATGAATCATCAGGATACTCATTCGTGTAACATGCAAGATCTTCGAACATATCCTGAAAAGAAACCTGGCCCTTCGACGGGCTGGTAAAAAGCATCCTGTATGCGACCTTTCCTATAAAGATTATTTATTCATCGTAATTATAAGTGATTTGGGTCAGCATTGCAAACCGCTCAACAGTTAAATCTTCAGGGCGGGCATTAGGCTCGATTGAAGCTTCACTGAACAAATCATGCATCTTTGAGCGAAGCCCGGGGAATATTCTGACCATATTATTGAACATAGTTTTACGACGCTGCTCAAAAACACCCTGTACAAGGTACCAAAACAACTTTTCTTCAACTACGTTAAGCATGCGGTGTCGGGGTTGGAGGTGCAGTACCGCAGATCCTACCTTCGGGCGGGGCCAAAATACATTATTTGAAACGTTAAAAAGCACTTTCCCTTCGGTATAATAACGGCTAAGCACTGAAAGCCCTCCATAGTCGCTGTCACCGGGATTGGCAACCAGGCGGTGCGCCACCTCTTTTTGTAACATCAATATCGCAGTTTTGAAAGGAAAGCCTTCTTTAAAGAGGCCATACATAAAGGGCCCGGATATGACGTAAGGCAGGTTTGAAACAAGTTTTACTGCTTCGGGAGTTATGAAATAGTGACTAATCAACTCACGCCAGTTAATTTTTAAGACATCACGCCTGATAATCCGTGCCCCGGGCCATGGCTTAAGCAGATCTTCCAGCATGGATGCCAGGCCGCGATCAATCTCAAGAGCAAGTAGATTAGTACCTAAATGGGCCAGGGCAACAGTCAAAACGCCTGCACCCGGCCCGACTTCAACCACGGAATCGCCTTCTTCGGCCTCCACGGCAGCTATTATCTTGCGAACAATGTTACCATCAACGAGGAAGTTTTGACCCAGCTGCTTGCGGGGTTGCAGTCCGTGCTTCTCAAGTAAAGCCTTTACTTCACGCGGCGAACTAAGATCCGGTATGTCAGTCAACCAAGCACCATCTCCGGGTTATTTAATTTTGGTTACACCTAATTGTATCCCCCTGCTGTAGCGCAAGTCAAACTGTGCCGGCCACAATTATTAATAATTCCTGAGTAATCGCAAAAATATAATGACAAATGGCCGCCTATGCATTATAATATATTTTACAATAGTAACAATTCACCTGTTTAAGCAATTCAGATCGAGAAAGGGGGATCGTTACTCTCCAGTAAAGTTAATCTAAATTTTTGCTCAATTTATAATTACTTTAAGGAGGCGTACCATAAAATGTCAGATTTTAAGGGAATTTTGGACAACCTGACCAAGAAGATTGAAGCTGCTGACCCGGAAAAAATGAAAGGGGTCAGCGCTGTATACCAGTTTGATCTATCCGGCGATAACGGCGGCGTTTTTCATGTAACTGTTGATGACGGCAAAGCCACCGTAGTTGAGTCAGAGCACGACAACCCAAATATAACAATTAGCATGGCTGCAGAAGATTTTGACGCAATGCTCGACGGAAAACTGAATGCAACCTCTGCCTTTATGGCCGGCAAACTGAAAGTGAAAGGCGACATGTCCCTGGCCATGAAACTGCAGAGTCTGCTCGGTTAATATTTAACTACTAAAGGGGTTGGATACCCGTGTTTAGCCTTGAAGGCAAGGTTGCCCTGGTTACAGGAGGTTCACGCGGTTTAGGCAGAGCTGATGCCCTGGCCCTGGCCAAAGCCGGCGCGGATGTTGTTATAACTGACATCCTGCTGGAAAGCGACCAATCAGACAGCGCAGATCAATACGGACCACTGGCCCAGGTAATGAAAAGCCGGGGTGTCGTATATACTGAACAGACCGCTGCGGAGATTGAAAAATTAAATCGCAGGGCAGCAGCCTATAAAATGGACGTCACCAACCGGGAACAGATCCGGGAAGTTATGGCCACCGTAAAAAAACAATTCGGGCGTATTGACATCCTTATTAACAATGCAGCCACCCTGGATCACGTCGCTGCTTTAGAAAACCAGAGTGATGATTTCTGGGAACGTGATTTAAAAATCAACCTGACCGGGGCATATAACTGCTCCAAGGCAGTCTGGCCCTATATGAAAGAACAGCAGTGGGGCAGGATTATAAACATGGCCTCGGTCGCCGGCACATTAGGCGGGTTTGGCCAGGCCAGCTATTCTTCAACCAAGGCTGGAGTAATAGGCCTGACCAAGAGCCTGGCCCTTGAAGGGGCAAGATATAATATTACCGCTAATGCAATTGTCCCCGGCATCATCGGAACAGAAGCCTGGAAGAGCGGCAATCCGAAAATGAACGAGCGGATGATAGCCCGTACCGCCTTCCGCAGGCCGGGAGAACCGGAAGATATTGCCCATGCGATTGTCTTTTTAGCCACGGAAGAAGCAAAATATATTACAGGCATCGAGTTGAATGTCTCCGGCGGGATTGAGCTTTTTACTTTTTAGCAAGCCAATTTATTATCTTGAATTTGTGATTAAGCAGCGCTGCCTTTATAAAAACAGGCAGCGCTGCTTTTCTTAATCCCGACCCAGGAATCAGAATCACAATGCTTAATCAATATTAAGAAACTTATAAACGATCTACAAGAGCATCGGAAAAGAGACGGACTGAATTAAGGTAAATTTGTTCTGCCAATTGATCGAGATCCTGGTTTAAAACCAGTGCGGCGCGTTCATAAGTAAGTTTAATGTAGGAAGGTTCATTACGCTGGCTGCGGTACGCTTGCGGAGGCAGGTAGGGCGAATCGGTTTCCAGCAGTAAGCGATTAGGCGGAACGGATTTTAGCAAATCGCGTAAACCATGTGAGCGCGGATAAGTTAATGGGCCGGCCAAAGAAATATAAAATCCCAACTCTAAAAAAACTTCAGCCCAATGAGGATCCCCGGAAAAACAGTGCATGACCCCTGCCGGGTATGGCAGATCTTCCTCTTTTAGAATCCTCAGAGTTTCAGCATGCGCTTCACGGCTGTGGATAATAACCGGCTTGTTTACACGGCAAGCAAGGCGCAGGTGCTCCCTGAATACATTTTCCTGGCTGTCTCTGGTTGACAAGTTGCGGTAAAAATCAAGGCCGGTTTCGCCAACAGCTAATACAGTCCCCAGCCCGGCCAGTCTTTCCAGTCGTCCAATCCAGCCCTGCCCGACCCGATCTGCTCCGTGCGGATGAACTCCCACCGAAGCACTGATCCAGGGATACTGCCTGCTCAGTTCAACAGAACGCTGCGAACTCTGTTCATCTGTTCCGGCATTTATCACCGCAACTACACCGACCCGCTTTGCCCTGTTCAGAACCTGATCCAGGTCATTTTTAAACTGGGGAAAATCAAGGTGTGCATGAGTGTCAATCAATACCGTCAAATCAGCTAACCCTGCTTCCGGGAGGCATATCAGTATCAACTGTGGTCAGGGACAGAAGGCCATCTTCAGACGTTGCCGCAAGGAGCATTCCCTGTGAAAGTATCCCGCGCAGCTTAACCGGTTTTAAGTTTGCAACAAAAAGAACCTGCCTGCCAACCAAGTCATCAGGCTTGTAATATTCGGCAATGCCGGCCACTACCTGGCGCAGATCATTTTCGCCGATTTCCACTTCAATTTTTAACAATTTATCAGCCTTAGGTATATTCTCGGCAGTAACTATTTTTGCAACTCGCAAATCAACCTGCTGGAATTGTTCAAGACTGATCAAGCCTTCAGGTTCTTCCGCATCATTGCCTCCTGAAGCATCCTGAACGGCAGGTTGGCCGCCCTGCATTTCTCTTATCTCCGCGAGCAGGTTAAGACGCGGAAACAGGTCTTCGCCCCTGGCGACAATTGTTCCAGGTTTGATTGCGCCCCATTCCAGCAAACTTGCCCAATTATGTAAAGCGCTGTCATCCTTAAGCCCAATCTGCTCCCAAATCCGATCCGGTGTCCGGGGCATGAACGGGCGCAGCATAACTGCAATAAAGCGGATACTCTCGATTAGATTATAAATCACTGTTCCCAGGCGCGGTTCTTTAGCAGGATCTTTAGCCAGGTCCCAGGGTGTATTTTCATCAATATATTTATTGCTGCGTCGTACAAGTTTCCACAGCTCAGCCAGGGCATCACTGAGTTTCAACTGATCCATATATGATTCAACCGCTGCCGGTGTTTCCAAAGCCAGTAACCGCAATTCGGAATCACTATTTTCATCGGCAGCAGATGGTTCCGGCAGCACCCCGGCAAAGTATCGCTCGGCCATGGTCAGGGTCCTGCTGACCAGGTTACCCAGATCATTGGCCAGGTCTGTGTTGATACGGGTGATAAAACTTTCCAGGCTAAATATGCCATCCTGTCCAAATGGTATCTCCCGCAGCAGGAAATAGCGCAGGGCATCAGAGCTATAGCGATTAGCCAAAACACGTGGGTCGATCGCGTTACCCTTCGACTTGGACATTTTCCCCTCCTGCAGCATCAACCAGCCATGTCCGAATACAGTTTTCGGCAAAGGTTGGTCAAGGGCCATCAGGAATATGGGCCAGTAAATCGTATGGAAACGGAGAATATCTTTTCCAATAAGCTGGACATCAGCTGGCCAAAAAGTTTCAAATATACTTCCTTCCTCACTGTACCCCAAAGCTGTAATATAATTGCTCAGGGCATCAAGCCAGACATAAATGACATGCCCCTGATCAAAAGGCACAGGTATACCCCAGTCAAAAGATGTCCGCGAAACACATAGATCCTCTAACCCGGGTTTAAGAAAATTGTTTACCATCTCATTTTTTCTTGAGATCGGCTGAATAAATTCCGGATGCTCCTCGATATAATCCTGAAGGCGTTGGGCATATTTAGACATCCGGAAAAAGTAGGCTTCTTCTGCAATCAGTTCAACATCGCGGCCACAGTCGGGGCAATTGCATTCAACAAGCTGGCGTTCAGTCCAGTAAGCCTCACAGGGGGTGCAATACCAGCCCTCATATTTTCCCTTATAGATATCCCCTTGTTCGTAAAAACGGGTAAATATCCGGGCAACCTTTTCTTTATGACGCGGTTCAGTAGTGCGGATAAAATCATCGTACTCGATGTCCAGTTCTTCCCAGAGCTCTTTAATCCATGCTACGATCTCATCAACAAAAACCCTGGGATCTTTTCGGGCTGCTTCAGCCTGACGCTGAATCTTCTGACCATGCTCGTCAGTACCGGTGAGAAACCAGACCCGGTAACCGGTCAACCTTTTAAAACGTGCAATGGCGTCTGCAGCTACAGTGGTATAGGAGTTTCCGACGTGCAGTTTATTACTGGGATAATAGATCGGAGTTGTAATATAGAAAGTCTTATCTTCTGCCAACTTCAGGCCCCCTAAATGCTATAAAAGATGTCGTTATTATATCAAAGCAGCTCCTAGTGTCAAGGTAAAAACCCTATATTATCCTCCAGAGGGGCTTCTTGTCATGTAATATTCTTGTAAACCATGTAATATTCTTGTAAACTTGAGTAAATAGGGAAAAAAACTATTGACTTACCATGTAAATTACTGGTATAATATCCGAACCAGCCTTGCTCCATCATGATGAAAAGGAGGAAATGCTATTGAAATCAACAGGGATTGTTAGAAAAGTGGATGAACTTGGTAGAGTAGTGATCCCTATAGAGCTCAGACGGACCCTGGGGATAGAAGTCAAAGACGCCCTTGAAATTTATGTTGATGCCGAAAAAATCATCCTCAAGAAATACGAACCAGCCTGCCTTTTTTGCGGCAATGCCGATAATGTGAAACATTTAGGCAATCGCATTGTATGCCGGGAATGCATTGACAAACTGGCAAAGGATTAAAAAAACTATTAGTAACTATGAAGACCGGGGGCACGGTTTTTTCCGTGCCCCTGTTGTCATGGCAGATCAACTTCCTCTAATGGATATTCCTTTACATAAGCCGATTCCTGCAGTTTAACCGTTACAGTCTTCTTTTTCCGGTTAATTTCTTTAACCTGGCCATCCCCATCAGGAGTGACCACGGCGTCACCAGGTCCGGGCATCTCTTCACGGTTATTTTCATAAGCGCTGGCTTCGTAACGCAGGCAGCACATTAAACGGCCGCAAACCCCGGATATTTTTGTCGGGTTGAGTGAAAGGTTCTGTCCCTTGGCCATGCGAATGGAAACCGGCTCAAATTCCTCCAAGAAGGTAGAGCAGCAGAAGGCCCTCCCACAGGGCCCGATACCACCTTTAAGCTTGGCTTCATCACGCACCCCAATCTGACGCAACTCAATACGGGTCTTAAAAATTGCAGCAAGGTCTTTCACCAGTTCACGGAAATCAACTCTTTCTTCCGAAGTGAAATAAAAGATAATCTTGTTACGGTCAAAATTATATTCCACACTGACCAGCTTCATATCAAGACCGTGCTCTTTGATCTTCTGCTGGCACCTGGTAAAAGCTGCAGCTTCTTTATTTTTGTTTTCTTCTACCCGGCAGCAATCTTCTTCAGTCGCAACGCGAATAACCTTTTTCAGGGGGAGAACCAGATTCCCCTCCGGGACATCTTTGTCGGGAGTAACAACCATCCCTATTTCCTGGCCCCGTGCAGTTTCAACAATTACCTGCATCCCTAATTCTATATTATCTAAAGCCGGTTCAAAGTAGTAGGTCTTTCCGGCCTGTCTGAAACGAATTCCGATAACCCTGGGCATTGTGAAAGCCTCCTTTGCAGCAATATAAGCATCTTCTCCAATATTAAACGACGATTGACATTCGTTGTCAACATTTCATAAATGGTTGAATTAATTAACATAACAGCTTCTTCCAGTCCGGCAGGAGATACGCTTTCTATCCATGAAGACGCCTGCTGGGGGGATAACGGGTCTTCTCCCATATAACACAGGTTTTGGACCAGTCCATCGCGGTAGAAGAAACAGACCAGTTCAAGAAAGTGAATCAGATCTTCTCTTTCTGACAGTGAAAACGCCCAAGACAAAAGCTGATGTGCCGAATCACGACCGGACGCAAGGTTATAGGCAAGTGTTTTGGCTTCCTCAAAACGTCCTTCAAAGGACTCGTCTTCGGCCAGTTGATAAGCATAACCTGGAAGCCCACCGGTTATTCGGGCCAGCAAGTTTGCTTTTTCCGCAGATATGTTTTTATTGATCCCAAGCAGCTCGATTATTTCAGCACGACTCAGAGGTTTTAATCTAAAACGCTGGCACCTTGACAGTATTGTATCAAACAATAAGCGCGGCTGCTCTGCCAGCAAAATAAAATACATTTCTGCCGGGGGGTCTTCCAGGATTTTTAGCAAAGAAGAAGAAGCTTCGGCTGTCATCATTTCAGCATAATCGATCAGGCATACTTTTCTACTGCCATGCAGATAAAAACTCTCACGAATAGAGCGGATCTGGTCTATCTTGATTCTGCGTCCATCAGGCTCTACAATGAAATAATCAGGATGATTTCCATTTAGAAAACTGCGGCAGGATGAACAATGCATGCAGGGTTCGGATCCGTTGCGGTTGGAGCAAAGAATAGATTGGCTTAAAGCCTTTCCCCAGCTTTTTTTACCGCTACCGGAAGGTCCTGTTAATAAAATGGCATGGTTTAATTTATCTCCAACCAGGGCCCGGTCCAGGAGATAACGCAGTTCTTGTTGTCCTGTCAGACTGCTAAAACTCATTTGTGCCCCTCGCTAAAGTATGCCCGGCGATAAGCTCCCGTACCAGATTCCAGATTATCCGGCCCTGCGACTCCATATCATCCGAAGCATCAACTATCTTTACTCTCTGCTCTTCTTCATTGGCAATTTCAATGTAGCCACCCCGAACCCGCTGGTGGTACCAAAAATCTTTACTTTCCATACGGTCAGCCATTGCCCCTCGCCTGCCGGCTGCTTCTTCAACCGAAAGATCGAGCAAAATCGTCAGATCCGGTGAAATGCCGCCGGTTGCATGACTGTTTAAATAGCGGATTAAGCTTAAATTCGCTCCGCCCCCGTAACCCTGGTATGCTAAAGTTGAGTCTGTAAAACGATCGCATAAAACAATCTTACCGGCCAGAAGAGCCGGCAGGATAACCTGTTCGGTCAGCTCTGAACGTGCCGCCATGTAAAGAAACATTTCCGCCTGCAGGGAAGGTGAGTAATTGTTATCAAGTAGGACCTGCCTGATGTTTTCACCAACGGCAGTACCACCGGGCTCCCGAACAGTAATATACGAAATTCCGCTGTCATGAAGCCTTTTCTCCAGTATTCCGATCTGCGTTGATTTGCCGCAGCCGTCAATGCCTTCTAATGTAAGGAGCAGACCGCGCGTAAGGAGCACCCCACTTATAATATGCAATTAATTAATTTTAACGCCCATGCCGGGCGCACGTCAAAAATACCGCAGACACTGCCGGCCTGCGGTATCCGGATCAATCAATTTCTTCTTTAGAAACTATAGTTAGGCGCCTCCTTGGTGATTTGAACGCCGTGTGGGTGACTCTCTTTAAGTCCGGCCCCTGATATACGGATAAATTTTGTCTTTTGCTGTAATTCATCAATTGTAGTTACTCCACAGTAGCCCATGCCTGCCCGCAAACCTCCGGCCAACTGGAAAACCATGTCACCGACGGTACCCCGGAATGGTACTCGACCCTCAATACCCTCAGGAACAAGCTTCTGCTCGTATTCCTGGAAATAGCGGTCACGGGAACCATCTTTCATCGCACCAAGAGAACCCATGCCACGGTATACTTTATAGCTGCGGCCCTGGAAAATTTCAAACTCACCCGGGCTCTCCTCCGTCCCCGCCAGAAGACTGCCGATCATCACAGCCGAAGCACCGGCAGCCAGCGCTTTTGTTACATCACCGGAAAATTTTATTCCTCCATCGGCAATAATCGGCACATCGAATTCCTTACCTGTACGGGCCGCTTCATAAATTGCCGTTATCTGGGGCACCCCGATACCGGCAATCACCCGTGTTGTGCAAATTGAACCCGGCCCAACCCCTACTTTAACCGAATCGGCACCAGCCTTGATCAAGTCGCGGGCACCCTCTGCTGTGGCGACATTGCCGCCCATTACCTCGATATCAGGGTAAAGCCTTTTAACCTCTTTAACTGTATCGAGTACAGGCTGGGAATGGCCGTGTGCAGAATCAATCACAATCAAATCAACCCCTGCTTCGACAAGCGCCTCCGCCCGGTTGACGGCATCCCTGCCCACCCCGACAGCTGCAGCAGCCAGCAGGCGCCCATTAACATCCTTTGAGGCTTTGGGAAATTGGATTGTTTTTTCAATATCCTTAATTGTGATCAGCCCCTTTAAGTTGAACTGATCATCTACTATTGGCAGTTTTTCGATCTTGTGCTGCCGCAGAATTTCCTGGGCTTCTTTTAGTGTCGTTCCTTCGGGAGCAGTCACCAGTTGTTCATGGGTCATCGCTTCGCCGATCGGCCGTGAATAATCTTCCTCAAAACGGAGATCACGGTTGGTAATAATACCCACAAGTTTCTCACCCACTGTAACCGGTACGCCGGAAATGCGGTAGCGCTCCATCAAAGCTGCAGCATCATTAAGGGTATGTTCGGGGGTAAGGCGGAATGGATTGGTGATCACTCCATGTTCGGAACGTTTAACCTTATCAACTTCTTCAGCCTGCTTTTCTATTTTCATATTGCGGTGAACTACGCCAATACCGCCCTCGCGGGCGACAGCTATGGCCATCCTTGCTTCAGTAACTGTATCCATACCCGCAGAAAGAAGTGGAAGATTCAATTTAATATTTCGACTCAGGCGGGTTGCTATTTCAACGTCACGGGGCAAAACCTGTGACCGGGCGGGAACTAAGAGGACATCATCAAAAGTAAGGCCTTCCCAAGCAAATTTATCAGCCTGCAAAACGCACGCCTCCTGCTATTTTAGTCATGTCGTTAATTGAAGTGATCATAACAAACGCCCCCGTTAGTGTCAACTATAGAGCCAAGAACGGAGAAATCTGGAATGTCCTCATAATTTGCAGGATTAGCTCCAGCCAAAAACGAATTTATTCATTTAGTAAAAGAGGGGAGGAGTATTGACTTGCCTTACCTGGAACTAAACGGAAAGCGCTTTTTCTACGCTGGCGACATAGATCGGGAAGGGTTACCGGTTTTATTCTGCCACGGATCCGGCGGGCGGCATCAGCACTGGCTATTCCAAATGAAAGGATTGAAGGATATAGTAAACCCTATTGCTGTTGACCTGCCCGGCCACGGACGCTCGGAAGGCTCTCCGGAAAACGAAATAAAAGCTTATCGAGAGTGGCTTAACAGTTTTATCAAAGCTGCCGGGATTGGCCCATTTATCGCTGCCGGGCATTCCATGGGAGGAGCAATAGCTCTCGATTACACCCTGAATTATCCTGACGAAATCCTCGGAGTAATAATGGTCGGCAGCGGGGGCAGGTTGCGTGTGCTCCCCGATTTTCTGGAAACTCTGCGCAAAGGGACTATTCCCAAAACTTTTTTTGAGTTCCTATACGGCCCTGAGGCATCAACAGAGCTTCTGGAAAAAGGACGGGGAGAAATCGAGTCAACGGCCACCTCTGTCTATTATGCTGATTTAAGCGCCTGCGATAGATTTGACGTGATGGAAGATCTTCCCCGTATAAAGCAACCGATCCTGATTATCTGCGGCAGCGAAGATCTCCTAACACCGGTTAAATACAGCCACTACCTGAAAGAAAAACTGCCCCGGGGGCAGGTTGAAGTTATCAGCGGAGCAGGACACATGGTCATGCTTGAAAAACCGGAATCAGTTAACCGGGCAATCGAGCGCTTTATCGAACAACTCGAAATTGAAAGTAACAGCTGACGCTGTAACTACTAATAAACCTGGCTATGTCCTTAGGAGGTCAATAAATGGATAAGAAGCGCAGTTACTTTAACCTGGAAGAGACCCTGAAACAGGCTTCTGAGAATTTTTCTGCCCTGGACCCTCATGAAATAGCTGAAAAAGCAGGAGTTAAATTCAATAAAATTGACCAATCCCTGGCCGTCCCCTTTATTAACCAGAACTACCTGGTTTATCTCCCAGACGGCAAGGTCAATACTGAAAAGGGCGAAACAGCTTCAATTTACCTGGCAATCATAATTCTTCACTACCTGGTAACCGCAAAAGGCACTCCTTTGACGGGTCAATGGATCGCCTACCGGCACCTGCCCGGAGGCGATATTTATATCGATCCTTTTCAGAAACGGGCGGTAACCCCGTTCTTAAAAACTTTTGGTAATCGTCCCGAAGAATTCCAAAAAGCAGCCGAAGCCCTGGGTGGCTACCGTCTTGATCTGAGCGGTATCAGCATGGTTGTTCCGGTACTGCCTCGGATCCCGATCTGTTTTACAATCTGGCCGGGAGATGAAGAAATGCCCGCATCCGCAAACATCTTATTTGACCAGGCAGCTGCTTGTTACCTGCCGACAGAAGATTACGCCCACCTGCCGGCAATTGTCAATGGAGCAATGAAGGAAAAAATCAAATAATTTCCCGGCGCCCGTCGAGGGCCCGGCTCAGGGTCAGGTCGTCAGCATATTCAATATCACCGCCAACCGGCAGTCCAAAAGCAATCCTTGTAACCCTGATCGAAAGAGGCGCTAAAAGCCTGGCCAGGTAACCTGCAGTGGCATCCCCCTCGACATTGGGATTAGTAGCGATAATAACCTCGGCGAATCCTATGTCTTCGATCCGCTTGACCAGCCGGTCCAGCTTTAATTCTTCAGGGCCGATCCCGTCGAGAGGGGAAAGCGCGCCGTGCAGGACATGATAAAGACCGCGGTACTGACCTGTTCTCTCGAGCACCAGGACATCCCGTGGCTCCTGTACGACGCATAACAAGCCCTGATCACGCCTTGAGTCACTACAATACGAACATTGTTCCACTTCGGCAAGGGTTCCGCAATCAGGGCAGAAAGTAAGCTTATCTTTTGCCTCTACCATGGCCCTGGCAATGGCAACAACTTCTTCACGCGAGCAGCCCAGCAAGTAGAAAGCAAGTCTCTGGGCAGATTTCTGTCCAATCCCCGGAAAGCGACACAGGACCTCAACCAGTTTCTTCAGCGATATAGGATAAACCATGGTTATTTCTGCCGCCTCCTCTATAGGCTAAAACATTCCCGGGGGTAGGTTCATGCCACCGGTAAGTTTTTGCATTTCTGAAGAGACCATCTCATCTACCCGGTTAAAAGCTTCGTTTACTGCGGCAATAATCATATCCTCCAATATTTCTCGGTTATCCTCGGTCATCGCCTCGGGGTCAATTTGCAGCGAAACCAGTTCTTTCTGACCATTGGCCACAACCCTCACGGCTCCGCCGCCGCTGGAACTTTCGACAGTTTTTTCCCCAAGTTCCTTCTGCAGGCGGCTCATTTCAGCCTGGGCCTTCTGCAGCTGTTTCATCATTTTGGCCATTCCTCCGTTTGGCATAAAAAATCTCCTTTCAGTCTGTATCAATTAATTTGCCCCCGAAAATATCCATCGCTTCCTCAGCATTCAACTTCTTCTTTTTTACAACTTCCGGCTCCTGTTTGGCCGGTTCCGGCGCAGGGGCAGGAACCGGCACCCCGGGAGCAGGGCTGTCCTCGCTCTTGCTTTCTATAATTTCCGCTTTTATAGTTATCGGGGCCTGGAAAAAAGCAGATAGGATTTCTTCAACGACCTTGCGATGACTTTCCTCCATAATTCTGATCTGGTGAATTGTATATTCCTGGGTATAAGCCAGACGAACCCTGTGGCCCCTGCAATCGGCAACGACCGCCGGTTCCAGCCAGGCCGCAGTACTTTTTTGTTTTCTTTTTATTTCCTGAAGCAGCCTGGGCCAGGCTTCTTGAAGCATAGTAAGGCGATCATCGGCCACCGATTCCTCAGGTTTTTCTTCACCTGCTTCTGCCGCAACTACTTTTTTATCTTCACCGGAAGCTTTGCCTGCCTCAGGCGCTTCGGCAGCAGCTTTTCCCTGCGCCTCTTGTTTCCCGGTACTGTCATGTCTCTGCTCTGCGACCGCGGGGTCTTGTCCCGGTGATGTCAATTGCTGCGAATGAAGCATCGAAGCCGGTTTCAGGCGCCCATGCATAAGCCTGAGCAGGCGGATAAAAGCTACTTCCAGGATATACTGTGGAAAGTGCGCATGGCGCAGTTCTCCGCTGACTTCATGCAAAAGCTCCACGGAATCAAGCAGCAAATATCTCTCTATCTGGCCCCTGTAACGTATGATCAGCTCTTCGAACCCGTGCAAGTCTGTTTGACTATTCTTTGAATCTCCGCCTTCAAGAATAAGGCGGGTAAAAACGAATGTTAAATCTCGCATAAACAAGTTTAGATCGCGACCGCTGAAAACCACCTGCTCCAGGACTGCCAGCCCGGAATCCAGGTCATTTTCCACGGCAGCTTTGACCAGGGCTTCAATAGTTTCGGTACGGGTCGCCCCGGTTACAATACGCACCTGATCAGCCTCGATTTTTTCCTCACCGTATGCAGAACACTGCTCAAGGATGCCCAGGGCATCACGCAGGGAACCGTCGGCAAGACGGGCAATCAGGGTAACTGATTCATCATCAGCCTGCCATTTTTCCTGTTCCAGGATCTGCTCCAACCGCTGCCTGATTTGGTCGACTGTTAGCAGGTGAAAATCAAAACGCTGGCAGCGTGATACTATGGTCGAAGGGAGACGGGAAGGATCGGTAGTAGCTAAAATATAAACCACGTTCTGCGGTGGCTCTTCCAGGGTTTTCAAAAAAGCATTACAGGCTTCCGGGGTCAGCATGTGCGCTTCATCTATAATATATACTTTATAGCGGCTTTCACCGCTGGCAAAACGGCTTCTTTCCCTCAACTCACGAATTTCATCAATACCACGGTTCGAAGCGGCATCCATTTCAATTACATCGATTGAAACCCCGGCTGCAATATTCTTACAGGGGATGCACTTGCCGCACGGTTCGGAAACGGGGTAGCGCTCACAGTTCATAGCCCGGGCCAGGATTTTAGCTGCCGTGGTTTTCCCTGTGCCGCGCGGGCCGCAAAAAAGGTAGGCGTGGGCAAGTCGACCGGAGCTTAGGGCATTGCTCAAAGTACGGGTTATATGTTCCTGCCCCATCATATCTCCAAAAGTAAGCGGACGCCGCCTCCTGTATAGGCTTAAGTATGCCACGTGCTCAAAACTCCTTTGAGGTTTATCGGTTTATAATCGCTACAGCACAAAGCGCGCTGATCGCTTTTTCCAGGTTCTCTTCTTTAACCAGTATATAATCGGTATCGTAAGTAGAAACAGTAAAAACTGATATTGCTGCTGCAGCAAGGGGAACTAAAAGTGTAGCCAGGATACCTGTCAGGCTGAAGTCCAGAGGTCCTTCAACTTTTAAAGCCCGGAACCCTTTTTCAAAAGGACAGTCGGCAGGTATTAACTCTTCCCGGCAAACTATTGAGGTTTCATCAACCGTAACGGTAACCGAATAAAAGTTTCTGCTATCAAAGAGCCAATCCGGAAGTGGAACCCCGCTTCGCAGCCGGCATACCCCGAGTTTATCGGATAAAAGTGTCAAAACAAGGTTTTTCATAGAATTAAAGGCCGTGCACCTGCCTTTGACCGGCACCTCCAGGCGCTTACCGGGCAGTTGGCTCCGTCCCGGCACTCCCGTGGCACCCGCAAAAACTCACTTACCGCTGCTTCCTTCCGGACCTGACGGGGTTCATGAGCTTGCGCCGCACGGGACCGGGCCTTCAACACCACTTACCAGGCGCAGACCCTAAAAATGCGCGGCCGGGGGCAGGAATTGTACCCCGCTATAGCGGATTGCGGGTTCAGG
>Ga0114946_10000016_pt1 | contig 76078 bp, 52 predicted proteins | sample WalLakDeSediment_FD_88676 | JGI IMG/M metagenome (GOLD analysis project Ga0114946, IMG submission 88676) | Lake sediment microbial communities from Walker lake, Nevada to study Microbial Dark Matter (Phase II) - Walker Lake 11/02/13 Deep Sediment | ecosystem: Environmental > Aquatic >... | reverse complement strand
CCTGCTATCACTTTAAGTGCAATAATATAGCGTTCTTCCCCCACCTTCAGCCTGATATAATTCAGCTCAGTTCCTTCCCCGGGTGGCTGCAGGAAATTCCTGCATACTGGCAACAAATGATTATCGAAAAACACCCTGAATGATCGTTCAGCTTCAGCAACTTTTTCAAGCTCATTGATATTAACATACCTTCCACTCTGCGCCTGGGATGCCCCTGGCAGCGCACCTTCAATTTTTCGCCTTATTCCTGAAATATAGAAAGAATGTTGTGAAGACGACAGATAATGAAAATTCTCAACCAGTAATTCGTAAAAATCCAGCATAACGTTTAAAGCCGCGCCATGAGAGCCAAGCCTTGATTCGATATCAGCCAGCTGATGATAGGCCAGCAGCACGAAAGGCACCTCTCCACCCAGAAACCTTCCCCTGTCAGTTTCAATGATCTCCCTGAAAATCATGCGCGCCTCAGGAAGTTGATCCATTTTTAACTGACAGCGGGCTATGCCATTCATCAGGGCCAGGGTTTCGATAACCGATCCTGATTCCTGTAAGCCCTTCCGGAATTGCATTATGGCCTCATCAAGCATTCCCCGCGCTTCAAAAGCTGCACCCTCCTGAAAAAAAGACTGATCATGATAGTTGTGCTGTTGTCGCACAGTCCTTTCTTCAAGAAACTTACGGGGGTAATGCACACGCAAATTCATGTCAAGCAAAAAAACCTCATCAACCATTGGTGAATGATTAATAAGGTATCTGAGTTGGTGGTAAAAGCTTCGCCCGGGCATTGCTCCATAAACCGGTATATTATTTAAAGTGGTTTGGAGGCGGTCTTCCACATCTGATTCAACGCGCGATATTGCAAAAGCCAGGGAATTCTCCAGGTTTTGGAGAAATGCCTCCTCCTGCCTTACCTCCTCCTGCCTGATCGACCGCAGTCCAATGTAGGAAAGGATCATGCTCGGAAATAAAACCGCGATGATAAAGATTACAACCATCCTTTTTCTAAGGGCGGGATGCTGATTCTTCATTTTTTTGCCTTCCTCACCATTCTTAATTAAATAAGTGTTTAACTGAGCGACCTGATTAAACTATGTTGGCACTTTTACAGGAAAATCATATTTAATTCACTGTTAGCCTTTTCACTTCAAGCCTTGGGCCATGATAGTTTTTGCAGCTATTCTTTGTATTGGCAGAATCTAAATCTTAACCTGAATCTTAATCTTTGAACCAAAGAAGGGGAAAGCTAACCGGTATATTTTTGGTGTGAGGGAGGGTTATTTACACCAATGGTTGCAAATTACCGCTAAAAAATGATTTTTGCAATATGTTTTGTTATTTAAATTGATTACAGACAACTATGACGCCAATATATCTATATTCATAGATTTGTTTGAAATGTTGCACAGGGCAGAGGGCCCAGGGGAGCGGCTACCGCCTTAAGCATTGTGGGAGCCCCTTGATTTAAGAACAAGCCCGCCTGCCGGCTGGCAGGGATTTTTGATTTACGATTTTATTGGCTGCGGTGGGACTCCCCCTTTAGAGGGGGTTGGGGGGAGGTATTTGAATTAAGAACAAGGATTACCTTCGTTTAACTCTCCGCTTGCCAGCGGATCGGTTTTGATTTTTGATTTAATAATTTGCTCGCCTGCCACGTGGCAGAAATCAACGATATACTGCTTAAATAATCATCAAACTTACCAGCAAATTCAGGACAGAAGAAAGTTATTTGATTAAGATTGGGATCCAAGATTTTTTGGATTAGCGGGACAGTTAAATAAATTTTGTTTTATTTTTGAAAAAACCATCATAGAGTTGTCAAAAAATGTTTCCTTATGGCCTTGACACCAAAACAAGAAGAAATTTTTGGGTTTTTAGAAAGCCTTCCCGAGAAATTTCAAATACTTGAACAGGGATTTGATATTGAGACTCAGAAAGAATACCTTAATTACTCGCATGGCTTTGAGCGGGGGTGCCTAAATGATAATGAACTGGAGAAAATGGAGATTCTCCTTTTTCACCCTGATTTACCAATGGACGGGAAAAAGAAAGCTTTGACTATATTGGCACATGCCGGATCAATTGGTGCATTTAAGATATTAGCCAAATATTGTGAAAACCCTGCCAAAGAATTAAAGCAGTGGGCAGGAATGGCTTTACAAGAATGCAGGATGTTTCTTGAAAGCGAATTAACGGAGGAACACCTTGGTTTCATTATGACAGGTCTTGGTGGTTCTTACGACAAATTAAGGACCTATCTTTTGGTTTTACCTCTTGAAGGAAAACAATTTAATAAGAATCAGCATAAAATTATTGAAAACGAACTGGCCCATTTTGGGAAGAAAATTAATTGCGTGATTGAGAATTTTGATTTTCAGGAGGATTATGTGGGATTAACTGCATTAATCCCGATGGATATAGCCATAGCCACATTTATTGAGGGTGGGATTAGAAGCTGTAATGAATTTGGGAGTTTTGTTTTGGAAGACTATTATGCTGGCAATGTAAATATTCCAGACAGGAAGGAAATCGAAGAGATTATTAAAATAATCAGAAATGGGTAGTCCTTGCAAGAAATATTAGCGGTAAATACATCCTCATTAAATGCTTGTAATAATTGGGAATAATAATTTTTAAATTATTATTATCCGGTAAAAGTTTTGAGATTTCTCCCTTCGGTCGAAATGACAAGGCTTTCGTGGTTTTTGGGGGGAGTGGGGGTTGGTGGCGGCTTCGCCGCCACCAACCCCCACCTTCATTCATGTAACTGCCTGTCATTCCGAACGTAGTGAGGAATCTCATTTCTATGTAAAGCTATTTTGTATTTTTACCGGACAACGATGTTTTTAAATTTATAATTGTTTGAACTTAGGAATCGGCTCCTTGAGCCTTATAACTTATTAAAAAGACCTAATCCATTTAAGTCTGGTTTTGGGGTTAATCCCTTTCCGTTTCCCCGAATCTTCATACTTTAGCACAAAATTTTTTAAAACCAAAATCATTAAATATATTTTCTGATCATGATCAACGAGCAGCTTATCAATCCCAGGTCAATTGTTGTGGTGGGCGGATCGAACGACATTACCAAGCCCGGCGGCAAAATTTTAAAAAACATTATTGACGGAGGCTTCAAGGGCGAACTATACGTCACCAACCTGAAGGAAAGCGAGGTGCAAGGCATTCGCAGCTATCAGAACCTTGCTGATTTGCCGCAGGTTGATCTGGCAGTGATTGCCATTGCCGCGCGTTTTGTACCCGACACCTTGGAACTGCTTGCCCATCAAAAGAACACCCGTGCTTTTATCATCCTTTCGGCGGGCTTCAGCGAGGAGAGCGAGGCAGGGGCCGCCCTGGAAGAAAAGGTGGTTAATATCACCAACAGCGTAAACGGTGCCCTGATCGGGCCCAACTGCGTGGGAATTCTCACACCTCATCATCACAGCATTTTTACCTATCCCATTCCCAAGCTTGACCCTATGGGATGCGACTTCATCTCCGGCTCTGGCGCTACGGCCTGTTTCATAATGGAGGCGGGCATACCCAAGGGGCTCACCTTTGCCAATGTGTTTTCTGTGGGCAACAGCGCCCAAATGGGGGTGGAGGAAATATTGCAACACCTTGACGAAACCTTCGACCCGGAAACCAGTTCGAGGGTTAAGTTGCTTTATATTGAACACATTGACAAGCCCGACAAGCTGCTGAAGCATGCCGCTTCGCTGATCCGCAAGGGTTGTCGCATTGCAGCGATTAAAGCGGGAAGCTCAGCGGCGGGTAGCCGTGCCGCCTCCTCGCATACAGGGGCGCTGGCTAGTCCGGATGTGGCTGTCGATGCCCTGTTTCGCAAGGCAGGCATTGTGCGCTGCCATGGACGTGAAGACCTGATAAGCGTGGCCTCGGTGTTTTTGCACCCCGAGCTGAAAGGAAAGAATATTGCCGTGATCACCCATGCCGGCGGACCGGCTGTGATGCTTACCGATGCGCTTTCGAACGGTGGGCTGGAAGTGCCGCATATCGACAGCCATGCCAGCAAGGAACTGCTCACCAAACTCTTTCCCGGCTCATCGGTGGCAAATCCCATCGACTTCCTGGCTACAGGCACTGCCGAACAGTTGGGTGTCATTATCGACTATGTGGATCAGCAGTTTGACGAGATCGATGGCATGGTGGTCATTTTTGGTACGCCGGGGCTTTTTCCGGTTTTCGATGTGTACGATGTGCTGCACGAAAAGATGAAGACTTGCCGCAAGCCCATATTTCCGGTGCTGCCCAGCACCCTCACCGCAAGGGAAGAGGTGGATGCTTTTTTAGCAAAAGGCCGGATCAACTTTCCTGATGAAGTGACCCTGGGCAAGGCCCTGTGCAGGGTTTTTCATACCCCACAACCAGTTGAAGAAAAGGTGGAGCTGCCCGCCGTTGATGTTAGCCAGATCCGAAAGATCATCGACCATGCTCCCGAAGGCTACCTGGCACCTGAACAGGTGCAGGGCTTGCTCGATGCAGCAGGCATTCCGCGTGCAGGAGAGGCCGTGGCCGACACCCTGGAAGGCGCACTGAAGGCTGCTGAGCAGCTTGGCTATCCAATGGTGATGAAGGTGGTGGGCCCGGTGCATAAGAGCGATGTAGGCGGGGTGGTGCTTAACGTGAAAAATGCAGAAGGGGTAGAGAAAGAGTTTTCGCGTATGATGCAGATCAAGGATACCACAGCCATACTGATGCAGCCCATGCTCAGCGGTACCGAGTTGTTTGCCGGCGCCAAGCGCGAAGACAAGTTCGGGCACATGGTGCTTTGCGGAATGGGCGGTATTTTTATTGAGGTGCTCAAAGATGTTTCCTCAGCCTTATCGCCGGTGTCAAACGCTGAAGCCCTAACCATGATTCGCAGCCTGAAAAGTTATAGGATCATTCAAGGCGTAAGAGGGCAGGAAGGCATCAGCGAAGAAAAATTCGCCATGGTGCTGCAACGCCTTTCGGCCTTATTGGAAGCCGCCCCTGAGATCTACGAAATGGATTTAAACCCATTGCTGGGCAAAGGCGAGCAGGTGGTGGCAGTGGATGCGAGGATCAATGTCAGTAGGCAGTAAACAGCACAGGGCGCAGGGCGCAGGGCAAAGATTTATGATTTATGATTGAGATTGATGATTGATACGGTCAATGTTATTCAGGCGTTTGACAATTGATAAACCCCAAACCTTAAACCTTAAAGAATTTCTTTTTCGATGATTTTAACGGCTTCAATGAGGTCTTGTTCGTTGCGGAGGCGCAGCTGGTTTTGTCGGAACATACTTCTTATTTTCTCCTTATGATCGGGGAAGGTCTGGTAGAAACTTCGGCGAGAGAGGTTTGAAAGAATATTTGCACTGCCATCGGGCATTAGGATGAAATAGACCGGGTCGGGCTTGAGGATAGCTCTCGAAATAACAGCTTTATTGCGGTTTTCTGTTCTTTCGCCCGTTTTTAAGATGCGACGAAAGACCATAAGGCTAATGTCATTCTCATAAAGCTGCTCGGCAAAGATATGGCCTGAACCACTTAATGAGAGGGCCTTCAGTAACACATTCCTGAAAACCATGATTTCCTGCGAATGCGGGTCCCTTAGGCTAAACTCCGCCACCAGGTTTTTATCCACCTTAATATTCTGGAAAGAGGTGTTGAGCCAAATGAGCTCGTCGAGATACCCATTGTATTTAAGCATCTGGTTTTCAACTACCTCGCCGCCTTGCAGGGTCACATCTCCATAGTGCCATTCGTCGTTGAAATACTGGCTGCCATGCGAAACGATGGAAAAGACGAAAATCTCACCGGCCAGCCTTGCCTGGGGATCCGGTTGTATATTGTTTTTCTTCAGGTCGGTTGCCTGCGCATTTCCCCAAAGGGTAAGCCCGGCAATTATGGAGAAAAGTACTTTCATACACATATTTTTACCGGTTCACCCGGATGGTTTGATAAATGCTGAACGATTTATTGTCGGCAGTAAAACCTTGTACCACCACCAGAAACTCTCCGCTGAGGTCGCAAGTGTAGAACTCCAGCTCCGCTTTTCCGCTGCTGAGGGTTGCTTCTGGCTCCCAAAGCAACACCTCACGCAGGTCAGGACGACTGTTTTCAAGATTCTCTCTGCCATTGTAAACCAGTGTTTTGTAAGCTATAGGGTTAGCCGGAGCTTCATTAAATTCCTTTACAAAACCATCCTGATAATGAATGTTCTCATGCTCGTTGGTTTTGGTGAATATGGCAATGATTCCAGGAATTTGCATATCGCCATAAACCCAGTTTAGGTTGTGTATCTGTATTTCTTCAATTTGATAGCTTCCCAGGTGCATAAACTTATCAAGATCGAAAACCATTACGCCATCCACAAATAACATGGGCCTTCCGGGAAGGAATGCTCCGGAGGTTGCGCAAACGAGGGTATGCACGTGTGTGTTTCCGCTTCTTCTGATCCTCCAGGGACCGACCAGTTCCCGGGCGATTTCAAATAAATTATCCAGTTGTTCATAATTTTCGGGACGAATGGTTTGGCTGGCCTGCGAAAATAATCGGGGACCTGGAAACGGTGCCGGGAAATGAGTGGAATCGGTCGTGAAGTAAGCGATGCCGAAGGTTTTTTTTATTCGGATCCGTTCCTGGCGTTCGGCAATGAAATCGCGCTGTTCTGAAAGCCCTGGAAAGGCTCTTTGACGGAAAGGCTTTTCAAAGTGAAATTTGTCATGAACGGTAATCCGGGTTTTTTCTTCTGGGGCTGAAGGTATGGCGGTAATAAACAGGTGTTTATTGTTGTAATATGGGGTGAGGATAAACTGGAAAGACCCATCGGACTCGCTGGTGGTATACATCAAATTTGTCAGGGTATCGGGTGCGTTGAGCAGCAGTTTAACGCTCGCTGCCGGCTGCCCGCTCTCGCCATGGGTTACAATGCCCGAAACCAGTTGCCTGTTGGTTTCCATAAAGAACTTTCTTTCGGGCATGGATGCAACAGCGATATCTTCGGGCCTGATATTCAGCGCCAGCAGTTTTTCGTTGAGTTCGCTGAGGTCGAGGCCGCCAAACTCCTTACTAAGCAAGTTGGGTTCCGTTTGCAGTTCGATGGCCATCCTCAGAATTCGCTGGTAGTTATTTAAGTCAATCCCTGCAGCCCTGGCGCCAAACGATTTTACTACTGCCACACTCATTCGGGTAACGGGGATGCCGTTGGATTGAATGCTAAGCCTGGCTCTTTCACGCCGCTGGAACTCATTCTCAATTTGGAGCGCAGGCGCTGAGGCCTGGTCTTCGTAATACCACCACCTTTGTAATGTCGCACCCTGATTGTCTTTCAAGCGGAAGAGCACCAGCCCGTCTTCAAGGTCAGAGGCAGGGATGTCTATTGTTTTTTTCCCATTTAAAACATGAAGGTTTTGTTCCCAAACAATTCTTTTGCTGCGAATCATTTGCAGGGACGCGTTTATTGGCTGCTCCCCTTCCTGATTTACAGTTACTTCAAAAGTTTTTTTATTTTGTGCAACCCTAAGGGAAAGGCCGTTTTCAATCCTTTTCTCACCGATCGCCCCTTCCATGTCAGGTTGAATGGTATTTTCGGGAGCAATTGCTGTTAATTCCTTGTCGAACCTGTTGGCAATAAACAATTGTCGGCTAAAATAGCAGTCTTCTCCTTCGTTTCGCATCCAATTGGTAAATGCTACCAGTTCATAATAACCAGTCGAAAGGGTGTCGGGAAGGTATATCTGCCCATGTGAAAACGACTGATCGAGCTCAATAGACTGACGGATAATAACCTGCTCGGGGCTGCGCAGTGCAATATAGCCAAACTTACTTGTGGTCAATGGGTTGCCTGAGCTATTAAACAGGTGAATGGTAAACAGCAGGTCCTCACCTGCCACATAAATGTCGCGGTCGGACTGCAGAAATATTCGCTCCCTAATTCCGTTGCCTTCCTGTGCAAAACCCAACTGGGTCAACATCAGGCAAAGGATAAAGCTGATTTGGATTGTATTAAAAATTGAAGACCTCATTTGTCGTATCTCGTCATATTTTCAAGTAAACCTGTTTGTTTTCTCCGGCTTTTTTTAAGGGAGCCAGAAATCTGGTAAAGTGTCGAGCTTGCAACCGGCACGCGGAATTTCATCGAAATTTAGATCCAGTAAGTTTACCTCCAGGATGTTATAGTACTCGTTGGCATTTACAATATAGGGCCGGGTGGTTTCAGAAGAAACCTCAAAGAAGCCCAGCACCAGTTCATCGGGGTGGCTTATGCATTTGATGTTTCCTTTGACCTGCGAAGCAATGGGGTCGAAAAATTGGCCGTTGTCACCCAGCTGCTCGTTTTTGTCTTTGTGATACTTGTAAGCTTGCTCGTTGAGGGTAAACATGCGGTTAATGATAACCCTCACCCCATCGTACGGATACCTGGGGAACCCCAGATGCCCCATATAGAATGGAATGGATGGGATAAAGGCAATGCGGGTGGGGCTGCTTTGCTGGTTAGGGAAAAGATTTATGTCTGATCCGGCAAAATCGGTTACATCCCTTCTGATCCAGCAATAGTCGTAAACTGGAATAATGCCATCATACCTGATTACATACTGCAAATACATTTCAGATTCAAACCTGAACCTAACGGGACTGCCGTCGGTGTTAGAAGCCGAAACCATAGCATTGGTGCCGGGCACATAGCGCTGGTACACATAGTCGGTCTCGGTTGAATGAAAGAAAAACAGTTCTTCCGAAAACTCAGCATAGGCATCGTCAATATTTACGGGTGAGGGCAATGTCTGGGGAATGGACTGATAAACCCGGGGTTCGCCATCAGGGCCGGTAAGTTGAATCTCGAGGATATAGGTTTTGCCAGGTTCTGCAAGAAAGTCCGCAGGTAAATGATAATATCCGGCCCAGCCTGGATCAAATTCCCAGGTAGTGCCATCAGAAACATGCAGAATTACATTGGCGCCGAAAGCAAAGACTGGAGATTCAACGCTCTGGAATTTTGAGGCATAGGACAGCCTGATGTTTTGCAGGCCACCTTTGTCGGAAATATATCCTTCGACCACCAAGGCCGTTTCAACATCTTTCAGGTCAACAAAATATTCCTCCTGGCATGAACTTATCAGCAGTGCCATTAAGGAAATAAAGAACAGGTTAAGCCTTCTTTTCATCTTAGAATCTGAAGTTATAGGTAATGGTTGGTAAAGCTTGTCCGATAATATAAATCTGGTAAAGCTTGAATGAAGTATCGCTGTGAAAGGTGCCGCTCTCTTTTTTGTAGAAAACGGAATAAGGGTTTTTGCGACCGTAAACATTCATAACAGAGAAGGTCCAGCTGCCTTTGCCGCGGCGGTCGGTTCGCAGGTTTTCGCCCAGGCTTATGGATAAATCGAGGCGGTGGTAATCGGGCAGGCGGTATTTGTTGCGGTCAGAAAAATGCACCATCATATTGCCTCCCTGCCAGTAGGTGAGCTCGGGGAGGGTTACCGGCCTGCCGGTATTATAAGTAAAAGTTGCTCCGAAACGCCATCGCCTTGAAATATTGTAATTGGTATTCAAAACAAAATTGTGGGGTCGGTCGTAGTTCGATGGGAAATAGGCATTGTTGTTAATCTGGCTATCGGGGTAGGGGCTGTCGCTGCGCCGCATAGAGGCTGAATAGGTATAGCTGGTCCAGCCTGTGAGCCGTCCGGTGTTTTTCTTTACATACAACTCAAGGCCGTAATTGTATCCTTTGGCGTTAACGATATCCGTTTCAAGGTAATCGTTCAGGGCAATTTCAGCTCCACTTTTGTATTCGATCGCATTGTGCAGCTGCTTGTAATATACTTCAAGAGAAGTTTCAATCTGGTTTTCGCTGAAATTCCTGAAGTACCCAAGGGCATACTGATCGCTTTTCAGGGGCCTCAGGTAGGTGTCGCTCAGTTTCCAGACATCGGTGGGTGCCATTACCGAAGTGTTGGTAATCAGGTTAATGTACTGATTGATGCGTGAAAAGCTGAGCTTAACGGAGCTGGTTTCGCCGGTGGTAAACCTAAGTCCGATACGGGGCTCCAGTCCGCCATACTGTGAAACCACATCGTTTTTCCCATAAAATACTGAGTCAGCAATATGATCCGGAGTCATTGGCAAATCTTCCTGGTAAAGGTTGACCATTGCCGGCCCCAGTTGAAGAAAATGCGAATACCGTAATCCGAGCTCTGCACTTATTTTTTCAGTAATGGTAATGTCATCGCTAATAAAGGCAGCCAGTTCCAGTCCCCGCTCGTCAGCCTGGGTTTTGGGTTTTATGACTGTTTCTTCGCTCAGGGGTACTAGTCGGCCCGGGCTTATGCCATATTCAATGGCATGGAGGCCTGTTTCAATTTTATGGTTGCGGCCGGGCAGAAATGTCAGCTGCCATTTAAGGGTTTTATACCGTATGTCTGAGTTCATTTGCAGGTGCCGGAACTCTTGTTGCGGAGGAATTTCTTTTACCTGGTAATCGTAATTGCTGATGCCTGCCACGAAGGTGGACGACAACCTCGGCCCGAAAAAGCTGTTCCACCTGAAAGAAGCCATGGTGTTGGCATATTCGTAGTCGCTTTCTCCGCCAAAACTGAATCGGTCGAAACTGCGGTAGCCAAAAATGGTAAAGCGGTTTTTCGTCCCAATGGCAAAGTTTACAACTCCCGTAAGGTCGTGAAAGCCTGCGGCACTGTTCATCAGGTCTTTGCTGGGAATGCGCCCCAGGAACCAGTCTGAGTATAGCGTCCTGGCGCCAAATTCGAAAGAAGCTTTTTCTTTTATTATGGGCGTTTGAAGCAGGATGCGGCTGTTGAGCACCCCCAGCCCGCCCGTTACGCTGGCAGTTTCGGTTGAAAGTCCGTTACCCAACCTGATATCCATAACCGAAGAAGCACGTTCGCCAAATTTTGCCGGCGTTCCTGCTTTAATAAGGGTTACATTGTTTACCAAATCCGGGTTAACTACCGAAATCAAACCAAACAGGTGGGAGGAATTAAACAGGGGCACATTTTCAACCAGGATAAGGTTTTGGTCGGCGCTTCCGCCCCTCACGTTGAAGCCCGTTCCGAATTCTCCTACCGTTTGTATGCCCGGCAACAAAGTAATGCTTCTCACAATATCACGCTCTCCAAAGGTTCCGGGAAGTTCTTGAATTGATTTGGCATCCAGGCTTATCATGCTCATTTGGGTGCGCAGCACATTTTCTTCGGCCCTTTTGGCCATTATCGTAACTTCCTGCAATTGGGTGCTGCTAATGAAAAGCTCAAGGTCGATACTTCCATCGCTAACCAGGCGGATGGGCTGAATGCGGTCTTCATATCCAACATAGGAAATCCGCAATCTTTTTTCACCAACAGGCAATTCCATGCTAAACCTTCCATTCAGGCCAGCAGAAGCCCCAATGCCACTTTCGGGGTCGAAAAGTACAGCACCAAACAGCAGCTCACCGGTACTTCCATCAGTTATTATACCTGTGATAGTCGCCCTTGAATATCGACCAAACTCGTTCGGATTGCCAATTACAACCACATCGCCCGGGGCTGATAATTGCTGCTGAGGGCCTTCAGAAGGCATGATAAATATCATTCCGTCATGTACCACCACTTCCAGCCTCAACTCGCCAATGACCCTCGATAAAGCCCGGGGCAGGGGCAAGTCCGCTATTTGGGGGTCGTACCGCCTTCCATCAAACCATTCTTCCAGGAAAAAAATCCTTGTCTGGTGTTTTTGCTCCAGTTGACGGGTAAGCTCTGTTATTTGAAGCCCTCCCGGTTGATTGCCGGAAAAGGATGTTGATTCTGCTTTTACTGTCTGGAAGAGTAGCAGAGAAAATAACAAAAGCAATGGGAGGTAGCTCTTTTTTAACATGAATATTTTAGAAAGTATAGACTTGGTTCTCGGACTTGCAAATTTATAAAACGATTTGAGTGGGCCATGTCTTAATTAAGCCGGTCGATAATTTGAATTGCTTTTATTAAATCATTTTCATTACGGATACGCAAATGCTCCTTGCGGAATGCTGACCGAATCTGATCAGCCCTTTCGGGGAAAATGCGGTAGAGGGTTCTTCGGTTAAATCGTCTGACTGCATGTGCCTGATTGTCAGGCATAAGTATGTAGAAGACGGGAGAAGGTTCAAGTTCAGCACGGGCTACCAATGCGCTGCCCACGTTTTCGAGCACTTCCCCTTTCTTGGCAACACGCCTGTGAGCAAGCAACTTAATTTTTCCATCATATAAAACGTGTCCGTAAATATTTATTGGATTGGTCTCAAACCAGGGTTTAAAAGTGATATTTTCGAAAAACAGTTCTTCCTCAAAATGAGGCAACTTCAAAGTAAATGATTGCACCAGCTGCTTGTCAACCTGGATTTGCTGAAAATTGACAGGGTTTAGCCAGATTAGCTGGTCGAGGAAACCGTTGTAACGCAGTTTTTCAACTTCGACACTTTCGCCTGTGTTGAGCGTTACCTCACCATGAACCCACTCTTCATAAAAATACATGCTGCCATCAGCATGAATGGTGAAATTGAAAACTTCACCCGACAGCCTTACCTGTGCAGGAGGGAATAGTTGGTTTTCCTTTTCCTCTTCAGCAAAAGCTAAGCTAAAGAGGAATAAAAAAATGGTTGAAATTATCAGGCGGTATGGCATTTCTTAATGATTGATCGTGATTGTTTTATGAAAATCAAAGGCTTTTCTGTTTTGGTCAATGCCTTCAATCCTAATGATATAGTCACCGCTCAGGTCACCCGAAAAAAACTCAAGCGACGCCTTTCCTGCTCTGGTGGTATTCACATCCGAGCTCCAGAAAAGCAGGTGTCGCAGGTCGGGTATCTTTTCCTTCCCAATTCCTGATTCATAATTGGGAGGAATAAACCTGCCGGCGGTGCGCTGGGCTTCGTGGAAAACTACCTTTGGTGCCGGGTTTAAGTTAAGATCTTGCCAGATCTTATTTTTTGTGAAAACCGCTATGATACCGGGGAAAGAAATCTCGCCATGCATCCATTCCAGGTTTTGAACCTGTATTTCATGGATTGTTTTCGAGTTTAACTGCAGTAAAGGCCGAAGATCGTAGGTGATAATCCCATCAACAAACAAGGCAGGTGTTCCGGAAAGTTGCTTGCGGTCGTTGGCTCCTATCAGCACATGGTTAAAACGGCTGCCGCTCTGCCTTATTCGCCATGCAAGAACAAGCTCACGGGCTATTTCCTGCAGGTCATCGAGAGGAGCAAAGTCTGCTGTGCGGATAGTCCTAACAGGGGAGGCGAAAAGGCGGGGTGCCTGAAAATAGAGTCGGGGAGGGGTCAGGCCCGGACCTGTATGGCTGATTTCAAAAGCTTTGTTTACCCCAACTACTTCCTGGGCTTTTGTTATAAAGTCCCTTTTTTGAGCTAATCCGGGAAAAAATGTTTTCTGAAATGGCTTTTCAAATACAAATTTATCAAAGATCTCAATATCGACTGATCCGCTGAATGTTTGTGGGTCAGGTGTGAAAACCAGTTCACGATTATTGTAATAGCCATCGAGCAGGAACTGAAACTCTCCCTCTGCATTTGTCCGGGTATAAAGTAAATTCACGATAGTATCCGGCGTGTTAAGTATAATACGGACATCTTTGAGCGGTTCGCCGGTTGAGTTTCTGGTTACTTTTCCGGAAACAATTAAATGGGTTGTTTCCATAAAAAATGCATTGCGCTCCGGCCCTTCATCAAAACTAAAATCATGCCCGCCAGGAATTTCCAGCAGCCTTTGATTCAGTTCGTTTTGATCTAACCCTCCAAAAATAGAAATGCCCAATGCGGGATTCATTTTTAGCGCTGCGGCAAGATCAAGGGCGGTTTGCCAAGACCGAAGGCTCATTGAAACAGGCGAAACTGCTTCACTTTGAACAACTGAAACGTTTATGCCACCAATCTGGGACTGGCTGGACAGGCGCATTTCAATGTTTATCTTTTCCCGCTTGGAGAAAGTTTCATTCAATGAAATGTCAATTTCAGGTTGATCGAAACTATTGTACCAGTATCGGCTGGCATTTACATGGTTATTGCCCCCAATTAGCTCCAGGCTCATCAATCCTTTTGGCAGTTCATTTAATTTCATAATTGCAACAGTTGCTTCCCCAGGCACTAATGTAAATGGAACTTTTTTAATGATCTGTCCATTCTTTTTGGCCACAATGGTGCCGGACGTAACCTTTTCAGCGTCCGAATCAATCTCAATCTTAAGGAGTTCATCAACCGATGACACAAAAATTGCCATTCCATCATTTGAGGCGGGTGGTAAGAGGAAGTTTTCTTGCGCACCATCGATATCTGCCAAATAAGTACTTCCGGGCTCAGGTTTCAGATGGAAAACACCCCAGCCATGTGCATTCAATCGGGCCTCAGACAGGGTATCTCCCGAGTTGGATATAATGATTACTTCCCGCCACGAGGCATCAAATGGCCCGTCGGCAACCATTAAAACTTTGTTATTCATTGCATTAACCAGTTTTCCCCCTTCCGGGAAAAATCTAACCCTGGGCGATTCCTCCATAGGCGGAAGCAAGGCTTCCAAACTGGTATCAAATCGATTGGCGATAAAAATAGATTTGCGGAAATACCACTCTTCACCGGCATTGCGCATCCAATTGGTAAACGCAATTAGCTCGTAATAACCGGAAGAAAGGGTATCGGGCAGGTAAATATTCCCGCTGGCTTTTCCCTCTTCAAATTTAAAGGTGACGCGATCGATCACTTCGAGTTTGTTGCGCAAGGCAACATATACAAATCCGCTGACCTTTCCTGGGATGAACGGCTCTGTGAATAGCGAAACAGAAAGAAAAAGGTCTTCGCCGGCAATGTATACATCGCGGTCGGTGTTTACAAAAACCTTTTCCCGTGGGTTTAAAAGGGTACCCCAAGGCTCTGCCAAAACTATTATCGGGCTGAGCAAAAGAGCAAAAAGCGTAAATATTATTCTTTTTCTATGGGTCATAACAATAGCTCTCTGGTATTAAAAAAGCCAATGGTCCGGATATTCTTCGTAAAGACAACCTAATCTGGGAATAGTATGGAGGTTGTCAATAATCGTAATATCGACGGCATTATTTTGAAAGTCTGACTCGATTTTATAAGTAATAACCAACTCTGACGATGCCTCAAACAACCCCAGAACTACTTTTTGCGGGTCGCTTATGCACTGCATGTTTCCCTGAATCTGGGCTGCAATGGGATCGAAAAACCGTCCTTCATCACTGAGCTGATCATTTTTTGCTTTATGAAACTCAAAACTGTCTTCATTCAAGGTGAATATTTTATTGATTATAACCCGGTGGGGCTGGTATAATTGTTCGGAAAAACCATAATGCGGTAACTGGTTGCGGTTTCTAATCACAAATCCTGTTTTATCCGTTGCATTTTGCATGTTGTTTTTGTTTCCAAGATCAGTTCCCAATTGATCGTTAATCTGACGCCTGATCCAGCAATAATCATAGGTGTCGATAAAGGCTCCGCCACCGTATATGATTAAATACTGGAGGTAAAGTTCAGAAACAAACCGGAAGCTGGCTGCATCCTCATTCCTTCCGGAGGTTTTTAAAAAGGCATTTGTACCATCAACCGCCGTTGCATACACATTATTTGAAACCTGAGAATGCAGATAAAAGACCTCTTCGCCCAGTTGGCCAAAAACAGAATCGATATTAAGGGGCGGCATTAAGGTTTGAGGAGCCGACACATATTCCTGGCCTTCCTGTGTGGTAATATGCAGCAAATAGCTTTGACCAATGGTGCCTGCAAAATCTGCAGGGGTTTGGTAAAGGCCGGGCTGACCTTCGGTTAGTGCAACAGACTGGCCGTCGCTGCCTGAAATATGAAGGTTCGCACCTGAAACAGCTTGTGGTACGAATTGATCCTGAAATTTAACAGATTTGCTTAGCCTGACTGAATGCGGGCCAGGCTTGTCGGTAATGAGTCCATCAACCACCAGGAAAGGATCAGTATTTTGAAGATCAACAAGGTACTCTTCCTGGCAAGACCAAAGCATTATGGCGCTCAGAAAAGTTAGGACGGCGGTTATAATAGGTTTATTTTTCATTAGAATGAAAAGTTATAAGTTATTGTCGGAAGAGGACGGCCGATAATATATAACTGATAAAGCTTAAACGACCTTGTTTCATGCATTCCGGAGGGCTCTTTTTTGTAGAACACAGAGAACGGATTTTTGCGTCCGTACAGGTTCATTACCGAAATTGTCCAGCTGCCTTTTCCCCTTCGGTTTATACGCAGATTCTCGTCGAGCGAAATGCTGATATCGAGCCTGTGGTAATCTGGGAGGCGATATTTATTGCGGTCAGAATAGTAAATCAAAACATTGCTGCCTTGCTGAAATGCCTGCTCGGGCAAAGTAATAGGCCTTCCGGTATTGTAGGTAAAAGTGGCGGCAAACCTCCAGCGGCGGCTGATATGGTAATTTGTGTTTAGTACCAGATTGTGCGGCCGGTCAAAGTTTGAGGGGAAATACTGGTTTTGATTAATCTGACTTTCGGAAAAAGGGCTGGTGGAACGAACCCTTGAAGCCGAGTAGGTATAGCTGGTCCAGCCGGTTAAGCGTCCACTGCTTTTTCTTAAATAAAACTCAATACCGTAGTTATAACCTTTTGCATTAATAATATCTGTTTCCAGAAAATCATTCAGTGCTACCTCAGCTCCGCTTTTATATTCAATGGCATTGTGAAGTCGTTTAAAGTAGGTTTCAACCGATGTTTCAATGCTGTTGTCCAAGAAGTTACGAAAGTATCCAATGGCATACTGATCACTTCGTAAAGGTTTCAAATGAATGTCGCTGAGCTTCCAAATGTCGGCAGGAGCCATTACAGAAGTGTTGGAAATCAGGTTAATATATTGGTTGATACGTGAAAAACTAAATTTTACCGAGGAGGTTTCTCCAGCATTAATGCGCAGCCCAACGCGGGGTTCAAGACCATTATAATTTGCCATGGTCTCATTATTTTTATAAAAAAGGGTGTCGGTAATGTTTCCGGGGAGCCTGGGTTGGTCAGCCTGATATACAAAAGACTTGCCCGGGCCCAGTTGCAGGTATTGAGTGAATCGCAAGCCCAATTCCAGATTCATTTTTTCATTAATAATGATCTCATCGCTGACAAATGCAGAAAGTTCCAGTGCCTGTTCCCTTTCCATTGTTTTTGCCTCAATAAGTGAGAACTCACCCTTGGGTGAGAGCCTTCCCGGTTCAATACCATATCGAATGGCATTAATTCCAAACTCAAACTTGTGCTCAGGAACCGGAATCCAGGATAACCACCATTTGAAGCTGTAGTAATCAATGGCTGAGTTCATTCCGAAATGGACATAGGGATTGATTTCCGGCGTTTCCTCAATCAGGTAATTGTATTTACTTAATCCAAAAACTAAGGTTGAAGAAAGCCTGCTGTTAATCGCACTGTTTAGTCGCAAGGAGGCCAGGCTGCTCTGGTATTTATAATTTGTTACCCCTCCAAATCCAAATCGATCTGAACTGTGATACCCGAAAAGGGTAAGCCTGTTTTTTGGCCCCAGTGCCATATTATATAATCCGGTAAGGTCGAAAAAGCCTGCCGAACTGTTCATCAGGTCTTGGTTTGGAATTTCTCGAAGCAGCCAGTCAGAATATGAAGATCTTGCACCGAATGAAAAGGTGGCTTTGTTTTTTACAACAGGGGTTTCGAATAGCAGGCGGCTGTTTAGCAGGCCTATGCCTCCTTTCACGCTGGTTTCTTCCATATTTAACCCGTTCCCCAAACGAATATCCAATACTGAGGACGCACGTTCTCCGAATCGGGCAGGGGTGCCCGCTTTTATCAGGCTGAGGTTGTTTACAAGGTCTGGATTTACTACAGATATTAACCCAAAAAGGTGGGAGGAATTAAAAAGTGGAACATTTTCGAGCAATATAAGATTTTGGTCGGCACTTCCGCCGCGAACATTAAATCCGGTGCCAAACTCGCCCATCGACTGTATGCCCGGCATCAGGGTAATGCTCCTTACAATGTCGCGCTCGCCAAATGTTCCGGGCAGCTCTTTCAGGGCTTTGGCATCAAGATTAATCATGCTCATTTGTGTCCTTGAAATATTCTCTTCAGCTCTTAGTGCAGTAATTGTAAATTCCTGCAGTTGGGTGCTGCTGCTGAACAGTTCAAGTTCAATCAGGCCAGGACCAAAAAGGCGAATGCGCTGGAAGCGATCTTCGTAGCCAACATATGAAATCCTTAAGCTCATGTCACCTGTGGGAAGTTCAACACGGAAGAACCCATCAAAATCTGTTGAGGCGCCAATGCCGGTTTCTGGTTCGAAAAGCACTGCCCCCACCAATGGCTCACCGGTGCCGCCGTCGATTACCCTTCCTGTTATGGTTGCCCTGGAATAGCGTCCGTATTCAGCAGGATTTCCAATAATAATAATTTGATCTTCGCTGGAAGAAAAGTCTGGCAGGTTTCTTATCGTTGGGACAATAAAAAACATCCCATCGATAATGGATACCTTAAGGTTTTGGTTGCGCACAAGCAAGGTCAGAACTTGGTCAAGTGGCTGTTCAAGCAATTGATGGGAATACTTTTTTCCATCAAACCATTGTTCATTATAGAAAATTTGGGCGCCATACTGTTGCTCAAGCAAACGGATGACATCTTCGGCCGTTAGGTCTTGCCCCTGATTTTCCTGAACAGCCTGTGAAACAGCCATGGAAGGTCGGAAAAGGAGCAAGGAAAATAACAAAAGCAGGGAGAAAATGTACCGGTAATTTGACATATTGCACTAAAAAATTCTTAAGCCTCTTATTAGTTTATTGGTATTTCTTTATGCTTTAACCCACATAAAATATGCCATTTCCTTTATTTTGCTTAACTCTAATGTTAAACAATAATTGTTATAATTTTAGAAGCAGGGAAATATGTTCGAATCTGGGCATATTTGTTCGCTGTCGTACATAATCGCAAGTCGTTTTGGTTCAGGTTTTATTACTTGATGTATGAAAACTTGGGGGATTCAGTCAAAGCGCTGCAAATATCAATAAAAATAGCGGACTTCCAAAAAAAATCAAACTTGTCGACCGCATTTACAAAAATTATGTAATTAGTGTCAATATTAGATGGTAATTAGTCTGTATGGTTTAATTTTGCAAAAAATATATGAATACGAGTCATTATTTATTTCAAAAGCCCCTTTATGCAAAAAAAGGATTTAGTTCTTATTACTTGTATAGTTCTTTTTCTTCTCCCATTCTTTTTGTTTGACCCTGTGCTAAGTGCTTACAAGGCATTTAACTACCAGCATGGCATGATTATGAGTTTCATGAAGTTTGCCGTGCTGGCCACCTTGGGCGAGGTGATTGGGTTACGAATCAAAACCGGGGTTTACAACAAGCCGGGTTTCGGTATTTTGCCTCGTGCCCTGGTGTGGGGGTTTTTGGGCCTCACCATCCAAATGGCTTTTGTTATTTTTTCAACCGGAACACCGCAATTTCTGGCTTACCTTGGGCTGGACCGTGCCCCTTCGGCCTTTAACTCCGAAGGTTTCAGCGGCATGAAACTTCTCACAGCCTTTTCTATCAGTGCGGCCATGAATCTAATCTACGCCCCGGTAATGATGACCCTGCACAAAATATCCGATACCCATATTGATAACAATGGCGGCACCCTGGCAGGCCTGCTGCGGCCTATAAAAATTGGCGAGATCATGGCCGGCATCAACTGGAAGGTGCAATGGAGCTTTGTCTTTCGCAAAACCATTCCATTTTTCTGGATCCCCGCCCACACCATCACTTTTTTGCTGCCTGCCGATTATCGTGTGCTGTTTGCTGCCTTTTTGGGCATCGTGCTGGGTGTGCTGCTGGCCATGGCTGCCGTTATGGGAAAAAAGTAAACTCCGTCTTCTTTTTTAATCAAAATTTTTATGAAACTCTTTTTGGAGTTAAACCCCCTTGTTATTTCGTTATCTAAGGTTTAAACTTACCATAACCCAAATGAAAGCGAATCTACTCTTTGTTTTAAGCATACTTCTCAGTTTTTCAGTTTTTGCGCAGCGTCAGCAGCCTTCAGGGCAGCAGCAGGCTGAGGTGGCGGTGCGCGGCATGGTGATCGATGGCAGTGATGGCAGTCCCTTGCCAGGGGCTCATGTTACCCTGACTCACAATCGCGACACCACGCGCATTTTCAGGGGTATTACCAACGAAAGGGGTGTTTTCAACCTCAACGTGCCCCGTGGCGGCTATAATATGCGAGTGACTTACCTTGGCTTTGAGCCGGTTACGCAAACCATGCGTGCCATCGAGACCAGCAACGATATTGGCCGGATTGCCATGGGCATGACAGAGGCCATGCTGGGAGAAGTGGTGGTTACGGGTCAGGCAGCCACTACTATGCAGCGGGGCGACACCACGGCATACAATGCAGCAGCCTTTAAAACCAACCCCGACGCCAGCGCCGAGGACCTGATACGGAAAATGCCGGGTATTACCGTAGAAGGTGGACAGGTTACCGCCCATGGCGAACAAGTGCAGCGCGTGCTGGTAGATGGCAGGGAGTTTTTTGGCGATGACCCCAATATTGCCCTTCGGAACCTCCCCGCAGAAATGATCGCCCAGATCGAAGTTTACGACCGAATGAGTGACCAAGCCCAACTTACCGGCTTTGATGATGGGCAGGCCATTAAAACAATTAACATCGTTACCAGGCTTGACCGACGCAACGGGCAGTTTGGAAGGGTTTATACCGGATATGGCGATCAGACCCGCTACCAGGCTGGCCTGGTAACCAATGTCTTTTTGGGCGATCGCCGCATTTCCATCCTTGGTATGAGCAACAATATCAATCAGCAGAACTTCTCTTCCGAAGACCTGTCAAGTTTCTCTGGCTCTGTGGGCCGCGGTGGCCGAGGAGGAAGGGGAGGGGTATCCTTTGACCGCGGCGACTACCTGGTAGGACAGGTCAGCGGAATCAACAGTACTAACTCTCTGGGCGTTAACTACTCCGACAAATGGAATGATAAAGCAGAAGTGAGCGGAAGCTATTTCTTTAATTATATGAGGAATGACAATGAAAGCTTAAGTGACCGTCAGTATTTTTTAGGTGATGTGGCCTCACAGCTATACCTTGAAGAGAACCAGTCCGATCGCCGTAATTTGAATCACCGGCTGAACGGAAGGATTGAATATGAAATCAATGAAAACAACACCCTGATATTTTCGCCGCGTTTTAGTTACCAGGATGCCCGTTCGAACAGCCTTAACAACGCTTCGAGCTTTTTGCCCGACATGCAATTTCTCAATATGTCGTTAACCGATTATGACCGTGAATGGAATGGATTCAGCCTTTCGAGCAACCTGACTTACCGGCTGCGGCTCAACGAAAACGGGCGTTCCATTTCGACCCGCGTCAATGTGAATGCCAATAACAACAAAAACCTTTACTTGTTAGATGCTCTTAGCGAGTACTACGAAGGTCCTGTGATTGTGGAAGACCTGATCGACCAGCAGAGCGATTCGAAAACGCGTAGCACGGGCATCTCAGGCAGCCTGAACTATAACGAGCCCATTTCAGAAAAGAGTATGCTCCAGTTTACCTACGACGTGTCTTACTCTGACAACGAATCCAATAAACTGACCAATAGCTGGGACATCCAGAGCCAGGGCTATACTATTTTCGAGAACGACTTGTCGAGTGAACTGACCAACGGATACCTGACTAATCGCGGGGAGGTGTCTTATCGTTTCCGCGACGAGAAGTTAAACATTCAGGCCGGGATTTCCTACCAGAATGCAAGCCTGTCGGCCTTGCAAACCACCCCCTACCATACAGATCTGAGCCGCGACTACCAGAGCTTTTTGCCCAGCCTCAGGGTGACCTACAACCTCTCAAGAACCCAAAACATACGCCTCCAATACCGTACGCGTACCAATGCCCCTTCGGTAAACCAGTTGCAGGATGTGGTCGACAATACCAACCCCCTGCTGCTCAGCACCGGAAACCCCAACCTGAAGCAAACCTATAGTCATTTTGGCAATATCCGTTTCAATCTAGCCAATCCCGCCAAATCGAGGACCTTTCTGCTGTTCTTTTTTGGCTCATTGACCGACGATTTTGTGGCCACCTCTACCCTCATTGCGCAGACCGACACCGTCCTGCCTAATGGCATGGAGTTGCCCCGCGGCGGACAGTTTAGCCAGCCGGTGAACCTGAGCGGATATGGAAATATTCGTTCTATGATAACATATGGCTTTATGTTCAACCCAATAAAAACCAACATCAATTTTAACGGGGGCGTTGGGTACACCCGCTCGCCAGGCCTTATCAACGGACAAAAGAATATTGCCAACACCACATCTGTTTCAGGTGGTGTGGTTTTAAGTAGTAATATAAGTCAAAACATTGACTTCACGCTAAGTTACCGCGGCAATTACAATCTTGTGGAGAACACCCTCAGACCCCAACTCGACAATAATTATTTTTTCCATATCAGCGGGCTGAAGTTTAACTGGATTTTCCTGAAAAACTGGGTGTTGCGTAATGATGTTAACAACTTGATGTACACTGGCCTTGGTGAAGATTTCAACGAGAACTACTGGTTGTGGAATATGAACCTGGGCCGCAAATTTCTGGCCAACAACCAGGGTGAACTGACCCTCGGCGTTTACGACCTGCTCGACCAGAACAAGAGCGTGACCCGCAATGTAACCAGCAACTATGTGGAAGACGTCCGATCCAACGTGCTCAACCGCTTTTTCATGCTTACGTTTACTTACAATATCCGCAACTTCGGCGCAGGACCTCAATTAGGCGGCGGCAGAAGGTAGAGGCAGGGTTTAGGGTTAAGGGATTAGTGATAATTATTAATTATCAAGTAATTAAGGCGTTGAGTGCCTTTCGTCCGGCGAAGCAATGCACCCGGGGGTTTGTTGGGGCAGCAGTGGAAATTAAAAAAGGGGCGCCGGAATGGCTGCCCCTTTTTTAATGGTGTCTGCTTGAACCAGGGATTTACTATTGCTCGACCTGACGGTTTTTTACATACTTATCGAGCCATTCTATCCACTCCCAGTGCATGTGCAACACCGATTCGCGGGCCGAATAGCCATGGCTTTCATGCGGAAGCATTACCAGCCTTACGGTGGCTCCATGGCCGCGCAGGGCGTCGTAGTAGCGCTCGCTCTGGATGGGAAAAGTGCCCGAATTGTTGTCGTCGGCGCCATGTATGAGCAGCATGGGTGTTTTCATATTGTCGGCATGCATAAAGGGCGACATAAGGTCGTATGTTTCGGATGCCTGCCAGTAAGTACGTTCTTCGCCCTGGAAACCAAAGGGCGTGAGGGTACGGTTGTAGGCGCCGCTGCGTGCTACACCTGCTGCAAACAAGTTGCTATGGCTTAGCAGGTTTGCGGTCATAAAAGCGCCATAAGAGTGTCCCGAAACGGCCACGCGGTTCGGATCGGTCACGCCCATTTCAACCAGTTTGTTGATGGCTGCTTCGGCGTTGGCCACAAGCTGTTCCACGAAAGTGTCGTTGGGCTCTGCGTCACCTTCGCCCACAATGGGGAAGCTGGCATTGTCGAGTACGGCATAGCCCTGGGTGGCAAGCATAACTGCTGAAGAGGCTCCAACGCGGGTGTAGGTATAAGGCGAGCCAGAAACCTGGCCTGCTGCATCGGCGCTCTTAAATTCGCGCGGATAAGCCCAGAGCATGGTAGGCAGCGGTGCGTCAATACCCGGGCGGTATCCGGCAGGCAGATAAAGTGTTCCCGAAAGGGGAATGCCATCGGCACGCTCGTAATGCACCATTTCCTTTTGCAACTCGCGCAGCTTGGGCGACGGATCGGGAAAATCGGTGATCTGTGTCATGCGGTTGCGGCGCAGGTCACGCAAGAAGAAGTTGGGCTGCACTTCCACCGATTCACGGCGTGTGATAACCAGACCGCGGTCGGCATCGAGCAGGCGCACCGGGTATTCAAACCATGGGGCCTGGCTCTGCCACAGGCGTTTGGTTTGGCCGGTACGCAGGTCGTATTCGTCAACAAAGGGACGGTTACCTTCGGGTGAAGCACCTTGACCAAACAGGTATAGGATGCGCCCACGGCGGTCGAACTGCAGCACAGAGCGGCCAAATTCGTTGAGGGTGGTCTGGAAACTGCCGGGATCGTTGTAGCGGTCTTCCATCGAGCGTTCCCATAGCAGGCTCATGGCCAGCGAAGGATCGGTGGGATGGAATGAACTGAGCCTCATCATGCGCGTGGCGCGCCAGCTCTCTGCCACCAAGGCAAAGTCGTGGCGCCCCCAGGTAATACCAGCATAACGCATCCGAAACTGCAGGCTGAGGTTGGGCTCACCGGTAAAGGGTGCTTCAAGATAAAATAGCTGATCGCGGTATTCGGCTTCTGCTGCGGGGTCGCCGCCATCCTGGGCTTCTACCCAATAGAGCGAGGCAGGTTTGTCGGAGCGCCAGGTGTGGCTGCGGGGACCGGTACGAACGGCGCCAAAGCCCTGGGGCAAGTTGTCGGTAAGGGGAACTTCAGCCAAAAGGCGAACAAGATTGCCTTCCATATCCAGCAATTCAATTTTCTGGGGGAAGCTGCGCATGGTTACAATGTATGAATAGGGCTTCATGATTTGCGTAACCATGAGGTATTCCCCATCTGGCGATGGATTGTATGACAAAATTACTCCGGGTTGCCCGAATCTGCGGTTGTTGCCATCCAGATCGACCTTTACCAGTTGCGAAGTGGCATAATAATCGAAAATGGCTTCATCGTAAACATCTCTAAGAAGGTCCTGGAAGGTACGCACTGCTGCCCTTCGCCCCAGGCTTTCCTGCACCACAGGGCCTTCTGCAACTGCAGGACGGGTGGGAGCAGGACCGCGGCCATCAACAATAGCTGAATAGATCAGGGTTTTGTTGTCGGGCAGCCAGCTAAAGGTCGTTCCAAGCACGTCATTTACCACCTCGCTGGTCAGTTTTTTTGCTATTGCAGTTTGTACATCAGCCACCCAAAGTTCTATGCCTGTGGCAGTGGTATGAGTAAATGCCACCTTGCTTCCGTCGCGTGACCAACTGGTATTGCTTATTTTGGGTGTTTTGGGCAAGCCTTGCACCGGACGCTGGTTGCTGCCGTCGATGTTGGTAAAAGTAAGCCCTGTGCCGAAGCGTCCGCGGCTCGAGCCACTGGTGGCCGGGTCGAAGCGAATGCCTGCCAGACGAAGCTCCCGGGCAGCCAGGTCGTCGATGGCCGGTAGGTCGGGGTTGGTAATCAGCAGCACTGCCTCATTGCTGGGGCTTATAAGCATGCTTGGGGTAGAAGGCGCATCTACCAGCTCAATAATTTCAGCGGGAGGAAGCTGATATTGAATTTGCGAAAAAGCCTTGCCGGAAAAAAACAATACGGAAAGGGTAAACAGAAACACAAGACTGTTTTTCTTCATAGTTGAAATGTGGTTAGTTTTTAAAGTACCAAAATAGTAAGATAATTTTTTTCAGGAAAGGTTTAAAAGACAAAATTATTTGCTTCGGTCGAAGAGGGGCTTCAGCAGCCAAACCCATGCCGTGGCAACCACAAACGAAATAATTGATCCCCAGGCCATTCCTGCAAGAGGAAATAAATACCCGGCAATAAAACCGTAAATGACGATATTGGTACTGGCCAGCAGCATGATTTTTCCCAGGGCGCGGGCAAAGGCAGGTCCGGCTGCAAGGGTAAGGATAACCATAGAAGACAGCATCACCGCAGGGAACGTGGCGAATATACCGGTCCAGAAGGCCGATCCGCTGCGCCCCACCAGCACTGCACTGCCCACTACCGTGCCTGCAAAAGCCGCCCGGATAAGTACCTGCCACCACTTGTAGCGCTTGCCGGTTTTCGGAGCCGATGGTATCTTAAGCACTCTTTCGGCCAGCAGCCAGCTGCCAATGGCAACGACAAAGTAAAGGGTCGTCCAGCCCACGCGGCTCACACCCTGAAAAAAGGACGAAAGGATGGCCAGTCCCAGCCAGGTGGACAGACTTCCGGCAAGCGCCCATGGAAGACCTTTGGGTATCAATACAATAAAGGCAAAGAGAAAAAGGGTGCTAAGGGTCATGCCCAGCGGAACGGTCACCGTGGCCTCGGTGGCAAACTCCGGGCTTTGCGTAATGCCGATAAAAAGCAGCGATACCAGAATAGTGCTGGGCAGGTTGCTAATCATACCACCCAGGCGCGAACCCAGTCGTTCCGAGAGTAGGGTTACGGTGCCAATCCATAAACCGGCAATTATAATAGATAAAAGGAGCTGTTGGATGAACAGTGAGGACATAAAAACTCGTTTTGATGGATAAATGTATAGTGAATTTTTGAATGCCGGGCAAAGCAGTTTTATTTTGTTTTTTTCTTGGAGGAAATTCGGACCAGATTTGCGGCTTTTGAGGAATTAGTTTAAGCACGGACTCTTCCAAACTTTATTTCCCAAAATGGTTTTTTTAATCGCGGGGAATTTCTTATTTTGCAGGCCAATCCGGTGGCTAAGCGGGGCAGGGATTAATTTTAAGTTTGCAGGTTTTTCAACCATTACATTAAGAATACAAATAATAAAAATCCTTATATCAAAACCATTTTTTGCATCATGAAGAGTACGCCTATCCCTTTTGAGAAAGTACAGGAACAAGTGAAACTTATGGGCCTTTCCAGCGTGGGAAAAGCTTCCATTCGCGAGATTAAGCGCCTAATAGACAACATCGAGCATGCCACTGGCATGAAATACGTGCGCATGGAAATGGGTATTCCGGGCTTGCCGCCAACACAGATTGGCGTGGAGGCCGAGATCGAAGCCCTTAAAAAGGGCGTGGCCGCCATCTATCCCGATATCGATGGCATAAAACCCCTGAAAGAGGAAATCTCGCGCTTTGTAAAAATGTTTATGGATGTGGAGGTGAATCCCCGTGGCTGTATTCCCACAGTAGGCTCCATGCAGGGCAGTTTTGCCGCTTTTACCACCATTACCCGCATGTACAAGGAGAGGGACACCATTCTCTTCCTCGATCCGGGATTCCCGGTGCACAAACAGCAATGCCGTGTCCAAGGCATTCCGTTCGACAGTTTCGATGTGTACGAATACCGTGGCGAAAAACTTCGCGAAAAGTTGGAAGAAAAACTCATGAAAGGCAATGTTGCCGGAATGTTGTACTCCAACCCCAACAACCCATCCTGGATTTGTTTTACTGATACCGAATTAAGGATCATCGGCGAACTGGCCAACAAATACAATGTGATAGTGATGGAAGATCTGGCTTACTTCGGCATGGATTTCCGCCAGGATTACTCCCAGCCAGGGGTGCCACCCTATCAGCCCTCCGTGGCAAAATTTACCGAAAACTATATACTGTTTATCTCCAGTTCCAAAGCCTTCAGTTATGCCGGGCAGCGCATCGGCATGATGGTGGTGAGCGACCATCTCTTCGAAACCCGGGCCGACGACCTATGCCGCTACTACAGCTCGTATAAGTTTGGCAATGCCATGATATTCGGAACGGTGTATGCCCTTAGTTCGGGCACTTCGCACTCGGCCCAGTACGCCCTGGCTGCTATCCTGAAAGCCGCCAACGACGGTAAGTTCAATTTTGTGGAGGTGGTAAAGGACTATGGCGAAAAGGCCAAAGTGATGAAGAAGCTCTTTACCGACAACGGCTTCCACATCGTTTACGACATGGACGAGGACAAGCCCCTGGCCGATGGCTTCTATTTCACCATTGCCTACCCGGGCTTTTCGGGTGCCGACCTAATTGAGAAACTTGTCTATTACGGCATCAGCGCCATTTCGCTGGCCATCACTGGCAGCGAGCGCCTCGAAGGCCTGCGTGCCTGTGTATCGCTGGTTAAGCGCGAACAGTTTCCCGACCTGGAGTATCGTCTGAAACGATTCAGGGAAGACCACCCGGTGAAGTGAGAGGTGAGAGATGAGCAGATTTGAGGATTGCTGATGAGCAGATTATCTTGCCAATTGCCAAAAGCTAACAGCTTATTTGGGCTTCCCATTTTTTTTCAGAAATGTTTGGGGTGAAGGATGTTTTAACTATCTTTGCACTCTCAAAAAAACGATCTTTCTTATTTTGTGAATAAAAAGCAACAGAAAGATTCAGCACAGAGCACGGAGAGGTGGGTGAGTGGCTGAAACCAGCAGTTTGCTAAACTGCCGTAGGGGTAACCCTACCGGGGGTTCGAATCCCCCTCTCTCCGCTCTTTTTTTCCACAGTTTTTTCGGGGTGTAGTCCCGAAAAAAATCGGGATAAATTCCGCCCTGTCAGCGCGTCCCGATTTTGATCTGGAAGGTCGTAGTGCTCTTAAAAATATTAATAGTTCGGGGTGTAGCGTAGCCCGGTATCGCGCCTGCTTTGGGAGCAGGAGGTCGTAGGTTCGAATCCTGCCACCCCGACTACAAAAGGTCAAAGTTAATCTTTGGCCTTTTTTTATTTTCCCAGACCAGGTTGCAGGTTCGAACCGAGGAGCGATAGTGACGAGCTCTTGAGTCCGCGTTTAAGCGGACAAAAAAATCTGCCACCCCGACCACCTAAAAAGCCATGGATTGTTTCTGTGGCTTTTTTTGCTTTTCCCTTGAAAGAAAATTTCCTTTATTCAAAAATGAACCCTTCTGCTCCTTTCTGCTTCACGCCAGAGCCTGGAATCTGGCAGGGGGCCGTTATCTTCTTCCTATGGGTTTATTTGCTTGCCAACCCGACGGATAAGGCTTGGTGTGGAATCTAATTGCCTTTCTTGAACGAAAACACCCTGCTTATGTGGAAGCCAAAGTAGATGCCACCATCAAGCCAGTTGCCACGGGTTTCGGTTAAAAATGCCTTTTCGAACATAGGCTGTGAATTGGTGAAGTGGAGTTGAAAAACGTGTCCGCCGGTGTCAAAGTCAAACCCAAGTGAGAGGGCGTTGTAGGATTGAAATGATACGGGTTCATTAAAGCGGTAAAAATATTCCATGCTGGCCGACACCCAATTGGTGAGGCGCAGCCTACCGCCCAGGCCGAGCACAAAAAAGTCGTTGGGGTCGCTGGCAGAAGAAGCCAAATTGTTGTGAACCCAGGCCGGGGTGATTTGTAAGCTCAGACTACGCGAAAATTTCCGGGCAATCATAAGCTGATGCACGAAACTTAACCTGTCCTGAAACTGATAATTCTCTGGTACGGCAGATTTCAGGCCCTTGATGTAAATACCTGAGAACCACGAAACGGTCAGGGGTACTTCTTTCAGCCCTGTTTGCTGGCGCAGCAGCTTGTATTTTAAGAATCCATCGTAGGTTTTCTCATAACTGCTTCTTCCTATCGATAGGGCCAGCCGGTCGTTCACCCCATAGTCAAAACCCAGCCTGATGGTGGCCTGGTCGAGCCCCCAAAACTGGTAAGCCCCTTGGTTTATCTGACCAAAGTGATGTGAAATGACAAAAATCAATTCATTCGGATACGGGTTTTCTACTGACTGCCCATTTATTACACGGGTAGTAAAAAATGTGTTGGTGGTAAATTCGGCCTTTACTTCTTCTTCCTCCACCAAAAGATCCATCAGGTTTTGGGCGCTGGCTCCGCCGCCCCAGATCAATAATAAAAGGGCGAGGATTACAGATTGGAATTTTCTCATCTCTCTCGTAATTCAACGTTAACAAAAATTTCTATTTCACCGGCAATATTCCTGATATACCTGTTGGGGATATTTACGTTGTAGTCGGCCAGGCTGACCTTAAAAACAGACTCGCCGGTTATTACCCCATCTTTTACGGTGAGTGTGCCTGGCTCACTGATTTTTCGGGTAACATCCTTAATAGTCAAGTCGCCTTCTACTGTTATGTTGTATTGTCCGTTTACATTAAGGTTAATGGCTTCAATGTTTAGCACATTTCCCTGAAACATGGCGTTGGGATATTTGTGCGATTCAACAAAATTATCGTTGAAATGCTCCTGCATAAGGGCTTTATCAAAGGAAAAGGCACGCATTAGGAGCCTGAAGGCAAATTCGCCGTTACTGGTGTTCAAGGCGGCATTTACCTGTCTGTTAACCGCTTCAATATTTTCGAGGGGCGCTTGCGAGAAAAACCTTATCTGGCCGTTTCGAGTGATATATAATTGAGAAAAAGCCGCGTGAGAAATCAGCAGGATACTAAAAAGAAGGATCAGTTTATTCATTTTCATTGGAAAATAATTTAATATGGCACTAAGGCCGGAACAGACCTATTGGATGGTGAGCCCCACTTGTGTTTATCAAATCAAGCCTGTTTCGGCGCAATGAAGTATTATGGGAAAGAGCAATGTTCAAGAATAACATCATTGCCTGTAAAACCTGCGCAAAAACCTTTTACCACCACTTCCTGGTCTTTTTCCAGCTCAAGCGCTTTCGCGCGATGGCTTTCAAGCATGGTACAACGTACCCCCATTGGTCCAAACATTCCCTCTTCAAAAACAAAGGAAACGATAACTAAATCGTCAATTTGCTCAACGCTGTCAACCCTGCCTGATACTTTCACCACCTTGCCAATATACTCGGTTTCGGCAGAAGTTTCGTCAGTTACAAAGGCCGAAAATAGCGCTTCTGCTGTCAAGGTAAATGCTGCAGGCTCTTTCTCGAAATCGCGGTGAGGCTTGTTGTAAACAAAAAAATAAGTGTAAATGCCTACGGCACTTAAGCCTATGAGAAGTGCAAGCAATACCAATATCCAGTTTCGTTTCATTTTACACAATATTTTTAGAAACAATGGTTGAACTCCCTGTTATTTGCTCCATTACAAAAACAAGAATGACCTCCTTTAAACAAGATACTACGATTAATTGTTTGGCGCACCGGCGCTTACCCAGGCTGCAATTTGCTGTCGCTGGCAAGCACTGAGTTGTGGTTGACCCTTAGGCATGTTTGAAAAGCCAGACTCATGGTTAATTGATCCGACTAAACTGCCATTAAGGGCAATAACATTGAGCCCGCCATGATTAGAAGTGTTGATGCCGGCACTTGGTGCGGCACCCGAGTGGCAACCATTGCAACTTGCCGCCATAATGGGGGCCACCGTTCCCGAATAGGTAACTTTAGTCAAATCGCAATCCGGACCGGGGTCATCTTTTTCTGATGAACAAGACGGTAATAAAATTATGAGCAATAGAAAAAGACTGACTATTCCTTTAATAATTCCAATAGATAATTCAGTAGTTTTCATAATGAAAGGTTTTGGATTTTAGTGTTTTATTTGAAGAATGCTTGTTTTTTTGTTTGGACTAAAAGTAAACATTTAATTAAATATCTGCAAATGCGACAAATAACTGTTCCCGCTTATCTGAATTTTGTCTGACTCAAAGCCAAAAAAAAATGCACAATACCTTATGCAGAGATAATTGAGTTGAAGTAGTTGTTAATAAAGCCTAAAAATGTAGATAGGTGCATATATTAAATTAATTTTGCAAAAAACAAATAGAAAATTAAAAACATTAAATGATGAAAAAAACAGCTTTATTAAGTGTTGCGGGCGTTTTGGCTGGTGTTTTACTGACCGGCCTATTGATTTTTCTTTCGGCACAATCCGTAATGCTCAAAGAGGAACAAAGCAATTATGACTTTGAACAGTCAGTATTAGTTTTTGAAGAATCCGCCCTGTCGAATGGCTGGAAAATCCCTGCCACGCACGACATGCAAGAAACCATGGCAAACTTTGGGAAAGATGTGTTGCAGGCAAAAGTATTTGAACTTTGTCATCCTGAGCACGCTTACGAAATATTAAGTCGCGACAAGGAGAGAATTGTCATGTCGATGATGCCCTGTCGTGTGGCTATTTACGAAAAATCCGATGGGAAAACCTACGTTTCATGGATGAATACTGGCCTTGTGGGTGGCATGATGAAAGGTGTGGTACCCAAAGTTATGAAGCAGGCATCCAGAGAAAGCGAATTAATTGTTGCGCCTCTAATTCAATAGAATAACTGCCTTTTTAAAAACAAGCCCGCTGAACCTTTTGGTCCAGCGGGCTTGTTTTGCTTCTTTGTATTAATTCGAGTTGCAACCGCCATCTGTTCCGGCCTGTTCTTTTAAATCTACCATATCATTAGCCGTTGCACTACCACCTGCCCGTTGGTATAGAGGCGCAGGAAGTAATAGCCGGGGGTGAGGCCCTCCAGGCTGATGGTTCCCGCGGGGTTGGGGAAGGTTTTTACCAGCACGCCGTGCATCTGCAGCAGTTCGGCTTTCTGAATGTTGGCGCCTTCAATCATCACGTATGAAGAAGCAGGGTTTGGGTATACGCGGAAGCCCTTTACTTCGGCAATACTTGCGGTGGAGGTAAGCTGGATGTTGATCTCCAGGTCAGCGCCATCAATTATTGCATCGCCTGAGGCGCTGGTGTGGTTCTCGGCGTAAGCCAGGTAAGGATAGGTGCCGTTGGGCAGCACTATGCTGGCCTGTCCAACGGCATCGGTGTTGAGGGTTTCATCGGCCACCTCGATGCTGGCACCCTGCAGCGGACTGCCTCCCACCCTAACCACAAAAGTGAGGGTATAGGTGGATGGGGTCAGTTCGATGTTGAGAGTTACATCTTCGTCGGTAAGAGCGACTGTATCTTCGAAGGTATCAAAGCCATCCTTACTCACCTCAAAAGCATAATCGCCGGGTGTAAGTTCTATGCTGGCGACTCCATCTTCGCCGGTAAAAAGCTCATCTTCGTTGATGAAGATCAGGGCGCCTTCCACAGGCAGTTCGCCAACGGTCACCACAAAAGTGAGGGTGTAAGTGGTTTCCACCATTTCAATGGGAACAGTTAGGGCTGCAGCGCCCAGTTCGAAGGTTCCGGAAAAGTCGTTGTACCCTTCAAAAGAAGCGGTAAAGCTATAGCCGCCTTGCATTATCAGCAGGTCGGCCAAGCCGTATTCGCCGGTGGTTAGTTCGTTCTCCTGCCCTGCTATGGCAATACTTACGCCTTCGAGCGGGAGGTTGCCCGCGCCATTAGCAGAAAAGGTAACCTTTTGAGCGGCTGGCAAAAAAGTAACCAAGCCCAGGGCCAGGTCATCAGCCTGATGGGTCACCACTGTTTCTATGCTTTCGGCATCCTGTAATTCCACATCCCAAAGGTTGCCCATGGCCATTTGGTTCACGGGGCCGTTGTTGTAAAGATCGTATGTGATACCCCCGTTTCCGTTTCCGCTAAATACGTTCAGGCCGGGGTTGTAGTTTTCGGGGTCATTATTACCCATGTTCACTACTGGGTAGCCGATGATGGTAATGCCCCAAAGGTTTCCTTCAATCACGTTGCCTGTAACCATTACGTGTTGATAAGCAGCAGAAGAGGATGCGGAAAAATTAATGCCGCTACCTCCCAGGGAGGGATTGTTTTGTATATTGTTGGCAATGAGTGTATTGTATCGAACCCAGCCATTCATCCCACTCCCGGTAATGGTTATGCCGTAGCGGTTTGCTTCCACGTAGTTGGAATCGATCACCACATCGCCTGCCACGCCCAACAAGGAGGAATAGGCGATCCCGCCCGACTGAACAAAGCCGTTGCCGATTACAGTATTGCCAACAATGTGGCTGGTATTTCCCGATCCGGCAGGGCCAAGGTTAATCTGTGGGCGGTTTGAGTTTTCGGTAGTATTTCCGAAAAGGTAATTGTTTCGGAAAATGATCGGACTGGCCACATTGGATGCCGTAGCAATGGCTGCCCGCTGATTGGAGTAAATAGAGCTGTTCTTAATTGTGGCAGGCCCGGATATATCCAAAACTCCGCCCGATGAGAGGGAACCGCTGGTAGAGCCTGCCAGGTAATAGTTGTGGCGGAGGGTGCATACATCCATATGGAAAGTGCCGCCATTGTTTACTTTCAGACCACCGCCGTATTCGAAAGTAGCGTTTCGCAGGGAGGTATAATGCCCTTCATAGAACCTTATGCCGCGCCATTTGGTGCCGGCCGATTCAGGGTCAAGAGCAGAGAATACTGCTTGGTCGGGTGCATCAACAATAAAAATACCGTAAGATTCAATGTAAGAGAGGTCATGCAACAAGAGGGTTGCGTTGGTCAGAATCTCAAGGGTGTCGCTGGCACTGATTACCACGTTGCCGTTGAGCTCATAATGATCGCCCACCAGGGTAATAACCCCTTCGGAATTTTCCATCAGGGTGTGCAGGTCCCACCGCACGCCTGTGCCGGGTGTTGTGTACTGGGCATGTGAAAAAAGGGCCGAAATAACAAAAAACAAGGTAACGATTCTTTTCATTCGTAAATAATTTTTATATTAAAATCGGATGGAACTCGCATGATGAACTTACATCCGTGTTTGTGTTTAACGAATCATGCTCGTTTAAAAATTTGAGTGTTTGAAAATTTTAATATGCCGGTTGGTTGCTCAATCCGGAAATGAAAAATTAATTTACAAATTGTTTCCCGTAAGGGAGAAAAGAAAAGCCCTTCCGGGGATTTCAACTACTGAAAAGGCTTATGGCCTCCGGGGCGGCAAGTGCTCTTATTCCTTTTTTTGCTTGTGTTTGATGTATTCCCGGTACCGGTCGTCGTTCTGATACCAAAGGATAATACTGAAAAGAGCCCCGGCCACAAAGCTGCCACCGAAAACCGCCAGGCATGAGGTGGTAACATCCATGCCGCCTTCTCTCAAAAGTTTTAAAAACAGGGTGAGAACGGTTACACCCAATGCGAAAATCAGCCCGGAGCTGATGCAAAACAGCAGTTTGCTTTTTTTTTGCCACCAGGCCCATTTGTAAATGTTATCGTTGCCGTAGATGATCATGTATATGTTTGCTTAAAAAAAAGCATTTTGCCGGACGTCAGCAATGGTCCGCAATTACTATTGCTTTATTATTTGTTTTGTGACAAAGAATCTGTTTTCGAAAACCAGGGTAAGCAGCATCAGGCCCCGCTCAGGCGGCAGGCTGATGGTGTGAAGGTTGCTGCCTTGGCTTTGGTCATAAAAAATGCCTTTGGCCAGCATGCGTCCTTCGGTGGTGGTGATAAAATATTCGGTGGGCTTGGTATTTCTTAGCTGGTACCTTATGCTTACCCGGTTGCTGGCCGGATTTGGAAAAACTTCCACTTCGTAAGGATTGGCGCCATTTATTTCCACCCCGGTGGTTACCGGCTCTTTTATGAGTTTCACTTCAAAAATAGAATAATCGGCCTCGGTAAGATGGGTCTGATTAAAGCTGAACGGGTTGGCCTGCGGGCTGAAAATGCCGCCCACAATGTGCCCCAGTATAATGGTGTCAGACGAAATATGGCTGAGTTTTATCGCTTCGTGGTCGAAGTGGGGGAGGTCCTTGTTGGGGATAAACTCTGCGCTGGCTCCCTGTAGAAAGGGCATTTCCTGTGCCAGTTTAAATTCGTGCCAGGAACCATCGGCTTCGCGAGTCAGCCGGCTTATAGTATTCACAAATGGCACCAAATCGTCTTGGTAAAAGATGCCGTCTTCGAAAAAGAACTGACTGATGCCACCAAAGAAAAGGGAGTGCATGCGGTTCTGTTCACTGTCGAAAAGGCTTACCTTGGCGCCGTGGTAATTGCTAAGGTATTGGTTGAAATTAGTAACAGGGGTATAGCTGTCGGGCCTGATCTCGACAGGATACAAGAAAGGCAGATCAAAGTTGATTTGAAACACGCCCGAAGAAATGGTGTAGCCTGCAGTGCCATCTTCAAAAATCATGGGCAGCAGGTTGTAATCCCGTCGCCTTAGGTGTACCTCATCGGTGATGGTCTCATAATTACCGAATGACAGCTGCCCTTCGCTGTTGTCGACAGTGAATTTTCTGATCTGGTTGGTGTATTCCTGCTGAAAAGTCGGATTGTTCATGGGGTTATACCTTCCGTCGAAACGGTGTCCGCCAACCAAGAAAAAAGTATTGTCAAGTTTTCCAAGCTGCCCTCCGGTTACAGCAAAGATATCGTTTTCAATCTGGCGGAAAAATGGTTTGATGGGCTCTTGGCTGATAATTGCCTCAATGAGGTCGGACACCAATAGGGTAGTCAGCTTTGGAAAGGTGATGTGATTTTGGGCGGAGGCCGAAAAGGCATACCCGCCAATGATATAGAGCGTGTCGGCAGCCTGAAAAAAGTTCATATTGGTCGACTGCAGCTGTTCGCCAATACTTGCAGGAAGCCCGTTCAGCGGAGCTGTCCAGATTTGCCGGGAGGCAATGTCGATTACAAAAATGTCGGTATTGTTATACTCTGCCGAAAAGCTTGCAAAGGGTTGCCGTGCATGCACGCCATCGCGCCGCCCTCCTATCAGTAGCCATTTGCCGTTGTGTTGCCCAAAGGCAAAAGAATGCAAGCCCGGGAAGTCTGGCACTTCGACGGGGGCTAGCGAAACGGTGTATTCAAAATCTGCCTGGGCTTTTAAACTGCCAGCCATCACAAGAGTTACTAGAAAAAAAACGATGGCTTTTTTCATAAGTTTTTTATGTTTTGCCAAAAGTGCCCTGTCAAGCAAACCCCAAGCCTAGTTCTTCCCTTTTTTCCCTGCCGGGAGAAGCGGTCTCCGGGTTCCAACCCCGCTGGGTATAATAATCGTCGAGCATTTTGCTAAAAGCATCTCTTTCTACCAGAATTCCTTTTGAAGGCCCATGGGTAGGGGCGTCTTCGAAGAAGCGGTCGGGAATCCCGTCGTCGGCCCTTGAAAATCCTTCACGATGATTGAAGATGCGCTCCATATTGATGATACGCTCACCGGCCTGTTCAAAAGATTCGGCAGTCCATTCAATACCGGTAATGGCCGACATGAAGTTGTGGAATGCCAATTCGTTGCGGAACCAGCTGCTGGCAAAGTTACAGGCACCGATAGAGTCGCGAAGGGCCAGTTGGTTCTGGGCCGATGGGCTTCCTCCGTGCATGTGGCAGGCGCCTCGGTTGCAGGTGGCATACGAAATACCAAACCATTCGGGGCGGGCATGAATGTTCCAGGCTGCCACCTCGTGCCCTTTTACATGGATGGCAAACTTGTGCGAATCTTTTCCGACGATCTCTGAAAGGTGCTTTACTCCCTGCGAAGCCTCTTTTCCTATACCTTCCATTTTCCCCATAAGATGAATCATTTCTAGGGTGGCATCCACGCTGCCCCATTTCAAGTCAATGCCACCCAGAAATTCTTTGGTAACAAGGTTTTTCTCGTAAGCTTCCATAAGGAAGCCAATGGCATTGCCCACCGAGATAATGTCCATGCCGTAGTCGTCAGCAATGAAAATTGCCTTGTTCAGGCCATTAATGTCGTCGATCAGCAGGTTGGCCCCTAGCATGGTGCCGGTTTCGTATTCGGGGCCATCGTGCACCAATCCGCCATAAGCGCCTTTGGCTACGCCGCTCTTCTTGCAGGCAAGTTTGCAGCAGAAGCACGAAAAGTCGCGCTGCCATATCTGCTCGCGTGCAGCCTTGGCGCCGATCTTGTGGGCGTATTCAAAGGTGCCTTCCTGGAAGTTTTTTACGGCCTGCACGCCCCGGTCGCTGGCCGAGGTGATGGAGTTGGCCGTGCCACCATAGCGCCAGTTGCGACGGCTTTCGGTATCTTCCGCGAAAGCGGCCCTCGACTTTTCGAGCAGCTCGAGAAAACGCTTGTGGTTGGCCACGTTGGGCTGCCCTGTGCCACGCACTGCAATGGCTTTCAGATTTTTGGAGCCCATTACGCAGCCAGTGCCACCACGCCCGGCAGCCCGGGCGGCAGTGTTAATGATACAAGCCATGGGGTTCAGCCTTTCGCCGGCTGTGCCAATGTAACAGCTGCGGAAACGCCGGTCGCCAAGGTGTTCAATGAACTTTTTGTCGAAATCGTCGGTATCCATTCCCCAAAACTCGGTGGCGTCGCGTATCTCAACCTGATCGTTGTTAATATAGAGGTAAACTGGCGTGTTGGCTTTGCCCTGAATGACAATGCCGTCATATCCGGCAAAACGAATCTCGGGCCCAATGAAGCCGCCCATGCTTGCATAGCTGATCGAGGAAGCGTTTGCATAGGGCGAACTAACCGGCGAGGTGCGCGGTGACTTGCAAATGACCGTGGTTCGTGATGCAGAGGGTATGGGCAGTCCTAAAAATGGTCCCGGCATGATCATCAGCGGGTTTTCAGGAGCCAATGGGTCAATACCCGGTTCCTTCAGGCGATCCCATAATATTTTCATTCCCAGCCCGCGGCCGCCCACAAACATTTTCAGGTCATTTTCAGGTACCTGAAATCGGCTCACCTCGCGGGTGGTAAGGTTCACATCAAGCAATATTCCGTAATATCCGTTTGCGCTCATTTTTTCTTTCTTTGTTTTTTACAGATTTTCTTTTTTTATTTCCCTTTCGGGGAAAATCATACCCTGATGTCGTAAAACCTTTCTATCAGGATCCGCGCCACAGCATCGGGCGACATTTTACGAAACTCAGTTTCATCATGCAGTTCCACGTATTTCAGGGCATCGAACGAACAGTATTTCACACATTTGGGATCGCCGTTGCACAGCGAGCACATGCCGATGGGCCTGCGATTGGCATCCATTTGAATGACGCCGGTTCGCTGGCGGCTGCATGCGCGCGCGCAGCGGCGGCAACCAATGCAAGTGTCGGGGTTGTTGCGAATGGTCTGGGTGATGGGGTCGCGGTACATGGGTTTGTGGCCGGTCACCTCGTCGGGCTCCACCGGGCAAACCTCAATGCAAGGGGCGTCTTCGCATAGCGAGCAAACCATGGGGATATCCACATCGGGATTGTACCAGTGCACTTTGATGTTCGACAGCCAGGGGTTGCCCAGGCCATTAAGCATTTCGCCATCCACCTCCACGAGGTGGTTAAAGGCCGAACAAACGGTTTCGCAGGTGCGGCAGCCGGTGCATTTGGTAAAATCGACCACTATGCCCCGGAGCATATTGCCGGTGGCGCCATGCAGGCGAAACACCACTCCGAAATTGCCCAACACCGCCAGCCCACCGGCGCCAATGGCCAACTTGCGAATAAAATCTCGCCGCGTTTGGTTGTGAATGACTTCGTTCATCTTGTTTTTATTTTTTTGGTTAGACCCCGGTTTCAACCCCTGAAAGACCTGCCAGGCGAAAGAAACATTTTTTGCATGGGAATGTGCAGTAAATATAAACATTTGACGGAAAACGGAGAGAAAATACACCGTTTTTCTGTCTCTAATTATCGGAATTTGGGTGAACAAGCCCGATTGTCTTACTGTTTAGTATTCATATAGTTGATTAAGTAAATATAATTTACCATGAACAGACTTTTTTTGTTTGCGCTTATTCTAAGCATTCCCTTTCTCTCTTTTTGTCAAAACCAAAAAAACACCAATGATATGACCGTAAATGTCAAAGACAACGATCCGGGCCAATATGAAGTATCGAGAACCGAGGCCGAATGGCGTGCCTTGCTGGCGCCTGACTCTTATTACATTCTTCGCAATGCAGGTACCGAGCGTCCTTACACCGGCAAATACTTTGATAACAAACAGGCCGGTATATACTATTCGGCAGCTACCGGACAACCTTTATTTGTTTCCGACACCAAGTACGACTCAGGCTGCGGCTGGCCCAGCTTTTTTGAACCCATAGTGCCTGGGGCGGTTTTTTACCTTACAGACCGGGCGCACGGAATGGTTCGCACCGAGGTGGTCGACTCTCGCAGCGGCTCGCACCTGGGGCATGTGTTCAACGATGGACCGCCACCCACCGGCCTGCGTTACTGTATGAACAGCGGCGCCATGATCTTTGTGGGCATCAATGAAGAGCCACCTGCCCTGATAAAGGAATATATGGCCAAGCTGGCCACCGAAGGAGAAATTAAGGCTATTGAAGCCTTTAAAATAAAAAGTGAAAAGTGACATTGCTTTTAGGCTCAGGGCTCAGCGCTCAGAGTTTCGGATTAGTGCGTTCAACAGATGTTAGCGGCAGCCCCCTGGTGTTTTGTCCTGCGCCCTGTGCAATTTAATACCTTATCCTTGCGGTTTCGCTTTTTGGGCTTATGTTGCTCATGCGGTCCACGGCCATTACGCTCATATTGAAGCGGGCGCGTTGCCTCCAGGGACGACGTGGCAGTTCAAAATGGGTTTCGCCAATTAAGAACCATAATGGTCCGCAGGCTTCGGCTTTGGAACTTGCGGGCTCCAGGTAGATTACAAAACGTTTGCTTTCGTTCAGCGGGTTATCGGCCAGAGCCGGCTGCCAGCTAATGCTCCTGCCTCTTTGATTGAGAATTAATACCGGATCAGGTGCCTGGGTGTCGATCCAGGCCATATTTGGTGTAAGGGCTGGCATGCAATACAGGTCATTCTTCAGGCTGTCGTTAATAGAAAAGATATCGTTTCTTTTGAAGTGTCGTTCGCTGAAATGCACGCTGCCCAGCACATATTCCAAATCTCGAGTCATGCGGATCTGTTTGGGGATTTCAGAAGGGTTTTCCCAGAAAGAACCCCTTTGGTTGATCCGGTAAAAGCCGTGGCCAATATAAAGATGGCGGTTGTGAGCGGTTTCGTTCCACCAGTTGATGAGTTTAATGAAGTTGGCCGGCAGGTCCTGTGTGGTCCAGTAAATTTGGGGTAGCACATAATCGACCCAGCCCTGGTGTTCCCATAGCAGGATGTCGGCATAGAGGTCGTCGTAGCATTGTACCCCGGCCCGGGTGTCGCTGCCACGCGGATCGTTGGCAATGTTTCGCCAAACCCCGAAGGGGCTCACGCCAAACTTCACCCAGGGCTTGTGGTGTTTGATGGTATCATTGAGTCCTTTAATGACCTTATTGATGTTTTCGCGCCGCCAGTCGTCTCGCTCTTCCGGAATGCCCGAGCCGTATTGTTGGAACGACAGCGTATCTGGAAAGGCAACTCCAGCAAGGGGATAGGGGTAAAAATAATCGTCCATGTGCATGCCGTCAATGTCGTAACGGGTTACGATGTCTGCAACTACATTAAGCAGATGCTGCCGCACCGAAGGGATGCCAGGGTCGAAATAATAGCGCTCGCCATACTGCAGGAGCCATTCAGGGTGGCGGTTCATGGCGTGCATGGGGTGCAGGTACTCATTGGCGCCAAAGGTGGCCCGAAAAGGGTTGATCCAGGCGTGAAGTTCAAGTCCGCGCTTATGGGCTTCTTCAATCCAAAACTGCAGCGGGTCGTAATACGGGTTGGGGGAATTTCCCTGCTGTCCGGTAAGGAAACGCGACCAGGGCTCAAGGTTCGATTCATAAAGTGCGTCAGCGGCCGGACGTATTTGAAGGAACACAGCGTTCATGCCATGCGCTTTCTGGCGGTCAAGGATTTCAATGGCCTCGGCTTGCTGTGTGGCAGCACCCAGGCCGGGCCGTGAGGGCCAGTCGATATTGGCCACGGTGGCCACCCAAATGCCGCGCATCTCCTGCGGGATTGGCTGCGCTTTAAGATTGTTTTGAAATATGGCCACCAGTAGGATGACTGCTAAAAGGATGGATCTTTGCATGCGTTTTCCCCTTTCAAAGTTTTCCCGAAAATAGATGTTTTTCTTTTACAGAAAAGGGGAAATATTATCTGGAGTGAAGGTCTGCCCAAAGTTTAAACAAAGTTGGTTTCCAGCGCTCATAAAAATTGAGAAAAAGTGTAACTTTGCAGTCGAATTTTTGGCTGAAGAGTCTGATTCGATCTTTTTTCTGGGACGTTAGCTCAGTTGGTTTAGAGTGCATGCTTGACAGGCATGAGGTCGGCAGTTCGATCCTGCCACGTCCCACGACATTGGTTCCGTAGCTCAGTTGGATAGAGCAACAGCCTTCTAAGCTGTGGGTCCCAGGTTCGAATCCTGGCGGAATCGCTTGATAATCAATAAAAAAACCGGCTTATGGCCGGTTTTTTTGTTTTCTATTCTCCCGCCTGGCGGTGCTTCTCCAGGAATTTTTCGTAAAGTTCGCGGTGCTTGTCGGTCATATCGATCATGCGGCCCTGGATATAGACTTGTTCAATCTGGGTGCTTAACTCCAGTGGGTTTCCATTGGTGATCATAATGCTTGCGTCTTTTCCGGCTTCGATGGTTCCCATGCGATCGTCAATACCCAAAATCTCGGCGGCGTATATGGTGATAGCTCTCAGTGCTTCTTCTGCGGGCAGTCCGAAAGCCACTGCAGATGCGGCATGTTTTGCCAGTCTGGATGCTCCGGCGGCCGAGCCTTCGCCGGCAATACTGAATTTAACACCTGCTTCGTGCAATTTCAGCGGAAGGCTATATGAATGGTCGTAGGCTTCCCACTGCCGCGATGGTGCGCCAATAACTGGTGTGATCATTACCGGGATGTTTTTGGCTTTCAGCTGATCGGCCACATAGGCAGCATCACGTCCGCCCACCAGGATCATCTTCACATTTTGCTTTTCGGCCCAGGCCATGGCGGCTTGTATCTGCCGGAGTTCAGCGGCATTGATCATTACGGGCAATTTCCCTTCGAGCACGGGTATCATAGCTTCCCAGCGGATGTCAATGGCCTGGGTGCTTCCGGCTGCTTTGCGGGCCAGCATGTAACGGCGTGCGCTGTCGAAGGCATCGTTGAGCTCTTTCAAGGCCTGATCCCGGGCGCTGGCATCGGCCATGTTTGGCCAGTTGATGCTTAGGCCCAGGGGCGCTTTTAGGGTCATCTGTTCCCAAGTCCAGCCATCGGTAAGCATGGCTGCGGTCAGCCCTGAAATAATGCCGCCGGTTGGTCCAGTTACTGCTACACCAATACCATTAACCGCCGCCACGGGAATATGGCTGCTTTCTGGGTGGAAGGCCGCTTCTGCGCGAATGTTGGGGTTGATGTTGCCCACTTCATTCAGGTCGGATGTCACCGGAACGGCGCCGATCTCGGTAAGACCCAGGGTAGTGCGGCCTAAAATGAGGGTGGGATACACATGCTTTCCGCGGGTGTCGATTACTTCGGTTTCGGCAGGTAGGTCAAGGTTCAGCCCCACGGCGTCAATTTTGCCATCGACCATCAACACGGTGCCGCCGGTAATGGCTTCCCCGCTAAGGGTGTGAACCGTGCCGCCCACCAGGGCGATGGGCTTTTTCTGTGGCGGGGCAGGGGTGTGGGCTTTTCCCGAAAGGGGTAAAAAGAAAACCGACAAAAGGGCAATGATTATATTTTGGATTCTCATTATCATGAATTTTTGCGTTGTTTACTACTGTTCATCTTCCATAGGCCTGCGTCCGCGGGTGGGTGCGGTCTGCTGCCGGCTTTCGGCGGGCTCTTCGAGGATGCGCTGGATGAGCATGGCTCGCTCGCGCTGCACTTGGTCACGCAATTGCTTATCGGCTTCCCTGTCGAAGTACTTTCGGCCGTCGATCCAGGTCTGTTCGGCATGGGTGAATCCCGACAACGGGTGCCCGCTCCAGATCACGAAGTCGGCGTCCTTGCCGGGTTCGATGGAGCCCACGCGGTGGTCGATGCCCAATACCTTGGCGGGATTGAGGGTAATGAAGTTGAGGGCATCTTCTTCGCTGACGCCCTGTGCCAGGGTTTTTCCTGCTTCCCAGTTCATACGGGTGGATAGCTGGGTATTGTCGCTGTGCAGGGTGGTGGTGACGCCGGCGCGGTTGAGCAGTGCGGCGTTGTGGTGTATGCCGTCGGCGGCTTCAACCTTGAACGACGACCAGTCGGTCCACACGATGGGCACGGCGCCATGCTCTCGCAACTCGTCGGCCACCTTATAACCTTCGATGGCATGCTCGAACGAGGCCACCCTGAAGCCGAATTCTTCGGCCAGGCGCATCATCATGAGCATCTCGTCGGCGCGATACACATGCACATGGGCAAGGCGCTCACCCATTATTACTTCGAGTATGCTTTCAAGTTGCAGGTCGCGGCGGGGTGGGATATTGCCTAAGCGCGGGTTGTAGGTTTTCCACTGCCTGTCATATTCAAGGGCAGCCAGGAAGGCATCTTTAATGATCTGCTCGGTGCCCAGGCGGGTGTTGGGATAGCGGTTTGGGCTGCGCTTTACGTTTTCGCCCAGGGCGAATTTGAGGCCGGGTTTGGCATCTTCGATGATCATTTGCGAAGGCAGGCTTCCCCAGCGCATCTTAATGATGGTATTTTGACCGCCTATGGGGTTGGCCGAGCCATGGAAAAGCGTTCCGGCGGTCATTCCCCCGGCCAGCAGACGGTAGGTCCATATTTCGTCGGCATTGAACACGTCGCTGATACGTGTTTCGGAGGTGATGGCGTCGCCGGTTTCATTTACGCCTCCGCCGATACTCGAGTGCATGTGTGGGTCTATAAGCCCGGGGGTGATATGCTTGCCGGTGGCATCGATAATGATGGAGCCGGATGGCGCCACCAGTTCATGGCCCACCCTGACCACCTTGCCCTGGCTTATGAGCAGGTCTCCATTGTCGATACGGCCATTTAGCCCTTGGGTCCAGATGGTGGCATTTTGAATGAGCACATGGCGTGGTTGTTCCGGAATGCGGGCAATGCCGAATTCTATTGATGGAAATCGGTCTTCCAATGTCAGGACAGTTTTCGGGGCTTCAGCCTGGCGTCGCTCCTCGCGGGGGGCTTCGCTGCGGCGGCCGGACCATGAATATATGGTGCCACCGGCTGTTTCGGCAACGCCCAGGAGCTCATCGCCTGCGAGGTTCGCCGAAAGGCGGATGGTGCCAGCCATGCCAAGAGAGTCGCCTGCAAAGGCAAGAATTAGCCGCTGGTTATCGAACCTGACGGTTTGGGCCCGAACGCTCCTTTCGCCAAGCTTAACTTCTGCAGTAAAACGTGGTGATTCGCCGCGGATGCTGAACTCTACGTTAAATAATTGCCCGGGCGTTGTGACCATCCAATTGCCACGAGGCTCTTCGCGCTGCGGCTTTACTTCATATTGTTTGCCATCGATCCAGACTTGCTCAACTGCCGTTGGTTCTTCAAAAATGCTTTTGGATGTGATTACAAAACTTGCCGACTTCCCTTTGGCAAGGGTGCCGTACTTACTCTGTATGCCCAGCATCTGTGCCGGGTTGGTGGTGAGGGCTGCCAGGGCAGCTTGCTCATCCAGTCCGTTTTTAACGGCTTTTTGTAAATTTTTCAGGAATTCGCTTTTGTCGCGCAGACCGTCGGTGGTAAGTGCCATGCTGACTCCGGCACTGGCCAGCCTTGCGGGGTTCTGCGGGGCAAGGTACCAGTGGCGCAAAACTTCCAGCGAAAGGTTCATGGCATCTTCGGGGGCATCCACAGCAGGAGGCGCCGGGAAGTTCAACGGCACGATCACCGGCACTCTTGTTGCGGCAATGGCTTCGAGTCTGCGGTATTCGGTTCCGCTGCCCCTGATCCACAGGTTCAGGCCAAACTCCTGTGCGATCTCATTGGTTTTGATGAAGTAATGCTCATCGGTGGCTTCAATAATAAAAGGGGTTCTGGTATCCAGTGCTTTCGAGAGCACATCAAGGCTTTTGTTTGTTTCGGGCCTTTGCTGGCCCTGCGGGCTGCGAGCATAGGCTGCATGGGCATCGCGGTACCATTGTGCATCGATCAGGGTTTGCCGCATTAATGAGATAGCACCCATCACCGAAGTGGGGTAGCCCCTTGAGGGTCCGCGCGGGGGCATGAAGTTGATTACCTGCGCTGTTTCGGACTTTATTACCAGGCGGGTGGGATCGCCTTCGCCCAGCAGGGCCACGGCGCCCGCACCCCTGAAGATGCCATGGACCGGTACAAGATGTGCTGCTACAAAACCCTGTGATCGCAAAGCCGCGGCATCCCTCTCTGAAGGTCTCATGGCCGATGCTACGCTGAAATCGCTGCGCACTTGGGGGTTCCAATAGGCTGTGCCCGAGGGCTGCAATTGAATGGTGTCGTTCTGGCCCCAAACAGCGTATATGTCGATGAAGCCGGGGTAAATGGTTTTACCCTGCAGGTCAAAAACTGCTGCGTCGGGCGGAATGCTGACACGGATCCCGATATCTTCGATGATGCCATCGCGGATTATCAGGGTAGCGTTCTCCAGTACTTTTCCGGGCTCGGTAACGATCCGTGCACCGGTAAAGGCAAACACCGCGGGGGTGTTATCGCGCAATCCTACAACCCTGGCAGTTTGTGAAAAGGCCAGGGCCGAAAGCGTCAAAAAAATGGTCAGGAAAAAAAGTCTCTTCAGTTGCATAGGATAGTTTTGCTATTATAGACAGCGAATTTTAACAAGGGTTTAAAAATAAAAAATATTGTGGAAAAAAAACAGGGCCGAATTGTAGCCCTGTTTTTCATTTCTTTAATTTTCTTAGGTTTCTTTTTACAATTTCACAAATCTTCCCAATGCAAGACGCTTTCCATCAGTAATTCTGATCATATATGTCCCCAGGGGCAGACCTCCAATGTTCAGAATCAGACTCGAACCAGCTTCCTGTTTTGTGGTTGCCAGGACCCTCTCGCCCATACTGTTAAAAACCTCCAGATAAAGGTTCCCTGTAAACTGATCACCAGTATGGATGGTGATTCCAGTCCTGGCAGGATTTGGATAAATGTTGAGTTTACCTGTTGTGAGCAAATGGTCGACCCCAACTGACATTTGAACAGTGACACTGTCGGCTGGCCCCATGATGCCATACACGAATTCCGCTGCATAAATATTGAAATGCGAGTTGTAATTGGCTGTTAGCGTGAGGCTTGTGCCAGTACCGATTTCCTGGGTTAGAGCGGCATCGGAATACCAGCGAAGTGAATCGCTGCCCAGGGCAGTGATGATCAGTTGCTGGCCGAAGTCAATGATATCATTTACAGGTTGAATCTCCGGCTGAGCAATAATAACCAGATCGTCTAGAATGGATGACCCTTGACCTGCCAGGCTAAACTGTTGAATGCCAAAATAATGCGGACCAGGCTCTGTGGGTTCAAAAATTCCGCTAACCGGAATATAATTGGTATGATCGGGTACCGTGAGGTTGGTTGCCTCCCAAATAACGTTAGTCATAGCTGTGGGCGAAGGTTCAGTTCCGGTAGCCAGGCGCATGCGATGGGTTCCTGATCCAAGGCGATAGAAGAATCCTGCCGTATATTTTCGGCCGGGTTCGAGAATGTAGCAACCGCTTATTAACCAGTCATTTGCATTCTGAGTTGTGTTTCCTGTAAAATATACCAGGTAGTTGTGCCCGCTATGCGCCAGCGAGGGGTCATTGACACGGAGTCCCCAGTATCTGTTATCGTTATTCAGGTTAAATACCTTCCAACCCACTTCGCGTAATGCGAATATGGTTTCAAAATCCTGTATATACCATTTGCCGGGTTGATCCAGATCGAGTCGGGTATTAAACAGGTTTCTGCTTCCGGTGTTGTTGGCAGGTTGCTGGTCGCCTTCTACCTGCAGATTGTAGCCAACGGCATATTTGCCGTGAGCGTTCATGCTGGCGGTGACATTCACATCAGCCATTCCAAGCACTTCAATGGCAGGGGTAGGAATTGTAAAGCCCTGGTTTCCTGCCGGTCCCTGAATATTTAGCTGAAGGCTGCCAGCGGGCAGAGGCTCGCTTCCGAGGTTGGCCAGTGTAACTAAGATTGGCGTTTGTTCATCAAAGGCACAACCTTCAGCTTCAGCAATCAGCTTATGCACCGTTCCATCCACTGGGCTGGCTTTTCTTAATGAAAAATCATCTACAAAAAGGAAACGCATATATTTTGGGCTTTGTGCATGCCATGCAAAGAAATACTGTCCATCTTCCTCCACGCTGAATGAATACATAACCCTTCTGTAATTGTAATTGGTTAGTTCTTCATGCACCTCGAAAAATTCTATGAGGGCATCGGGCTGTGGTTCGCTGGCAATGCCAAACGACATTTTTTCGGGATAGTCGCCGTCGTATACACGGTAATAAAAACCCACATTATAAACCGAACCAGCTTCGAGGTTTGCACAGCCAGAGAAAAGCCAGTCGTTGGCGTTGTTATTGGCACTGAATGAATAATACATAACCCGGTTACCCGAAAATGAATAGGTCGTATAGTTTATCCCGAGATCCCATGTAAAGCCGTCGTTATTTTCATCGTGCACGGTCCATCCTGTATCCTCGAACTTTTCGAATTGTTCAAAAGTGAGATACAGATCACCTGCTTCCGGATTCAGCGAGCTGCTGAGCACCTTCATTGTTTTTGCGTTGTTTCCGGTTTCGTTTTCCGAAAGGCCTTCTGAGAGATCAACGCTGGCCTGGATCGTATAAATGCCATACATGCGAAGATCAGCAACAATGTCGACATATTGGGTTTCATTTGAAGCCAATGGCTCTTCAAAAATTAATTCGCCACTACCAGCGGGTTGTCCTGCCGGGTTGAGAATTTGGTAAGAAACGACAATAGGGTGGTCAATATCCTGGTTTCCGGAATTGCGGAATGAAATGCGAACCGGGGTCTCTTCAGAAAAATCGCAGGATTCAGCAAGCACTTCAATTTCATCAAGACTAATGTCAACATCATGGTTTTTCATTATTTGGAAATCATCCAGGTAAATCCAGCCTTGGTTGGGTTCGCTTTCAGCATGGAAGCCGATGTAATAAATGCCATCATCAGGCGGAGAGAAAGCCACCACGGCTTTCTGGTAGCTCAGGCCAAGTTTGAAAGCCTCTGACCACAGCAAATGCTCCATTTCTCCAGAAGATTGCCCTGTTCCGTAATATACTGACATTTTTTCCTCGCTTAAAGATGTTCTTCCGGTATAATAGAACGACAGCAAATAACTCTCGCCACCCTGCATTATCATGCAGTTTGAGAACAGCCAGTCGTCGGCGGCTACTTCCAGGCTGCGGCCACTGCGCATCGAAACATTACCACTGTAGGCAAAGGGTGCATTATTGCGCATTACCCAGGAAATGGGGTTGCCCTGCGAATCGATATCGTTGTTGGTATTCTCGAACCACCAGCCAGTTCGCGGATCTACCGAAGCCGACCCGCCATCAATTTGGATCAGTTCGAAATCGTTAAAGTAAACTTGGCCCTCACTGAGGTCGACAGTGGTGTTTCTGATAAGGACGGTGTTGGAATTGTTGGATGTGTCTTCATCCTCCGTTAGAACCACATCCGCGGTAAGTGTGTAAATGGTATTCAACTGCGACAAGTCGACGAAAAATTGCAAGGTGTCGCGCTGTGTGGTAGAAAGGGTTTTGGTTGAGTTGAGCAAATAAGTCAATAAAATACCAGGCTCTGCTTCAACAATTAGCTCTACTGCAGCGTTTACCAAGGGTTGCTTGCCCTTGTTTTCTATGATCACTTCCACAGGGGTTTCTTCATCAAAAGCATTGCATCCCCAGTTAAGCTGGTCAATGGCGATGAGCGCTGCATCATGCTCAGGGAGCTGCGACACGGAAAAGTCATCGATAAAGATCTGAAATGTATTTGGATCCACATAATCGGTGTAGAAACCAATGTGAAAGTTACCGGTGTATGGGGCCTGAAATACAAAATCTTCCATAACATATTCATAAGTATCAACTACAACTTCTCCGAGCAATTGCAATGAACCTTCAGGTGTTGGTTCGTCCATCAGATGTACGCTAAACTGCTCATCCCAGCCACTTCCCCTGGTAGCTGTAAAAAACCTCAGCCTGTAAAATTCTCCTTCAACAAGTTTAAGACAGTTTGAAAAGGCCCATTCATCAGGGTCTTCGCCCCCGCGAAACATATTCAAGCTGTTTGGCGGCGAATAGGCCTGCCCGGGTGTTGAGTAATACCGCCAACCGGTTGCATCAGTGGTTCCGCTCCAGGCACTCCAGCCCATTTCCTGCAAACCAGAGAATCCGTTAAAGTCGGTGAAATAATTGGCTTCAGAAAGATCCTGGCTGGTATTGTAAACAATAACTCTCAAAGTATCGTTTTCTGGACGTTCATCGCCTTCGAGCAAAGCAGTCAACTTCAGGCTGTATTTTCCATTCTGGCCCAAGTCTGCAAGCAGCTCAGCGCTGTGTGTTTCATTGGGCTGAAGCGTCTGATCAAAGGAATAGGTTATTGTTTGTTGAGTTTGGCTTACCAAGTGGGTTACCAATAATTCCAGGTCGAAATCAGCCTGGGCATCCATACCTACATTGGCAAAGGTGATCGTAACGGGGGTTTGGTCAGAAAACTCGCAACCCTCTGCCTCCACCACAATGTCCGTTGCTGCAATGTCTGCAAAAACCATCCGTTCCAGCGTAATGTTATCAAGATAAATGAAGTAATGTCCGGGAGGGCTTATTACGTGAAAAGCAAAATAATAAGTGCCGTTGACAGGGACCGTAAACTGAACCTGCTCTGAAACGTATGCATCTGTGGCAAAGCTTCCCAGATCCACCAGCTGAATTTCGAGGTCTTCCGGACTCGATCCGAATCCCATCATAACCTTCATGGAGCCTGGTGATTCGCTGTTCCAGGAGCGGTAATCGAAACTCAACCGATATGTTTCGCCGGTTTGAAGGAACATGCAGGTCGAAACCAGCCAGTCGTCAGCCTGTTCTGGGACCTCCAGTTCTCCGCTGGTATTAAAAACTCCGTACCTGGCAGAATTGCTGCCATCGCTCGACCATTGCGAGGGTGCCGTTGCAATACGAAGCGTCCATCCTGCCTCATCGTTATTGGCGTTTACTGGGGTCCAGCCAATATCTTCCAGATACAAAATGCCTTCAAAACTGGTGTGGTAACTTTCATCGCTTACGATCCAGTTTTCACTTACCACCTCCCTGGTGAAAGTATTGTTGGTTGGCAATTGATCGCCCGGGTAATTCACCGTGGCTATAAACTCAAACGCCAGACCCTGGCTGAGGTTTATCTCAACATCCACTTCCGTTGAAAGGCCGGCAGCCAACTCCGTTATTTCAATTAAACCGCTATCCACGGTTATTCCTTCGACATTCTTTACCGTAAAGCTAATGGGGATATTGCTGGCATTTTGTTGGCCCTTATTTTTAATCACAATCGCGGCCGGAGTATTTATTCCAAGATCGCAACCTGAGCCCAGCACATAAGCATTGGTAACAGCCAGATCGATGGCTCGTTCGGCAATGCCCGACACCACGAGGGAAAAAGCTTGCCTTTTGTTGGTGGCATTTACCGGGTCGACAATGGTCCCCTTGTGCGATACTACTATCTGGTACTGACCCGGCTCGGGTGCCAATAGCTGAATTTTCTCCAAGTTATCCACAAGGTTATCGCCTTGGGTGGCAGGAGCAGCAGGATTTTCCGGATACAGTTTCCAGGGATAGAAAACTTGTCCATCCGATATACGTGTCAGCCTTACATCGAGGTCGTTCACCAGCATGGGGGTACGGTTATTTAAGGAAGCCTCAAGCGGAGTGCCTGGCACGTCGCTCCAGGCCAGCGTCACAACCAGTGGTTGCTGACCAGTTGCATATACCGTTTTGGTATAGGTTGGAACGGTATTCTGCACCAGGTTTCTTTCTTCAATAAGGGTATTGTTTCCCTTTTCGGGAATAATATATGCAGCAGCTTCAATGTCGGCAAGACCCCAGCCGTGCCGGTAATCCGGCCCTGGGTGCTGACCGGCCTCGCGGGCAGTGTGTATTACCAGGGCTTTAATGGTTGCTGCCCTCAGGTAACTGCCAAAAAGCCTGCTATTCAACTGTTGCAGCAAGCCCAGGGAACCGGTAATGGTTGGAGCGGCCATTGATGTTCCGGTAAGGCCGGCATAGCTGGTATTGTTGTCCACCCAAGTGGAGAGCAGGCTTTGTCCGTTTGCCACTACATCGGGTTTAATGCGACCGTCGTCGGCAGGTCCCATACTGCTGAATTCACTCAGAATCACACTTTCCGGGCCCGTATATTCCACCACGTCGGCTACTGAACCTACTGTCAGAACGTTTTTGCCGATTACCAGTCCGGTAGTGCTGTCAAAGCCTTCCTCGCCGCCATCGCGTTCGCGAGTATCCGTTGATTTTACCCAAATTTCCAGGTTATGGTCAAATACATTATGTTCCTCCCCTGGGATCGGGCCAGTGTCGAGGCGGTCGTTTCCCGATGCATGCACCTGCAGGTAAAATGGTGCCAGATAGGTTATTTCATCACGAACCCTGGTTTCATCACTGTAATAACCAAATTTATAATCGATGGTGCTGCTAATGCGTGTGTCGCCATACCACCACCACTGGTTGGTTTGGAAAAGCCAGCCGGTAGGCCTGCCATAAGAGTGGTTGGAAAGCAGCGCCCCGCTGGCTGCAGCCTGAATCATTTCTTCTTCGTCGTTCCCAAAATCGTACACATGCAAATTGGCGGCCGGGGCCATCCCTTTTGCTGTGGGCACCATTCCGGCAGCCACCATGGTGCCGGCTACGTGCGTGGCATGCCCGTTCATAATGGGCGTGCCATCCATTTGGGTAGTTCTGCCTCCAAACTCCTGGTGTGTGGCCCTTATCGAACCTCCATCCCACAGGTTGAGGGTAATGCCTTCGCCATTGAGGTTAAGATCCGACAAACCTCCGGTCCATAGGCGATGTGTGTTTATGGTTCGGGCAGCATCCAGGTTGTAGGTTTGGTAGTAAATAGGTTCGCCCCGCTTGCTGAAACCCATAAGCCGAACTACCAGTACTGAGTCAAGAAAATCCGATTTGCCCGGTTGGCGCTGGTTAAACCGAATAACCTGCTCACCAAAAACCTCCCATTTTGCGCTTTGTTCCACCCACATGCGGTGGAGCTGGTTTTTTTCGGTCGCTTCAATAACTTTTTGCGCAGCTGTTTGAGCCTGGATGGGTTGCCAGCCTATAACCAGAAAAAGTAAGACTGCCAGCTGCAAAGATTTTAAATAAGGTTTCATTGTGCGGGTATTTATTTGGAAGGAAAATTATTCGGACAAAAGAAGATAAAACAGGCCGCGAAAAATATTCTTCGCGGCCTGATCTGTCAGTTTATCTTTTTACGATTTTGATTACCTGAACACCACCGTCGTTGTTTATGATCCGAAGCATAAAAATGCCGCCTGTAACGCTGCTGAGGTCAATCAGCTCACTTTCTGAAACAGTAGAGCTATTCCAGATGGTTTGCCCGGTAATGTCAATTAAGCTGATTTGTTTCACTTCGGGGCTTAAACCGGTTACATTCAGCAAATTGGTTGCGGGGTTAGGGAACACCTTAATAACCAATCTGTCAGGGTCACTTACACTGGTTTCGTCGCGATCGAAAACAATGGTATAAGTATTTGTGAAAGCTTCGTCTTCGGCAGTTACCACGATGGTGGCTGTGCGGGCAGCTTCATCGCCCAGAAGATCTGTGGCCTGGGTTATTTCCACGCCTGCAAACTCACTGGCAGCCAAAGCGTCTACCTGGGGAACCTGGGTTGAGCCAGCAGGAAGTGTTACCTGATAGGCGAATACTTCAGGATCAAAACTTTCCAGAGCCACATCATTCAGGGTAATCTCGGTCAGGCTGGCGTCAGTTTCCTTGTAACGGAACCAAAGGAAATATTCAAGCCAGTAGGTGTCGTCTTCGGCGGTTACGGTAATAACTATGCGTGTGGTGTATTGGTCGCCGGTAATGTCTTCGGGCTCACCCACCACCACGTTGGCATTCTCATCTGCCGCCAAAGCGGTCACAACCGGAGTTTCTTCATCATGATTAAGTGAGAAGAAATACTGTACATCCATTGGGTCAAATTCTTCGAGGGAAACACCATCCAGCAAGATGTCGACCAAGGTGGCGTCATTACTTTTCAGGCGGAAGGTGACGGTGTATTCGCTGGTAAAATTCGGATCTTCTGCCTCCACGGTAATCACAGCGGTGCGCTCTTCTTCAGTGCCAAAGAGGTTTTGCGCCTGCACAACCGTGACCTGGGCATTGGGATCTTCGGCTAAGGCCGCTACCACAGGCACTTGCTGAGTATCAAAAGGCAGGCTGACAAGGTATTCAAAGATTTCTGCATCGAAATCAGCAAGTGGTTCATCATCAATGTGAATTGCAGCCAGGCTTGCATCGCTGCTTTTCAAACGGAAGGTCACAGTATATTCACTGGTAAACTCAGGGTCTTCGGCCACTACGGTAATAACAGCAGTGCGTTCTTCTAGCGTGCCATCAAGGTTTTGTGCCTGAACTACGGTAACTTCTGCAGCAGGGTGGGCTGCAATGGCTGCAACAAGCGGAACATCTGTTGCTGTTGCCGGAAGGGCAACCTCATAGGAAAATACTTCCGCATCAAAACCAGCAAGGGGTTCATCGTCAACGTGGATTTCAGCCAGCAACGCATTGCTGCTCAAGTCGCCCATTTTTACGAGGTAGAAATCAAAGCTTCCGGCCGAAGTGAATGTGTCTTCCCCAGCATGGAAATCATTCAGAAAACGCCCGAATAACAAAATGTCATTGTTTGGGGAAATGGCCATATCTGAAAGAACCTCCGCACTGGGTCCTCCGAAAGTACCGGCTTCAATGGCCAGTCCTTCGGGAGTAAATGCAGCCCAAAAGGCATCATTTGCATCCCCATTGGTTTCAATACTCAGGTCATTATTAAATTCTACCAGCCCTCTTACAACGCCTGCCACATAAACCTTGCCTTCGGCCGATAGCTTAACGGTGGCAAGGTTGTCGTTCTGGTCGGGGTTGCCGAAGAAGTTGGCCCACACAATTTCCCGCTCGGCATTCAGCTTAATGAGCATTGCACTCAGCCGGGTGGCATTGATGGGTGCATAAACCGTTTCTGCGTCCCAGGTGAGGGTGGTGCGGCTCTGACCTCCAATGTAAATATTGTTGTCGGCATCACTTTCCAAGCCGGTAATAGCCGATCGGTTGGTGTCAGCAGTTAAAAAGTGATGGTCCCAAACATAGGTTCCGTCAGCCTCTAGTTCTATCAAAGCCATGCCACCAGTTTCGTTTTCGGTCGTGATCCCATTTACCGTAAGCGAACTTGCATACCTCACGGAGAACAAAATGTTTCCATCCGGGGTAAGGGTAATGGCTTCGCCGCGATCGTCGCCAGCATGGGTCGAATTCCAGTGCCACTGATAGGCGCCAAGGGCGTCAAACTTGGCGACCATGAAGAGGTAATTGGTTCCGGCAAGTTCTGCGTCAGGTTCAACCAGGGTGCCAGCCAGATCAATGTCGGTGCGGAAATGTGTGGTGAAATATACCGCACCCGTGTCATCAACCACCAGGTTGTTGGCACTCCCTGTGAGGATTATGCCAATGGAGTTGCTCGACTCCATTTTTCTCACCCATTCCAGCATTCCATTTTCAGTATATTTTGCAATAAACATGGCCCGGGTTGTGGAGCTAAGGTTTATCTCCGAAAAATCGGCCGAATAAAAGGTGGCGTTGCCCCGAAAGTCACCCATTAGGTAAACAAAGCCATTTTTATAAACTGTTTTGAATCCACCGGCACCCGTTGTACCATCGGCTTCAGCTGTTACAGCCCATAACAGTTGCTGATCAGCTGAAATTTTAGCCAGAAATGCGGTGTTCACGGTAGTTGAGGATAGGATTTCCGTGTCGAGAATGGTCATTGGCGAACGGAAATAGCCTGTGATATAGGCATTGCCGACTTCGTCGGTGGCCACTCCCTCGCCAAAATCACCGGCGGTGCCGCCTCCTGTAACTGTCCAACGGTAGTTGTTTTGCTGACCGGCAACGCTTGCTGCAATAAGCAAAATAGTCAAAAAAGTAAAAATTCTCTTCATTGTGTGTTGTTTTTGGTTAGAATAAAAAAGAACTGTAAAGGTTGTTTAGTAGAAATGAAACAAGATTAGTCGTTTTAAGCTTTTATTTAGACCTCGGTTTACGCTTAGTTTCCTGATGGAAAAAGAGTTAGGATAGCCCAAAAATAAGCACATATATAATAACAATGAAATCCTTTTATCTGCATTTGTACATTAAAGGACTGATTGTTAACGGTTTAAATTTTTAAAATAATTAATTAATTGGTCCTTTTTCACAAATGGCGGGAAAAATCAAAAACCCTTACCTTTGCCGCAAAAATCCGGGTATGCCTGAATGCATTCATAAGTCTTTTCTCAGAAACGGGCAATTAATCGAAAGCACTTTGTTCGACGAGTCCTTTCTTTCTAAACCCCATTATATTTATGAGGTGTTTCGTGTAATTGACGGCCTTCCGTTGTTTGTTGAAGATCACCTGGGGCGGCTCCGGCAAACCATTGAACTTAGCGGCCTGCCACCGCAGCACATTCCTGCCGATTTTACAGAGCAGGTTTACAAGCTCATTGAGGCCAACCAACTGCAGGAAGGGAATATCAAGGTGGTGGTGCTGTCTGCCGATACAGAGCAGGAGGCCGCTTTCCTGATTTATATAATGGAACACCAGTATCCTTCGGTGGCTGAATTCGAGAACGGAGTAGAGCTGGCGCTTCATTATGGTGTAAGGGAAAACCCCAATGCCAAGGTGATGGATGTGGAGCTCAGGAGCAATACCAATCAGATCAAAAAAAAGCAGCTCGTTTATGAAACCCTCCTTGTCGATCAGGATCATTGCATAACGGAAGGCAGCCGCTCCAATGTGTTTTTTGTGCGGGATGAGGAAGTAATCACCCCTCCGCTGGCCGATGTGTTGCCCGGCGTCACCCGCAAGCACGTGATGAAACTTTGCACCGAGCTGGGCATCCCCCTACGGGAAGAAAAGGTGCCTGAAACCAGCCTCTGGAAGATGGATGCGGTGTTTATTACCGGCACTTCGCGTAAAGTGCTGCCTGCATACCGTATTGATGAATGGCTTTACCCTCCCGATTACCCAATTGTTCGGCAAGTGCAAGCGGCCTTCAACCGCGAAGTGGAGAACTACCTTCAGTCAAAAAGGCAGCCATTTCAAGAGGAATAGCATTTTACTCTTCCTTTTTCTTAAGTAAAAAATTCAGCAGATGTTTATTGAATGCTTCAGGGTGGGTCTCCATGGGGTTATGACCTGAATCCGGAATGATCTCCAGCCTTACCCTGGGAATACTGTCAAGAATTTTCTGGCGCGATGCCAACGGCACCCAGGTGTCGTTTTCTCCCCAAATGCCCAAAACAGGAAGGTTCAAATCTTTCGCATTCAATGTCTCAATTTCCCTGCTGTTTGTTGAGCTGGCAATAATGGCCCTGGCCGTCCCCGGTATTTGCAGCGGGTGGTAATAGGCCAGTATCTCTTCCTGTTCTGGCAGAGCACCAAAAGCTGATTGCAGCATATTGCGTATGCGGCGTGAGGTGATAAAATGCCTTTCGGCCAGGTTGCCGACCAGGGTTTGCACTGGCCGAAAGCGAAGCAGGGACTTATTCCGCGCTTCAGTGGGTTTTACTTCGCCAAAAATGGCTCCTGCCACAAAGATCATACTGGCCGTTTTTTCGGGATACATAAGGGCCAGTGCCTGAACTATGCCACCGCCCATGCTGTGCCCCACAAGGTGCCACTCCCTTTCGGGGAAAATACTATCCTGCCATTGCTTTAGCAGGGCCGCTCTTGCGGTGGACGAAGCATTAAGTGCTGGCGATTTGTCGCTGTAGCCAAAGGGCGGTATGTCGATGGCAACCACTTCAAATCCTGCTTGTTGCAAAGCCGGAGCTGTCTTTTCCCACGAAAAGGTGGAGCCGCTGAAACCGTGCACCAGCAACACCGTTTCCTGCTGCAAGTTGCCGCTGCCAGACCAGGTCCGGTAATGCAGGCGCACACCATCTACCACGGCAAAATGACTATTTGGAAAGGGCAGAGGGCTATTTTGCGAGGCTTTTTTTCCTGTCTGACAGGATGCAAGTATCAGTAATAGTGGAATAATCAAAGTCAGCGAAACTCTTTGGAACCTAAGGAATGTTAGCATGTACAAGCTTTTTGTGAATAACATTTGCCGGATTGCCTGCAAAATTTAATGTAAATTTGACCTTTTATTTTATCAAAATTAAGCAAGAATGGAAATCAGCGGAAAAGTAGTTGAAATTTTACAGGAACAAAGCGGACAAGGGCGCAATGGCACCTGGCGCCGTCAGGAGTTTATTCTGGAAATCCCGGGGCAGTATCCCAGGAAAGTGTGCATTGCCCTTTGGGGTGAGAAGATTGACCAGGTAGCCCTGAAGGATGGCGAAGAGGTAACCGCTCACATCGATATTGAAAGCCGCGAATACAATGGCAAATGGTTCACTTCCGTGAAAGCGTGGAAGGTTGACAAAACCCAGGCCTCCTCAACGGGGAATGAAGCCCCTGATTTTCCGCCTCAGGGCGAGCCACCCCTGGAGCCTCTGGAAGGACAGGATGACCTTCCGTTCTAAAACGTACTTGTTTTACCCTGCCGGGTGCAAACTTTTGCGCCCGGTTTTTGTTTGAGGTAAACGGGATCAATCCACCCGTTTTACCTGCTGTTGAAAAATTTATTCCTCATACTATTCATAGTTTTCGTGGCTTTACCGGTCATGGCCGATGAAACCTTGCCCGAAGGCCTGGTGCGTGGCCGCATTACCGATGCCACCACTGGCGAGCCATTGCCTGGTGCCACCGTTTTTGCCCGCCAGTTGCGCATTGGCGCATCTACCGACCCCAGGGGCTACTACAACATTGCCCTGCCTTCAGGCTCCCATATGCTCGAAGTTTCCTTTGTAGGATATCAGACCAGATTCATTAGTATTGATATACGAACCCAATACAATATCGACATTGCCCTTGAACGGGAGGACCAATTGCTGAAGGAGGTTGTGATACAGGACCAGCGCCCGGGCCAGCACGTTGAGCGTACAGAGATGGGCGTGGTGCGTCTGCCCAGCCAGACCATACGTCAGGTGCCCGCATTCTTGGGCGAAGTGGATATCCTGAAAGTCATTCAGACCCTGCCCGGGGTGCAGTCGGCTGGCGAAGGGGCCTCCGGCTTCAATGTGCGCGGTGGCGGCATCGACCAAAACCTCATACTGATGGACGAAGCCCCGGTATACAACGCATCCCACCTGATGGGCTTCTTCTCGGTGTTTAACAACGATGTACTCAAGGATATAAGCCTTTTCAAGGGAAACATACCGGCCGAATACGGCGGGCGTCTCTCTTCGCTGCTCGATGTGCGCGTTAAGGAAGGCGACCTGCAGCGCTTCGGCGGATCGGGCGGCATCGGCAGCATCTCCAGCCGCCTAATGTTCGAAGGCCCCATCGTAAAGGACCGGGTATCTTTTATCGCGGCCGGAAGACGATCGTATGCCGACATTTTCATACCGCTGGCCAACAACCCCGACATTATTGACAACCGCCTGTTTTTCTACGACCTGAATATGAAGGTGTTTGCAAGGATAAACGAACGTAACCGGATGAATATCACCGCCTACAACGGGCGCGATGTGTTCCGTTTCGGCGAGCAGTCGCCCTTCACCATGGGCTGGGGTAACACAACTTTTGCACTTTCGTGGAACAACATTCTGCACCCCAACTGGCTGCTCGATGCCAGCCTGGTGTATGGCGGCTACGACTATTCGCTTCGGCAGGAGGGAGGCAGCACCAGTTTTCTCTGGGAAGCGGGCAACAACGACATTGGTCTGAAAACCGGCATTTCCTGGTATCCCAACGAAAACAATTCTGTGAAATTCGGCTTCTCCAGCTTTTTTCACCGTTTCAACCCCGGTATTTTCAAGGGCCTTGACGACGACAGCCCTTTCGGGGAAATTGGGGCCGAAGGCTCGGGTGCATTGCAGCATGGCATCTTTATCAGCAACGAACAGAAGCTGGGCGAGCGCTGGGCCGCAGAATACGGGCTGCGCTTCTCAGCATTTCAGAGCATTGGACCCACCACGGTTTACAACTTCGACAGCGATTTCAACTATACCGACAGCACTGTATACCGCCGGGGCGAGGTCTACAACACCTGGTCGGGGCTCGAGCCCAGGCTGGGCCTGCGGTTTTCCCTTTCGGGGAATGCTTCGCTCAAAGCCAGCTATAACCGCAACATGCAGTACCTGCATCTTGCCAGCTACAGCGATGGCGGCAACCCGCTCGATATATGGGTGCCCTCATCGAAAATGATCAGGCCACAGATCGCCAACCAGTTTGCTGTGGGCTTTTTTCAGAATATCAGGTTAAAAGAGCGTATTGTGGAATCGTCGGTGGAGGTGTTTTACAAAGACATGCAAAACCAGATCGACTTTAAGGACAATGCCTGGCTGATGCTGAACCCGAAGATCGAGGGCGAATTCCGTTTTGGCCGCGGAAAGGCCTATGGGGCCGAATTCCTGCTCCGCAAGCTTGAGGGGCGCCTCACGGGCTGGATCAGCTATACCTTGTCGCGCACCGAACGCCAGATCGAAAGCATTAACAATGGCAATCCCTACGTTTCATCATTCGACCGCACCCACAACCTGAACCTGGTGGCAAGTTACCAGCTTTCGCAACGAGTGAGCCTTTCGGCTACCTGGGTTTACACAACGGGCGCACCTGTAACCCTGCCTTCGGGGCGTTTCGAATACGGTGGGCAGATCGTGCCGGTTTACACCGAGCGCAACGCCTACCGCCTGCCCGATTACCACCGCCTCGATGTAGGGGCCACCCTGCGTGGCAAAGACAGGCCCGACAGGCGCTTTCACGGCGAGTGGAACCTGTCTGTTTACAATGCCTACTACCGCAAAAACACCTGGATGATCGATTTCAGGACAAACAACAACGAACCCGGCAGGGTCGATGCTTATAAGGTTTACCTGTTCCCCATCATCCCGGCCGTAACCTACAACTTCTTTTTCTAAGCCATGCCACGCAAATCTCTACATATCGCCCTTCTTTTGCTTGCGCTGCCGGCCTTCTTTTCGTGCAGCGAAAAGATTGAACTCGACCTTAACAGCAGCAACACCCGCCTGGTGGTCGAAGGCATGATCACCGATCAGGACGGCCCGCATGGGGTAATTCTCACCAAAAGCAGCAGCTATTTTTTCAACGAGCCACCACCCCCTGTTGAGGATGCCATCGTGAGTGTTTCTGCTGGCGGTCAGCAGTGGCTGCTTTCGCAGGAAAGTCCGGGGCATTATATGTTGCCTCAAGATTTTACGGGCACCCCAGGCACCACCTACCAGCTCAGCATCCTTCATCAGGATACCGACTACACTGCCAACGCCCCATTGCGCGGGGTGCCGCCCATCGACAGCCTCTCGCTGCTGCCGCATCCCATTTTGCCCGGCCGCGATTTTCTGCTGATACACTTCCAGGAGCCGGCCGAAACCCGCGACTTTTACCTGTATAATGTATTTCTCAACGGCGTGCTGCTCACCGACTCCATTAACAAAAAACCTTTCGGCGACGACGACGGGGTGAACGGCCGCTACTTGGGCATTCCTGTTTACCTGTTTCAGGCGGGCGAAGATGCTCCCAAATCCGGCGACCAGATCAGGGTGCAAAAATTCAGCATATCCGAAGAATACTTCCAGTTTATGATTGCCCTGCGCCGCAACCAGGGCACCGTGGGCGGCCCCTTCACCGGCCCACCGGCCAACGTGCCCGGAAACATCAATAACGGCGCACTGGGCTTCTTCCTGGCCTCGGCCGTGTCGGAAGCGGAGCTGATAATAGAGTAAACTTCCCATTTCCCTTCCTGGTTTATTTCCAGGCTTCTTAAAAAAATCCAGAAAATTCCTTTTCCCTTTGAAAATTAAGGGTAATTACATATTTTTAGTCCGTGAAAATAATTAGTATGGTTTTATCAATATCATCAACGAGTTGTCAGTCATTGAAATAGCCTAATTGCCAGCAGTATAATTAACTCAGAGAAACAAATAAATATGAGACAATTAATTACAACAGCAATTTTATTCTTGACAATAATTTGCACCTACGGACAACATCCAGCAGTATCTCAGCCAGGTTATAACCCTACGGTTCCTCGACTAATTAGTATGCAACACAAGGCTATAAGTCATGCTTATAAGCAAATAAAACCAACCATTCAAGACTTTGACCAAAAAATAAGCAAAGAAGAAATAAATATTTATGTCGTTTACGAAATGGACTCGACAGTGGGAAGAAATAGTATGAGTGATAGAGAATTATTTAACCCACCCAGGAAACTCATGGATATATATTTAATCTACGAATATACTTTCAGAATTTATTGTCAATCAAAAGATCTGATTAATGAAAATATTCCAGAAATTAATCTTTCATCAGGAGGTTTTGTTGACGATATCAGAATTGTAAATTATTTTGTTGACCGAAAGGGCAAACTTAAGGAAAAAAGGATTAGAAAATCAGCCATAAGTGCTGACCTTAATAATGGAGTCTTATCAGTTATGCTCGACAAAGATCAATTAACAGACAATTCATTCACTGAAATAAATATTCAAATCAAATCAAGAGATTTCAAAAAAATTATTCCTTCAATAAGCAACAAAAGCTTTTTTGACAAGTCCTTAACATTGAGTTATCCGGCTGTTTTTAATTATGAGATTCCCACCAGCAATGAATTAAATTTGGTATCGAATTCAATATCCACGTTTGAATTACTTCATTTCAGGAGAGACCCTGGACCGGGAAATGGAAACATAGATAAAGTAATAGTGGACTCCAAAGTGTACGAATGGAAGCTTAATCAAGAAAGTCAACTTAATATAGAATTTGACCTATGGGAACTTAATTTTCCTCCTCTATCTGATATTGGAATAGGACTCACAGACATAGTCAAGGATTAATAATACCTCACAACAGCCTTTAAGCAAAAGCGGGGGTTTTTTCATAAATAAATTTGAAAGAAAATGGAAATAAAATCAGGCTATGAATTAGAGCAAAACTATAGAGCAACATCAGTTGATGAATTTGAGAATAACGATGTCGATTTCCCGGAAGAACTATCTGAATATCCTTCCAAACCAATAATTTTTGATGAAAAGCAATCCATTTTAAAATCGCTATCTAGCATAGTGATTTTTGCTGTTGCTTTTTATTTTCTTTTCGGTTGGGATGTCATTTCCCTTACCATGCTAATAGGGGTAATTCTTGTTCATGAATTAGGCCATTTTGTTGCCATGAAATTATTTAATTATAAAGACCTTAGCATTTTCTTTATACCACTTGTGGGCGCCTATGCATCAGGCGAAATTGATGAAGTTTCTCAAAGGCAACAAATAATAATTTCCTTAGCCGGTCCCGTTCCGGGAATTATTATAGGCTCATTACTTGTTTATTTTGGCTTGGTAACTGAAAACAACCTATTGTATAAGCCAGGGGCAATATTTTTATTATTAAATTTATTTAATTTGCTTCCTGTGCTACCCATGGACGGAGGACGAATTATACAAACACTTTTCTTTCATCAAAAAGAAACTATTACCATTGTTTTGCTGTGGGTTTCGATTGGATTATTTGGGTTTTATGGAATATATACAGAGAACTGGATAATTTTATTAATATGTTTCCTGATTTTTATGCAGATAAATGCCAGGACAAAGAATATTAAAGTGAAAAGAATTTTGAAAGAAAAAGGTTTTGATACGAATAAAAGTTTTTCAGAACTTACAAACGCAGAATATTGGAAAATCAGGGGAATTATGGCTTCAAATATGCGTGTGATAGGAAATTTGACCACCCCCGACAATTATTCTGAAGTGCCAGATGAAAAAACCATCATTAAGACCATGAAAAACATAGTTCAAAAACCACCTGTGAAAACTTTAGGTGTTTGGGGTAAGGTGGTATTCTTTTTAATTTGGCTTTTTTCATTTACTATTCCAGTAATAATTACTTTATTGCTAATGTTTTTGAACCGGCCATTATAAAAAGCGCCACACCATAGCTTCGCTGCAACTTATAGGTGGGTGGTGGCCCGCCCTAGTTTAGAAAATTGGTTTAAATTTGAAACCAAATGGTAGGCTCAGAAGGGTTTTGAGACGGACTGCCGTTGGCAGCAATAGTATGAGAGAATACATAACAATATATGAGCATAGTGTAACTGGAAGTAACATCTGGCATCTTTTCGGTATTTTATCCTTTGTTATTTTTGGTTTTTGTATAGTCTACTTCACCAAGAAAATTTTTAAAAACTTTTCGTTCTTTCGACAAGTTATTTTATTTTTTGGTTGGTCAGTAGGTATAATTAGCTCGGTTATGTTGATTTTGTTTATTACGAAAATTCCAACGATTTTAAAAAATGAAAGAGAATTGAAATCAATGATAAAAAACGAAACCTATTTGACTGTTGAAGGATTAACTGAAGATTTTAAATTGCCTCCGGAAGGTTCTAATCATTTTGAGAGTTTTACAGTTAATGGGGTAAGATTTCGATACTCAGACTATGTAATTATCCAAGGTTATCATACTACTTCAAAGAAGGGTGGCCCAATTAACAGAAATGGATTATTAGTTCGGATTGGATACAAACATATTAACGGAGAGAATGTCATAATAAAACTTGAAATTTCGGACAATTAATTTGAGAACAAGTAGAATTTAAAAAAAGTTGAAACATAATCTAACAACTACTGGTGCCAATAAACAGGACTCTGAGTGGGCTGCAAGACCCAGCGAGGAGTTCCCGAACGGTGGACAAATCCAAATAAATCCAGATAGCTTAAGAAAAAACCCACCACAACCCGCGGTATCGCCCGCAATCAGCAACTTTCCATACTGCTATCTGTGGGGTTGCTAAAAAAGATTTGAAAACTGGAGACTCAAAAAGGACCTCACCATTTTGAAAATTCCAAAATAGTATATACTTTTGAGACGCACTAAAACGATAAAAAAATGAAAACTTTATCACTTAAACTTGATGACTTATTATTTCAAGAAACAGAAGAATTGCTTGAGAAGATTAAGAAACCAAGGAATCGATATATTAATGAAGCATTGCAATATTATAATCGAATCCAGAAGAAGAGAATTATTGAAAAACTTCTTGAAGCAGAATCAAAAATGGTGCGTGATGAATCAATGAGAGTGCTTTCAGAATTTGAAAAACTTGAAGACTATGGCGGCTAAGAAGTTTGAAATTTGGCTTGCAAATCTTGACCCCAGATTTGGCACAGAAGCAGGGAAAACAAGACCTGTCTTAATCGTTCAGAATGATGCTTTAAACAAAGTTCATCCTTCAACTCTTATTTGCCCAATAACAAGCAATGTTAAACTGCAAAGTCAAATACTTAGAGTATATATAAAAAAGGGAGTTGCAAAAGTAAAGGAAGATTGCGATATAATGATAGACCAACTAAGGGCTATAGACAACAAAAGGCTTATTAAAAAGATTGGTGAACTTCCAAGGGATATAAGCGAAAAAGTAAATGAAAATCTTAGGATAATTCTTGACCTTGATGAATAAGGTACAATCCATGTTTAGCCACTAACTAAACAATTACAACAATGCAAATAATTTCTGTCAGGGAGCGCCCTGAATACAAAGATAGCGCCATAAAATATTTCCAAAAATGCTGGAAAGGTGTATCGCCAATTATCTATGATGATTGCATAAGCCACTCACTCACTTCAATAAATCCTCTCCCGCAGTGGTATTTGTTAGAGAAGAGTAATGAAATAATTGGCTGTGCAGGTCTGATCACAAATGATTTTATCAGCAGAATGGATCTATACCCCTGGATTTGCGCCATATTTATTGAAGAAAAGCACAGAGGGAACGCTTATGGTTCGTTGCTGATGGAAAAAGCAAAAGATGACGCCAGGAAAGCTGGATTCGATTATGTTTATTTGTGTACAGACCACATTGGCTACTATGAAAAATATGGGTTCAATTACATCGGACAAGGCTATCATCCCTGGGGTGAGGAATCCAGAATTTATGAGTTTAAGCTATGATAAGATAATTTTACAGTCTTGAACTTTGTGTAGCCACAATTAGCTATGCTGCTACGGCAATTATAACCAAATGCAATCATGAGAACCTGCGATTAATGTAATTTAAATATATATTTGTGTAATACTTCCTGGAGTGTATAGCCTCACCTTTGTAATGTGAAAATTCATTCACAATCTAACACTCAAAGAATAATGAAAATAATTAATTTATTGGCAATTTTTGCTATAACACTTGTGGTAATCTCAGCAGGTTGTAAGAAAGATGATGATAAGCCAGCTACTAATGTAATTATTAATCAAACGGTAGTTCAGCCAACAATTGATCTTAAATTAACAACTGGTTATGTAATTTTAGCCGGCTCGTTAGTGTCTAATGTCCCAACTTCTGCAATAACCGGAGATATCGGATTAAGTCCCGCTGCCGGAAGTCAGATTACTGGCTTTGGCAATACAGAAATTACCGGAACCGTATACACAGTAGATGCTACCGGTCCTGCAGGTTCAGTGACCAATACAGTGGGTCTTACTGCGGCAAAAGATGATTTAACAGCAGCTTATAACGAGGCAGCCGGTCGTTCATCAACTGATATGGTAATTCTTGCCGGAAATATTGGCGGACTTACACTAACACCCGGACTGTATAAATCGAATGGATCCCTGGAAATTTCTTCCGGCGACCTTACATTCGATGCAAAAGGTAATGCAAATGCAGTATTTATTATTCAGATTGCTTCTGCTTTGAACACCACTTCCGGTCGTAAAGTGTTTCTGGCCGGTGGTGCGCAGGCATCAAATATTTTCTGGCAAGTAGGTACTTCGGCAACGCTGGGAACTACTTCGGTTTTTAAGGGTACCATAATGGCTGACCAGTCTATCTCTATGAATACTGGTGCTTCAATTGAAGGTCGACTCCTTGCCCGTATTGGCGCAGTAACCTTAAATAGCAGTACGGTTGTAAAACCCTAAGAAAACATTGCTTTAACAAATTAAGGAGCAGTACCCATAAAGTGCTGCTCCTTTTGCTTTACAGTATAATTTGCAATTCCGTTGTAAGCAGCCCCTGGAATTTAGGCTACTTAAAATTAAAATTAAATTGCCCGTGAACCCTAATTTTAATGGCCTGGTTTTTTGGGAGGGGGTCATAATGGTTTGATAAAATAAAGGGCTGCTGATTCCAACCTTTTAAAATTTATCTCGTCCCATACATAGAGAATCAAAATTAAAAACAAAAATGTCATGAAAAAACAAACATTTATTTTAGCAATTTTTAGCCTGTTCGTTATTGGATTAATTTCATGTGAAAAAGAAGAAATAAGTAACCCAACCTTACAACTGAAATTTAATACAATAACATCCGAGGCAAACCTTAAAAGCACTTCGGCCAATAGTATTCAGTTTTCTAGTGGCTACATTATTCTGGAAAACATAGAATTTCAAGCAGAATCAGATACAGATTCCCTTGAAGTGGACTTTGAAATAGATGCGTATATTACCATTGATTTTGCAACGGGTGAAATAACTCCTGATTTGTCAACTATAGAACTAGTTCCCGGTTATTATACAGAATTAGAGCTGGAATTTGAACTTTGGGATCAGACTGAACAGCCGTCAATTTACCTTGAGGGCACATGGACCGATGCAAATGGCACGCCCCGTCCAATAAGATTGATAATGCCCCTGGGGCAAACATTTTCTTTGGAAATAGAGGGCGAATTTATGGTTCAGGAGAATAGTGCAATGACTGCATATATCACAATCGACCCAAATGTCTGGTTTATGGGAGAGGCAGGGGCATTACTTCCTTCAGCCACTGCCAACGAGGATGATATAATTGTTATCAGTCCCGATCATAACTACAATATCTATGACATTATTAAGGATGCAATAGATGAGTTCAGCGAAGTAGAGATAGAAATGGAATAACCACTGATAACAAATTACAGTATACTTAAAAAACCAGAAACGCTAATATCATGAAAAAACTATCATTTTACACAATTAGTATTATTCTAATCTCACTATTCCTTGTTTCCGGATGTAAAAAAACGGATGAAGAAGCTATTGGAAAGTGGATAATCGGTACTTGGGAATTGGACAGATATGTTCAACAAAATTTTAAAGATGGAGTTTTGCAAGGTGAGAGTGAAAGCTTGAATCAAGGAAAAGTTAAGTTCAGGGATGGTGGCACAGGAGAAGATATAGGAGGTAATTTTATTGGGGGTGATTTTGAATGGAGCAATACGGATAAAGAACTAACTCTGATAACAGGTGCCGGTACAACTATATATGTTATTGAAGAATACTCCAAATCTTATTTTGTTTTTAGTCTTACAGATGTGAATGGGAATGATAAATTTATTGAACGCTGGTATATGTCAAAGTAATCAGGCCATTAAGTTATTTGCCCTAAAAAGCCTAATTTTGGGAGCCTTGTTACTATTAACTTCAAGATTCCCAAACAATGGATACCCAAAGCTTCCGCAAATACGGCCACGATTTTATTGACTGGCTGGCCGATTATTTTGAAAATATTGAAAAATACCCGGTGAAACCCAATGTGCAGCCGGGTGAAATCATAAGGCAGTTTCCTGTTTCACCTCCCCATTCAGGAGAACCTATGGATGAAATCTTCCACGACTTTCAAACGAAGGTTATTCCCGGCATTACGCACTGGCAGCATCCGGGCTGGATGGCCTATTTCCCGGCCAACAACAGTCCTGAATCAGTTCTGGCAGAATTGCTCACCGCCGGACTGGGCGCCCAGTGCATGATATGGCAAACATCGCCCGCAGCGGCCGAACTCGAAGAGCGTGTTATGGACTGGCTGCGGCAGATGATCGGGCTGCCCGAAACGTTTACCGGGGTGATACAGGATACCGCTTCAACGGCCACCCTGTGCGCCCTGCTAACCGCCCGCGAAAAAGCAACCGGCCTGCAATCAAACCAGAAAGGCATTCAGAAAAAGTTAAGGGTTTACGCCAGCACCGAATCCCATTCGAGCATCGAAAAAGGCGTAAAGATTGCCGGTTATGGCAAGGAGAATCTGCGCATTATCCCCACCGACGAAGCTTTTGCCATGGACCCGCTGGCCCTGGAACAAGCGATAGAAGAAGACCTTGCAGCCGGATACCTGCCGGCATGCGTGGTGGCTGCCATTGGCAGCACATCGAGCATGGCCATGGACCCGGTAGATGCCATTGCTGCCATTTGCAAAAAATACCATATCTGGCTTCATGTGGATGCGGCTTTCGCCGGAACGGCAGCTGTGGTGCCCGAGCTGCGCGGGTTTATGAAAGGCACCGAACATGCCGACTCCTTTGTCTTCAACCCCCATAAGTGGATGCTCACCAATTTCGACTGTACGGCCTATTTCGTGCAGGATCCGGGCATGCTCATTCAGACCTTCGAGGTCCATCCCGAATACCTGAAAACGGCTGCCGATCAGCAGGTAAAGAATTATCGCGACTGGGGCATACCGCTTGGGCGGCGCTTCCGGGCACTGAAGCTCTGGTTTGTGATCCGCAGCTACGGAGTAGAAGGCATACAGGCCATGGTGCGCGAGCACGTCAGGCTGGCCGCTCTGTTTGCAGAATGGATCAAGGACGATCCGCGTTTCGAGATCATGGCCCCGGTGCAGTTAAGCCTGGTGTGCTTCCGCCTTAACCCGGGCAACAATACGGAGGAGCAACTGACAAATCTGAATCAGGAATTACTGCAAAAGATCAATTCCAATGGCGATGTATTTATGACCCATACCAGCCTAAGGGGCAAATATACCATACGCCTGGCGCTGGGTTCACGCACCACAGAAGAACGGCATGTGAAAAGGGCATGGGAGATTGTGCAGCAAGCGGCGGATGAAATTTTGCCCTGAAAGGGCAAAGCGTAAAAGCACAGGGTGCCAACCCTGTGTCAAAGGCAATCATCAGTTTTTAAGCCCTGTAGGGGCGACATGTTTTTAATATTACGCATCGCCCTTTCAGGGCTTACCTTGCTTGTTACGTTTTTTCCACAGGGTTTCGCTTCGCTGCACCCTGTGCTGTTACGTTTCGGGGCTTCGCCCCTGATTGACATTTTCAAATAACCACAGCCATTGCTGGTGGTTGGGACGTTGCCATTGGGTTGAATTAATCCGGCCTTTCAGGCCGAAAGCGTCCCGAAGGGACAGATTATTTTAGCCCATGGCAAAGCGAAGCGACGCCATGGGTTGAATGGCCCATTGAAAAATCCGGGCTGTAAGCCCAGATTATTTATCTCCACAGAGGTAAAGGGTAAAAGTACAGGGTGCTAACCCTGTGTCAAAGGCAACCATCAGTTTTTAAGCCCTGTAGGGGCGACACGTTTTAAATATTACACATCGCCCCTGCCATACTGCAGGCAGGCTTTCAGGGCTTAAGTTGTTTTATCGTTTATTTCACAGGGTTTCGCTTCGCTGCACCCTTTGCTGTTACGTTTCGGGGCTGCGCCACTGATTGAGCATCATTGCTTCACTCCACAATCCGGTTTATAAAATCATTGATGGAGTCTCTGCTCACCCCATTCTTTTCAAGGTGTTTGATGAATGCACTCCCGATGATTGCCCCTCGGCTGTTGCTGCAGGCATTTCTGAAAGTCGTGCTGTCATGAATGCCAAAGCCGATCAGGGTTGGATTTTTCAGGTTCATTTGCCTGATGCGGTTAAAATATGCTGTTTGCAGATCCAGACTTTTGTTTGCCCCGGTAATGCTGTTTGTTGACACCATGTAAATAAAGCCTTTTGAAACCTCATCGATAATGCGAATGCGGTTTTCGGAAGTTTCAGGGGTTATCAGCAGTATGTTGGAAATATCTTTTCGTTCGCAAATGGCTTCAAAATTCTCGCGGTAGTAGCTCAAGGGCATATCCGGAATGATGATGCCATCCACACCAACTTCCGCGCAAGCGTTAATAAAATTTTCCTCGCCAAATTGCAAAACCGGGTTAAGGTAACCCATTAAAACAACCGGCATTTGGGTTACTTGCCGCAATTTTTGCAGTTGGCCGAAAAGTATTTCGAGCGTCATGCCGTTTTTTATGGCCTGCTGACTGCTTTGCTGAATAACCGGACCATCAGCCAGGGGGTCGGAGAAGGGGAAGCCCAGCTCAACCAGATCTGCCCCGGACTCATCAAGATGCTGAATGATGGGAAGCGTATCATTGAAATTGGGAAATCCTGCCGTAAAATAAATTGACAGGATGTTTCCTTTCTTTTTTGCAAACAATTGGTGAATTCTGTTGGTCATAATGCTGAATATTTTTGGTAGGTCACCATGTCTTTGTCTCCGCGGCCTGATAAATTCACCACAACCACATCTTCTGCTTTTAATTTCATTTTTGGCAGGAAAGCCAGTGCGTGAGCGGTTTCCAGTGCGGGAATGATGCCGTCGGTTTTGGCCAGATGAAATCCAGCCTCAAGCGCTTCCTTGTCGGTTACATTTACAACCTCCACTTTTCCCGTATCATGCAAAAAGGCATGGACTGGTCCAATGCCTGGATAATCCAATCCGGCAGAGATTGAATGCGGTTCCACGATTTGTCCGTCAGGGGTTTGTATAAGGTAGGTTTTACTTCCGTGTATGATACCCTTTTTACCCAGGGCGATGGTGGCAGCCGTTTTTCCTGAATAAACGCCCTCACCGCCTGCTTCAACGGCGATTAAGCGGGTTTTGCCGTTACCGATAAAATGGTAGAACGCCCCGATGGCATTGCTGCCGCCACCCAAACAGGCAACCACATAATCAGGATGCTCGTCGCCTGTTTTCTCTTTCAGCTGTGCCTTTATTTCTTCGCTGATGACAGATTGGAACATGGCAACCATATTTGGATAAGGATGCGGCCCCACCACCGAGCCAATGATATAATGCGTTTCAACCGGATTGTTTATCCATTCGCGAATGGCTTCATTGGTGGCGTCTTTCAGGGTTTTGCTCCCGCTGGTGGCAGGCACCACTTTTGCTCCCAGCAGCTTCATGCGTTCCACATTGGGTTTCTGGCGTTCGATGTCAATTTCTCCCATGAAAATGGTGCATGGCAACCCCATTAATGCGCAGGCCGTGGCAGTGGCCACCCCATGCTGACCGGCACCGGTTTCGGCAATGATTCGCTTTTTATTCAGGCGTCTGGCCAGTAAAATCTGCCCGATGGTGTTGTTGATCTTATGCGCCCCGGTATGGTTCAGGTCCTCACGCTTCAGATAAATCCTTGCATTAAACTCTTTAGAAAGATTTTCTGAAAAGAACAATGGGGTAGGCCTGCCCACATAATCGCGCAGCAGCGCCCTGAATTCATCCTGAAAATCTTTTGAGAGGATGATGGATTTGTAGTGCTTCTGAAGTTCATCAACATTCGGAAACAGCATTTCAGGTACAAATGCGCCTCCGAACTCACCGTAAAAGCCATTATCTGTTGGGTTAAAGGTGTACATGTGTTTTTATTTTTTCGATCATTTGTTTTGTCTGCTCAATTTTTTTCAGGCCGGGTTCGCTTTCGAGCTTGCTGTTTAAATCAAACCCCAAAAGCATGGGATGGTTTATGCTGAGTGCCTCAGAAATGTTTTCGGGGCCTAAACCGCCACTCAGAAAGAATGGCGTTTTTAACCGGTACTTGCTCAAAACCTGCCAGTTGAAAGATTTTCCGCTTCCTCCGTAAAAGGCTGTTTGGCTGTCGAACAGAAAATATTGGCAATAAGGTTGATAGGCTTCTAATTCAGAGAAATCAAAATTATCATGCAAATTGAAAGCCTTGATCAGCTGCAACCTCTCCTGGCTTAATTGTTGGCAGTATTCCGGGCTTTCATTGCCATGCAACTGAATGAAATCAAAACCAAATTCTGCTTGTTTATCAAGGACTTCCGCAAGGGATTCATTTACGAATACCCCGACTTTTTTTATTTCCTTCGGAATTGACTCAACAGTCTTTCCTGAAAATCTATCTCCGACATGACGCTTCGACCCATGGAAAAAGATAAACCCCATGTAATCAGGTTTCAGCGCAGATACCGCCTGAATATTTTCGGGAATCTTCATCCCGCAGATCTTAATTTTCATGGCGCAATTCTTTTATTATTGCAGCGCATTTCTCTGCCGGATCGGGATCTTTCATGAAATATTCTCCGATCAGAAATCCCCGGAATCCCGATTGTTTTAAAACCCTGATCGTTTCGGCCGATTCGATGCCACTCTCGGCCACTTTTACAATATTGTCAGGTAGCAGGCCAGCCAGACGAATGCTGTTTTCAATGTCAACTTCGAAAGTGTTCAGATTGCGGTTATTGATTCCAATCAGATCAGCTCCTGCTTCCAGGTTTTGCAAAATCTCGTTCTCCCCGTGGGTTTCAAGCAGAACTTCCAGCCCCAGATTATGCGCGAAAGTGGTAAATTGCTTTATTTCTAAAGGCGAAAGTATCTGGGCAAGAAGCAAAATAACATCTGCCCCTATTGATTTTGCTTCGATGATCTGATATTCGTCCAGAATAAAATCTTTTTGTAGCATGGGACATTCGTTGCTTTCCCGGGCACGGGCGAAGTCCTCCTTTTTGGCTCCGAAAAAATTCTCTTCGGTCAAAACCGACAGGGCTGAAGCGCCTGCCCTTAAATATCCCATGGTTATTTTTTCTGCAAGCGCATTTGGGTTTATGTCTCCTTTGGAAGGCGACTTTCGCTTGAATTCGGCAATGATGCCGATTGCTTCAGGATTTGAAAGGACCGATTTCAGCGAAAGACACTTCCGGTCAAAGAATTTGCTTTCTTCTAAAAGCCTGATTGGCTGTACGGCCTTTCTGGCAGCAACTTCCTGAATCTTGTATTTTTTTATGGTTTGTAAGATGCTCATTTTGTTTCTTTTAGTATTTGAAACATTCGCTTTGCTCTGAGCCCCAGCAGCGATTCCCTGGCAGTTTCAAAGGCTTCATGAAGACCCAGCTCCGGTCTGTATGTCTGAATGGCAAGTGCCGCATTGGCCAGCACCACATTGTTTTGCGCCTCGGTGCCTTTCCCGTTAAGGATGTTTGTGAATATTTCTGCGGCCTCTGCCACCGTATCCCCTCCGTGCAGTTCATTATAACTTACTTTGGGAACCTTAAAACTGCCAGCGTTGATCAGTGACTCGCCCCGGTTGTTTATGAGTTTGCATTCTCCCGTAAGGGTGACCTCATCAAAACCATCAAGGGCATGCACAATTGAATATTGCACACTTTCTTCCTGGAAAAGATATTTGTAGGTGCGAGCCAGTTCCAGGTTGAAAACGCCAACCATTTGGACTTTAGGGTGCGCCGGGTTCACGAGAGGCCCCAGCATGTTAAAGAAGGTTTTAACTCCCAGCTCCTTTCGCACCGGCGCCACGTTTCGCATGGCCGGGTGAAAAAGCGGGGCGTGCAAGAAGCAGATGTTGGCTTCTTTAAGTTGAGTCGTGATTTTGCTTTCGTCGGTCTGAAATTCAACGCCCAGGTGCTCCAGCACATTCGAAGATCCTGATACGGAAGAAACGCCATAGTTGCCATGTTTTGCCACAGGGATACCAGCCCCGGCAACAACGAATGAAGTAAGCGTTGAAATGTTAAACGTATTTTTGCCATCACCGCCGGTTCCGCACAAATCCATGGGGTTATATGCAGTCAGGTCAATATTGTTGCACAGGCTCAACAGGCCTTTCCTGAAGCCCTCGAGTTCATCAAGCGTAATGTTTCGCATGATAAACACGGTAAGGAAGGATGCAATTTGATTGTGGTTGAACTTTCCTGAAGCAATATCCACTATGATCTGCCTTGCTTCCTCGCGTGAAAGTGTCTTATGCTGGTAAAGGTGCTCAAGTATCTCTTTCATTGTTAATGATTTATCCAGTTTTCAATAATGGTTTTTCCGAACTCAGTCAATACTGATTCCGGGTGAAATTGCAAGCCCCGCAAATCATGTGTTTTGTGCCTGATGGCCATTACGTTACCCTTGGGGTCCCTGGCCAGAACTTCAAGCGAATCGGAACCGTCAACATCAACCACCCACGAATGGTAATGCCCGATCCGGAATTGTTTTGGCGTTTGCTTGAGGATGTAATCTTCGGAGATAACATCGATTTCAGAAGCTATTCCGTGCAAAGGCTCTTTCAGGTTGATCAGCTTTCCGCCAAAACATTCGGCAATGGCCTGATGCCCCAGGCACACGCCCAGAATGCTCTTGGTGGAAGCATAGGCCGTAATGATTTCGGGCATCAGCCCGGCATCTTTGGGCACCCCGGGGCCGGGAGACAGAAGTATCTTATCGTATTGCTTCACTTTTTTCAGATCAACCTGGTCGTTTTTTACCACTTCAATATCTGTGATGCCCAAATTATAGAGCATGCAAACAAGGTTGAACACAAATGAATCGTAATTGTCAATGACTAATATTTTCATGCTTATATGGTTTTTGCCAGTTCGATGGCCTTACGCAAGGCCGATAGTTTATTGTTGACTTCCTGTAACTCGCTTTCGGGATCCGATTTGGCCACAATGCCGCTACCTGCCTGGTAGGTAAGAATATTGTCGCGGCTGACAAACGAGCGAATAAAAATGGTGTGATTAAATGAACCATTCAGGCCAATAATGCCAAGCGTGCCGCCATAAAACCCCCGGCCTTCATTCTCATTCTCGTCGATCAGCTGCATTGCCCTGTGTTTTGGAGCACCCGACAGCGTCCCTGCAGGGTAGGTGTCTCCCAGGATCTTGATAGGGTTGTAATTTTCTTCGAGGATGGCGCTTACTTTAGAAACCAAATGAATGACATGCGAGTAGTATTCGATCTGCTTAAAGCTTTCTACCTGAACCTGCTGGCTGTTTCGGCTTAGGTCGTTGCGCGCAAGGTCGACCAGCATTACATGTTCGGCATTCTCTTTAGGATCTTCCGAAAGGGCAATGGCAATTTCCGCATCCATCTTCGCATCGCCTGTCCTTTTGAACGTGCCGGCTATGGGGTTAATGACTGCTTTACGGTCGTTTATGGTGAGCTGCGCTTCGGGTGAAGACCCAAATACCCTGAAGCTTCCATAATCGAAATAAAACAGGTAGGGCGAAGGATTGATTGACCGCAAGGCCCTGTATAGGTTGAACTCATCGCCTTTAAAGGCCTGCCTGAACTTTCTGGAAAATACCACCTGAAACACATCGCCCACTAAACAGTGATTGATTCCCCTGCGAATGTGTTCAAGAAATTCCTCGTCCGTAAAATTGGATGTTTCCTCCCCAAGGGTGCTGAACCTGAACTGTGTAAACGAGCGGTTAAATATCAGATCCTGCAGATAGGACAAATTGGATTGTTCTCCATCCTGCAAATGCTCAATCAAAAAGAACTCATTGTTAAAATGGTTGAATACAATGATGTAGCGAAAAAGATGGTACTGTATCAGGGGCAGGTCGAAGGATTGATTTTTGAATGTGATCTCTTCGAACAAGGGTATGGCATCGTATGAGGTATAGCCAAATAAACCGCTGGTGACAAAGCCCAGGTTAGATTCGTTGGTT
>Ga0114946_10000015_pt1 | contig 77929 bp, 58 predicted proteins | sample WalLakDeSediment_FD_88676 | JGI IMG/M metagenome (GOLD analysis project Ga0114946, IMG submission 88676) | Lake sediment microbial communities from Walker lake, Nevada to study Microbial Dark Matter (Phase II) - Walker Lake 11/02/13 Deep Sediment | ecosystem: Environmental > Aquatic >... | reverse complement strand
TTAGTTTCTCACGAATTTTTATTTCCCTTCCGGGGAAGCCTTCATCATGGGCCGGGCCGATATTGGTAAAAATGCCCACTTCAGGTTTTATCACCCGCTCCAGGTTCTCCATTTCGCCGGGCTGTGAAATGCCGGCTTCGAATATGCCCAGCTGGTGTTCAGGTTCAATTTGCCATACTGAAAGAGGTACACCCAATTGTGAGTTGTAACTGCGCGGGTTGCGCACCACTGCCATTTTCTCCGAAAGGAGCTGAAAAAGCCATTCCTTTATTATTGTCTTTCCGTTGCTGCCGGTAATGCCCACCACCGGAAGTTTAAATGATGCGCGGTGTGCTGCTGCCAGCTGCTGCAGGGCCATCAGGGTGTCGTTCACCTTGATAAAGGCGGCCTTTTCGAGCATGGGAGAGTTGAAATCAGGCAGCCGCGTCACCATGAAGCAGCGCACGCCCCTGTCAAAAAGCGCTTCAATATACCGGTGCCCGTCGTTTTTTGGAGTAACTATGGCCACGTACATTGAGCCTGCCGGGGCAAGCAAACGCCGGCTGTCGGTAAGCAAATGCCTGATGACCATATCAGGCAGGGGTGCGCCAAAGAGTTGTCGCCCGGCTATCTGACAAATTTCCGAAAGCTTGTATGCAGGCATGGTTATAGATTTGAAAAGACTATTCGCCGCTTTCGGGCAGGTCTTTCAGGGCGTTGCGGTCGCTGTCGGTATCGGCATCTAATGCGGAGGCCGACAATGGATTGGCGGTGATTTCCTGGTACATGCGCCGATTCCTCACCACATCAATGGCCAGGTAAACGGCCTCGCGGAAGGCATCGGGCGAGGCTGAATTTTTCCCGGCAAGGTCGAAGGCAGTGCCGTGGGCAGGGCTGGTACGCACATAAGGCAGGCCAGCCGTGAAGTTTACACCGCTCTTAAACGAAAGCGCCTTGAAAGGGATAAGCCCCTGATCATGATACATGGCCAGGATGCCGTCAAAATCGCGGTACGAGGCCGAGCCAAAGAAACCGTCGGCCGGATAGGGACCAAAGGCCAATACCCCCTCATCAAAGGCCTGCTGAATGGCGGGTATGATCACCTCTTGCTCTTCCTGGCCAATCACGCCCTTATCGCCGGCATGGGGGTTAAGGCCCAAAATGGCAATGCGGGGCTTGCGAATGCCAAAGTCGCGGGTCAATGACTGGTTCATTAGCCTGACTTTTTTAATGATCAGCTCGCGGGTGATCATGCCCGGAATTTGAGATACCGGCACATGCCCTGTAATTACACCAATGCGCATGGTATGGCTCACCATCAGCATCAGGCTTTCAGCCACGCCAAACCTCTGGGTCAGGTATTCGGTATGGCCAGGAAAATGGAAGGCCTCGCTTTGAATATTCTGCTTATTAATAGGCGCAGTAACCAAGGCATCGATATGACCTTTTTTCAGGTCTTCGGTAGCTGCTTCAAGGGCCAGAAAAGCCATCTGCCCTCCTACTTCGGTGCACTGGCCAAGGTCGATCTTGATCTCCTGGTTGTATATGTTTACCAGGTTGGCCTTGCCTTCGCTGGCAAACTCGGCCGATTTAATGATGTTGAAATTGAAGTCGCTGATATCAATCGTTTTGCGATAATAAGACGCCACCTTTGAGGAGCCATACACCACCGGCGTAAAAAACTCAAGCACCCTTGCGTCAGATAAGGTTTTCAAAATGATCTCGTAGCTGATGCCGTTTACATCGCCATGAGAAATGCCAATGCGAAGGGGGGGCTGCAATTTTTCTTCTTCCATAAAGTATCAGGATAAATATATTTAAAACAAAAATACTCCAATTACCGGAGTAATAAAACAAATGAAACCTACTTAAGCACAAAATTGGTGAATGCTTAATAATGAATAGTAACCTCCCAAAAACCCGGCTCAAAAATGGTAAACTGTAACTCATATTCAACTAAGCCCGTTTGCATTTTCGAGAGGGATGTAAATCTGACTTTCCCATCAAAAGGGAAATGAATATTATCATAGCCTACTTCTCTACCCAAATTATAATATGAGCCACTTGAGCCATCAATAAGCAGGTTTGAAACAGAGCGGCCTCGACCAGTGCTGTCGGTAAACTTAAAAATAACCTTCACACCATCGCCCATGCGATAGAATCTAGCCCTGTCATAGTTTCTTCTTAAACGGATTTGGTATTTTACTTCTCTGGTTTCATGTGCATAAACCGACCGGACAAATTCTCCGTTTTTCCATATTCCGGTATAGGAAGAGTCAGCTTCTGCAATAAAAAAAGTAGCTTTACCATGCTTAAGGCCATCCTTCCAGCCGCCTTCATAAATATCGCCATTGGCATAAACATACTGGCCTTCACCATGCGGAAGGCCTCTCCTGAAAAAACCGTTATACTCATCAAGGCCGGTGGCAATGCCCAAACCATGAGCCAGACCATTTCGGCAACGGCCTTCATAAGAAGTATTGATTTCGGGCAAGAGCACCAAACAGCGAGGTCTTTGTGACAGGATAAGCGGACTTAAGAAAAGCAGCAAAAAAATCAACTTGAATTTCATGGGGCGGGTTTTTTTCTTAAAGATAAAATAAACCGGGGAAAAACAGATCTATTTAAGAATGAAAATTATTAAAAAGAAAATAAGTTTCACTGTTTCAGTAATTATACAAAAAAAAAAGGAGTGCCGTTTCGGCACTCCTTTTTTTAAATCAACTCATTCATTATTATGGAGCATCCCACCAAACGCGGTCAAGAAGGGTCAAACCCGAAATATAATTCGCGTTGTAAAGCCTCTCAGCGAGCGGGTAAGGGAATCTTCTTGGGGTAGCGGCCTCAACATTGCCTGCGGGAAGAGAAAGGGCAGGAATGCCGGTTCTTCTCCAGTCAGACCAAACCTGGGTTTGCAGGTACAAGCCAACATATTTGCCAGTCATGATTTTGGCAAGGGTAATGGTGGCATCTGTTTCGGCGGCATTAACAGCCAGCCATTCAGTATCAGTAACACCATGCTTGGCCAGTGAAGCAGTTACTGCGGCATTGTAATCGGCAGCAGCGCCAATCAGGTCGTTATTCCTGAATTTAAGCTCAGCACGCATGAACAGGTACTCAACATAAGTAACCGTGGGTACCACTGCATCGGCAGCGCCATAAAATGGCCCCATTCTGGATGCTCCGGTAAGGAGCTGACCTGGAGCCGAGCCAACATATTCACCGCCAACCTGGGTGAAATAAGCAGGTCTGCGCGGGTCGTCGGTAGCATTCATCATATTAACGAGGGTAGCGCTGGCCCTAATATCACCACGGCTGACTTCAAAGTTATAGCGGGGACCTCTTTGACCACCTGCTGAACCGAACTTAAACTGGAAATCATCGGCATTGTCAGCCATGAATAGTGCATTGGCATTATTCATAATGGCAGTGGCAGCAGGATAGCCGCTGCGCTTGGCAGCATTCATTGCATAGCGTAACCTGAGGGTCCAGGCAAGTTTTCTCCATTTGACTTTATCACCTTTAAAAACCAAATCGGCGGTTTCCGTAGGAGTAAGCGGACTGGTTTCCTGCAGTTTTGCAATGGCAACTACAAGCATGCTGTCCATGGCAGCATATAATTGTTGCTGGGCATCATACTTTGGAGAGAGATTACCGGTTATGTCAGCCTGGAAGGCTTCATAGTAAGGAACATCACCCCATATATCGGTCATTTCACCCAGCGTATAGGCAACAAGGACATTAACAACACCTTCATAGTGTGCTGAATTAAGCTCAACAGCCTTTCTTCTCATAACCTCAAGATTCTTCATAACTGTGGCAGTCATGGTATTAAAGAGGTTGTTGCAGTCAGACTCGTTGTAAATAAAAACTTCAAAGGCAGCTGCCTGCCTGTCAACACCAGCCTGGTGCTGCATCCAGATGGAGGGCGAACGGCTGTGGTCGCCACCCATTACATAAAACAATGCAGCCTGGGTAGATGGTAACAGCAGGTTGAGTGGAACATCAGATGGACTGTTTTCACTGACATTAATATCAGGGTCAATCCATTTCTCGCAGGAACCAAGGAAAAGTGCAAAAATAAGTATGGCGCCTGTCAGTATCTTGAATTGGTTCTTTTTCATATTCACAATACTTTTTAATTTAACATGTTAAAAATTAACCTTTAAGCCTACCATCACGCTCTTTACGCCCGGCATGTTGTAATAATCCAAGCCTTGAGCATTGCTGGCGCCATATAAGCTGGTTTCAGGGTCAACACCATCGTAATCGGTGATGATGATCAGGTTTTTGCCCGAAACAAATAATTCTGCGGCACTCAGGCCGATTCTGCCAAGCAGTTCGCGTGGCAGCCTGTAAGCCAGTGAAATTTCACGCAGACGGATCCATGAGGTGTCGTCAACATAAGGACGACCGGGGCCGTTAAAACCGCCCCCCAAACCGGTATACCATCCCTGTCCGGGTTGAACCACGATATCGTTGGGGCTGCCATCAGACTTCACACCCGGGAAAACATAGTCCTGACCGCGGTCAAGGGTTGATGGGGTCATACCGAAGTTAATGTTGGCGCCGCGGGTACCATTCCACATTGCTCCACCTTGTTTAATGTCAACCAGGAATGCAAGTGTAATATCCTTATAGCTGACAAAATTATTAATACCAAGGGTCCAGTCGGGCAACACATTGCCAATATTTTTATCTTCCGGATCGTTGATCGGATAACCATAACCAGGAAGTGCAGAATTATCCTGAATAATCATATTGTCATTGGCATCTCTCTTAAAGTCGGTACCAAAAATACTGCCATAGGGGTTACCCACCACGGCACGCACCTGCTTGCCCACGAAGCCACCGAGGTATACACTTGGAACGCCTTCGGCCAGCCTGGTCACTTCGCTGTTCAGCTTGGTGAAGTTAAAATCAATACCCCAGTCGACCGATTGGGTTTTCACCGGCACTGTTCTCAAAACAAGCTCAATACCATTATTTTCCATTGAGGCTGCATTAAGGCTGGCGCTGGTAAAGCCTGTTGAGCCAGCAATTGGTACTGCAAGGATGAGGTCTTCACTTTTAATGTTGAAGTAAGTAATATCAAAACCAAGCCTGTTTCCAAAGAACCGGAAATCGGCCCCAACTTCGAATGAAGTAGATGTTTCTGGTTTCAGATTCGGGTTGGCCAGGTTAGCTGAAAGGTTGTAAGCTGCTGTTCCAAATGCCGGGAACTGAATGGCAGTAGGGGTCCAGCCATCACCAGCTGCAGCATTGGCAAAAATCTGGGCTGTGGAAAAAATTGGCGCATCATTACCAATTTTGGCATAAGAAGCCCTCAGCTTACCGAAAGGCAGAATGCTGTTGTCAGCAAGACCCGGTAGTTCGGTAAACACAAAAGCCCCACTGAATGAAGGATACAGGAAAGAATTGTTATCTTTTGGGAGCGTGGTTGACCACTCATTCCTTAAAGTCGCGTTAAAGTAAAGCATGGATCTGAATTCCAACCCCAAATCTCCATATACTGCCGCGGTTCTTTTCTTGCTGTGGCCTTCAAAGGCGAATTGCGATGCGGCGTTTGACAGGTTGTAGAAGTTTGGAATGGTAAGACCTTGAATCCTGGAGTAAATTTCCTGGAAATAGAATTGGTACATGTTCTGACCGATGATCAGGGTGGTACGGAAATCAGGGGTAATGTTCAGGTCGATATTGGCCATAAGGTCAGAGTTGATATCCTGCCTGAAGTAATTGTCTTCAAACACCCGGCCACTGGCGGCTGTTCTGGAGTTAATGGCAATAATATCCTTTCTGCGGTCAGAATAAAAGTCGGTACCCAGCCTGTACATGAAGGTTAACCAGTTTGTGGCCTGGTAGCTAAGGTTCCAGCTACCGATCATCCTGTCAACCTGGTCTTTGTGAGGGTTCATGTTAACAGTCCAGAAGGGGTTGTCATAACCGCCACCGTTGTAAGGATTTCGCTGGCGACCTGTACCATCTGTAAACATATAAGATGCCGGATCATTTGCCGGATCTGAAACCCCTCCGGTCATATCAAAGCTAACGGGCATGCGCAAGAGTGAAAGCATTACGCCCGAAACGTTCGAACCTTGCTGAATGCGGTTACCTCCTGAGTTGGTGTATGCCAAACGGGCAGAAGTGGTCCATTTGGGGTTGATCTTGGTTTCACCCGAAACGGTAACGGTGGTTCTGTTAAAGGTGTTGTTGGGAACAATACCTTCTTGCGACAGGTTCGACAGCGAGAAATAATAAGTAGTCAAATCGCTGCCGCCCGAAATTGAAAGCGCATTGTTATAGGTAACACCGGTTTGCCAGAATGCGTTCAGGTTGTCGTATGCCGGGTATGGCGGCAGGCCGGCATGCGCAGGATTGTTCGGGTCAAAAAGAACAGGAACACCTTGTGGATAGTATTCGTTTTTGTTGTTAATATCCATCCTGAGGTCGCTGATCTTAGGGCCGAACGACCAGGTGGTACCTCCCAGGTTAAGCACGCCATTGGCACCCTGTGCAAAAGTGCTTTGCAGTTTGGGAAGCATGGATACAGTTTCAAAATTCACGGATGAATTAAAGGAAACATCCATTTTCTGGCGTGCCTGGCCTTTTTTGGTAGTGATAATTACGGCGCCATTGGCAGCACGGATACCATATAGAGCCGTGGCGGCACCGCCCTTAAGCACACTGATCGACTCAATATCATCAGGGTTAATGTCGATAGCCCTGTTTGAGTGTGCAACGCCAGCCGTGAGCGTGGCTGATGCCAGCTGACTATTGTCAATAGGCACACCATCAATAACAAACAAGGGCTGGTTGTTCTGGGTAATGGAAGAAAAGCCCCTGATGACCATAAATGCCGAAGCACCTGCTGTACCAGCCGAACTTGTGATGGCAACGCCTGCGGCTCTCCCAGTGAGAGAATTGACCAGGTTTGCGTTGGGCGACCTGCTGATTTGATCACCACCGACTTCCTGTACGGCGTATCCCAGCGATTTGCTTTCGCGGCTAATACCCAGGGCCGTAACCACAATCTCTGAGAGTATGGCTACATCAGGCACCAGGGAAACGTTAATTACAGTTCGACCCTGCACAGGAACCTCCTGGGTTAGCATCCCAATAAAGGAGAATACCAGGGTCGCATTTGGGGCAACCTGCAGTTCGTACTGACCATTAATGTCAGTTACGGTTCCCTGGGTGGTTCCTTTTACCACAACGGAAACGCCCGGTAGGGTGCTGCCATCAGAAGCATCAGAAACCCTACCCGATACACGGATCGTTTGCCCGAACAGGCTTGCGCCCATAAAAAGCAAAAGACCGCTTAGAATCAGAATTCGCTTCATGTTTTTGTTGGTTTTAGTTAGTAATTGATTGAGTTGGTTAATGCTTTTGTTAAGGATTTATTAACATTAGCGACCGTAAATTTATTAAAAATTGTTATTACTTTGTTAATTGCTGTTAAAATATTTATGCGGTTTGAAGCTAAACGGCTAAATGCGCTTCTTATCCATTTGTTTTAACAAAGCTTTAGAGAAATGAAAATCAAGTTTACAGGCAAATGCAGATCAAAAAAAAATCCGGCAGAAAAATCTGCCGGATTTTCATAAAAACACTGAATTAAAAGGTTAATTCACGCCTGTTCTGGTATCCCACCACATTTTTTGGCCCCACATGTGGTCGACAATACCCACGAGTTTGGGCTCAATGTTGTCTTTATTCAGGTTAATCTCAGTAACAGGGTATGGATACCTGAACGGCGGGCGGTTATGTTGCCCAAAATAAGGCGAATAAGGTGCATGCTCAAGCAAGGGATAGTCAGTTCTGCGGTTTTCGGCCCAAGCCTCATTACCGTTCTTGAACAAGGAGATCCATTTCTGGTGGTAAATCTGATTTAGCTGATTATTCCAGGCAATATCAGGCTGTGCAATGTAGGCCGTGTAGCTTGCGCTTAAGCCATATTCGGCAAGCGAAGCAGCCACACCCGCCTCATAAGCCTGCTGGGCGGTAATACCTCCGGTGTTCCAGTTTTTAAAGGCTGCTTCGGCAATAATAAAATGAACTTCGGCTGCCCGCAAAATCGGGGTGAACCCATCAGGCACATCTCTGAAAATGGCACCGATACGGCTAATTCTGTTTAATGCGCCAACATTTTCGGGTAAATCGCCTGAAACAACGCCGCGGTATTCGCCATCGGCAGCGGCAGGTTTTGCGTAAACCGGCAAACGCGGGTCATCATGGTCCTTCAAAATATCGATCAGCGTTACACACATGCCATGGTCATCGCGACCGGCATCAGTCCTGTCAGAGTTCCAGGGCTCTTTATAAGGGGCAGTAGCTTGCCACCACAAATAAACATTGTCAGCATTTGCGGTTATGATCGGGTAGGTTGCCGGGTTGGTCAGGATTTCTTCAATATTCGTTTTGGCAATGGCCGGAGCCACATTCGACATGCGGATAGCCACTCGCAAACGAAGCGAATTATTGAAACGCTTCCACTTTATAATATTTCCACCGAAAAGGACATCGCTCGACCCAATAGCATAGGTTGCCGCCGTAGTATATAGTTCATTGGCGGCTTTAAGCTGGGCAAGCAGGTCCAAATAAATGGATTCCTGGGTGTCATAGGCCGGAGTTGTTATCCCTTGATGGCCCCGGCCCGCTTCTGAATAGGGAATGTCTTTCCAGCGGTCGGTTGCCATATGGAAAATATAAGCCCTAAGGGTCATGGCAATGGCCTTAATGTTAGGATTACCTCCCGTTCTGGATTCCTTTTCAATGATCAGGCCCAGGTCGTTTAAATTAAGATAAGTATTTGCCCATAGACCATTAACTGTTCCTTCGCGAAAACGATAGGCCGCTTCGTCAATATACTGGATCTTCCCCAGGTGGTTTGCCCATGAAGAGGGTTCGTTCATGTCGCCCCAGGCGTTGTAATAGGCTTGGGTGTGCAACCTGATTACATTAACAATAACATTAATGGAGGGCACATCGGTGGGGTTGTTGGGGTCGGTATTGATTTCTTCAAAATCCTTGGTACAGGACACTGGAAGGATGATCAACCCGAGTATCAAAATGAGAATTTGCTTAAATTTTTTCATGTCTGTACTTTTTTAGAAACTTAGGTTAATTCTAAATCCAATACTCCTGCTCGAGGGCAGCTGGTATTGCTCAAGGCCCATGCCAGCGTTGGTTACGCCAAAACCGGTTTCGGGGTCAATATTGATGTTGTTCGATTTGTGCTTGTAAAGCAGTGCCAGGTTGCGGCCAATGAGCGATATCTGTATCTTTCTGACAAAACCAAGCTGGTTCACGATATTTCGCGGCAGTTCGTAACCAATTGCAATCTCGCGCAATTTTACAAATGAACCATCAATAATTGATGCTTCCTGATTGCCCCAGAAGTCTCCGAAAAATACCTGGGCAGGAATCACAATGTCATTTACGTTTCCGCTGCCAATAATATTTCCGTCGTTGTCGCGCTGTATAATGCCATCAATCACCAGGGCAGTGACAGCACCTGACTCAGAAAGCACATCACGACCGATCACCAGGCCGTTCTCTCTAACGCCACCTTCGGTGGTAAATGCAGCCACGCCAGCGTAAGCGCCAAACCAGTGGGTTACACTGAAAAAGTCACCACCCATGCGGGCATCGATCAGGAAGCTGGCCGAAAAACTCTTGTATGAGAATGAATTGCGCAACCCGCCAAACCAGTCAGGCATTACATTACCCAGCTCAATTGGAACAGGTGTTAAAAGCCTCCTGCCATTGGCAGGGTTAACAATGACTCTGCCTTGTTCGTCGCGGGCATAGCCAATACCCATAATGGTGCCAAAGGGCTTACCCGGACGGGCTTGAATAGTTAAAGCTCCCCAGGAGGAAGAAAGCTGGTACGATTGAAGATCACCATACAATTCGTTTACCATATTTGTACTTTTCGACCAGTTCACGGTCATATCCCAGTTCAAGCCGTTGCGATTGCGCAAAATGCCGGCATTTAGCAAGAGTTCAACGCCCTGGTTCTGGATTTCACCGGCATTGATCAGCATAGAGCTGTAACCTGAAGCAGGAGAAATGTTCACATTAAGAATCTGGTCGCGCGACAGGTTGTTGAAATAGGTAATGTCAAAATTAAACCGGTTCATCAGGAAAGCCATCTCCAGGCCAAATTCGAAGGAAGTGGTGGTTTCGTTTCTAAGGTCAACCGGTGGTAATTGACGGCTGGTGAAAAACTGGGTAACCCCTTTAAAAGGTTGATTGCTTCCGTAGGTTGCAATGGTGGCATAAGGGTCAGTAGCCTTACCAATTTGCGCCCAGCTTCCCCTAAGCTTACCATAGGAAAGCACATCCGATTCAATGTTAAAGGCATCGGTAAAGATCAGACCAAGGCCTACTGATGGATAGAAATAAGACCAAGAACCTGCCGGGAGGGTGGATGACCAGTCATTGCGGCCGGTAGCGTTCAGGAAAAGAAAATTCCTGAAAGAAATATTCATCGAACCGAAAACGCTGTTCGAAACCACCTGTGCGTTGTACATACCTGCAATGGGGCTGCCGATAACGTTACCAATGGTAAAGAGGTTAGGAACGGTTAAAGCATTACCGGTAATAGACTGAATGCGGTATTGTCTGTTGTAGTAGTTTGCACCCAATAAACCATCAATACGAAAATCAGCACCCAGCGTACGGTCGAAATTCAGGAAAAGATCTGCATTAAACTCATTGTTCGACCTGTCATTTATGTTAAACCAACCACCTTGGGTTACACCAACCCCGATAGAACCATCGGCCAAAGTCTCTTTCCTGTTCTCACTAAAGAAGTCGTTTCCAATTCTACCTGTAAGTGTCACCCAGTCAGCAAGCCTGTAGTTCACGGCAAAATTTCCGAATGACCTGTTTCGGTCTCGGCTATTAAGCATTTTGTGTACCACAAAGTATGGGTTGCTGAAATAGGTCTGGTTCCAGTTATACCATCTACCGAAGGGGTCTTTGGTGTTCCAGTTTTCTTTGAGGGCTTGCATATCGACCTGTCGGCCAAACCAACCCCCAATTGCCTGCATCACGTTATTAGCATCATACCCGCCACCAGGCAGGTTATCGCTGAAGTTCTTCACGTAGGTAATGGAGGCTTTGGCACTGAGGCGATCGGTAATTTGCATATCGCCTGTAAACATTACCGAATAGCGCGAAAGGTCGGTATTTGGGATGGTGCCTTTACCATTCATGCTTGAAACGGCAAGCCTGGCGGAGGTTTTGTCGGCCGCCCCAAAAACCTCAAAAGAGTTGTCGAATGTTTGGCCTGTTTCGAAAAAAGACCGGGTATTATTTGGATTTGACACCCAAGGGGTGGCTTGCCAAACAGGCAGCCCGTTTGCATCGAGCGTGTATGGGCTGTTAAACTGGGGCAGCATAAGGCCTATGTCGAGCCTGGGCCCCCAACTTTCATCGCGGCCATCCTGAACCCCGCCGCCCAGGCCGTTATAGTAGCGAAACGACCGCTCAATGGCATATTGCTGGTAGGGATACTGCGCTTCAGTGAGGTTATTGGTGGCGAGATAACGCCTGTACAGAAACTCCGAACCATTGAAACCCTGCCCGTATTCATTTTGGAATGCCGGGAAGATATAGGGGTCTTCAAATGTTACGGCGCTCGAAATGTTCACCCCAAGGCGGGTGGCCTTTTTGGAGGCATCTTTTGTGGTAATCAGTATAACGCCATTGGCGGCATTCTGGCCGTAAAGCGCCGCAGCCATACCCCCTTTCAACACCGATATCGATTCGATGTTGGCAGGGTCAATATCCATAATGGCGTTGCCATAGTCGGTGCCACCCCATTGCGAAACGGGAGAGGAAAAATCACTTACAGGAGTGCCATCGACCACATACAAGGGGTTACTGCTAAGAAATGAATTGTTGCCCCTGATAATGATTCTTGAAGAGGAACCAATAGCACCGCTCGAATTGGTAATCTGCACACCGGCAACCTTTCCGGCAAGAGTGTTTACCAGGTTCATGTCTTTGACCTCTGAAATATCATCGCCAGAGACTGACTGAACAGAATAACTCAGTGCCCTGCGCTCTCTTGAAATACCAAGGGCGGTAACCACAACCCCTTCAATTTCAAAGACCTCCTCCAGCAAGGCGACATTGATCACTTCGCGGCCATCAACACGCACCTCGCGGGTTGTATAACCAATGAATGAGAAGACCAGTGTGGCGTTGGGTGCTGCCTGCAACTCGTAGCGCCCATTCAGGTCAGTTACGGCACCGATGGTAGTACCTCGCACCACTACCGAAACACCGGGCATGGTAGCACCATCGGTCTGACTGGTAACGGTACCTGTAACCCGGATGGTTTGCGCATACAGGCTGGCGCCCATAAATAGCAACAACCCGGTCAGGATCAGAATTCGCTTCATGTTTTGTTGGTTTTAGTTAGTAAATAGTTTAGCTGGCAGAATTTGCAATGGAAGTGTATGCAAATCCGAAAGTAAATGTATGAAAAAAACCTACGTAAAGTTAAATTAAGTTAATTATTTGCTTATTTAGAAATTTTCTATAAAGACTGATTTTATTACCCAACTCAAAAAAAAACACCCCCGGCCTTAATATGCCGGGGGTGAAGATTAAATCAATAGTCAGAACCCTGAGCAAAAATATCTAATAATCATCGTTCTGCACAAGGTTTTCGTTGGCTTCTATCTCCCTGAAAGGAATGGGGAAAATCAGTTTGGGATGATTGTAAGGCCTTGGGCCCACATTTTGCTTGAGTCTTTTTACGTCCCAAAGCTTGTGTCCTTCGTGGGCAAGTTCCAGACGACGCTCCAAAAGAATATCATCAAGGGTAACTGAGGCAAAATAGTTATCGCCAAAGCCTGCCCTTTTGCGTAGAATATTGATATCGGAGTGTGGAGCCAACCCAACTTCTGATTGCAGCCTGAAGTTTGCTTCGGCCCTGATCAGATGCATTTCAGCAAGTCGGATCAGGTTAACTACGCCATACTGATTGTTCCATTTGCCGGAAAAAGTTCTTCCAGCGTTCACAAAAAACAATGCACGCCTGGCGTCTTGTGCATCATACAAATCAAGGTGTCCCTGCAAAATTACAATATCGCCATCCCTTCCACCGTATTGAGGTATTGAGAAGAACTCGGTCATTGCACTAAACCTGTCCTGGGTGGTTATAAATGTAACAAAAATGTCTTCAGATGATAAGCCATTATTGTTAAAAACCCCGGCGTAATTTGGCCGCAGGGTGTAGGTACCTGATGTAATAACGGTATGTGCGGCATTTCGGGCGGCAGGGTAATCGCCTTTCTGCAGGTAAACCCTTGCAAGCAAGGCATTGGCAGCCCCTTTGGTTGCATATACTGTATTCGTAGCCGGCAACTTTTCGGCTGCAATGGTAAGGTCGTCAATAACCAGGTTATAACCTGCTTCAACTGTGCTTCGTGAAACATAGCTTTCTTCGGTAATTCCACGAGTGGGAGTGGTTACCAATGGAACCCCCAACTGGGTGTTGTTCTGACCTGCTTCGTACTGGTGCCCCCAGTACCTGATCATATCAAAGTAAATCAGGGCCCTTAAAAACCTTGCCTCTCCTTCGATCCGGTTGCGGTCACTGGCATTTACCACATCAAGTGCGCTCAGCACATTGTTTACGGTGTTAATTGTACGATAACCAGTATTCCAATGCAATCTCACATATGCATTGGCAGCCCGGGTCTGCTTCTGAAAAATTTCCCTGAAATCGGTGTATGTTCCTTCGAATGACACTTCCCCATCGCCGCCAAGCAGCTCGGAAAAGATCAAAACATGTCCGCCATAGAGTTCAGGGTTGTCGAAAATGCTGTAGGCCCCTTTCAAAACGTTCTTCACGTTCTGATCAGTATCAAGTGCCATATCCTCACTAATATTCTGCGAGGGTTGCAGATCCAGATACTTGTCGCAGGCCACCGTGGCAAATAAAAAAGCCACAAAAATCAGTAATATATTGATTTGCTTCATAATATCAAAAGTTTAAATGGTTAAAATCCCATGTTTATACCAAATGTAATGGTGCGGGGCTGCGGGGGCGAATAGAAATCGATACCCGACCTGAGGTTACCAACCACAAAGTCAGAAGAAACCTCCGGATCCCAGCCTGTATACTTGGTCCAGGTTAAAAGGTTCTGACCAATAACATATACCCTGAGCCTGGTTATCCCGATATCATTCACCAGCCTTTTCGGGAGTTCATAACCAAAAGTCAGCGACCGGAGTTTCAGATAAGAGCCATCCTCAAGGTAGCGGCTATTTCTTCCCTGTGTTCCATTGGCCCATGAAAGCCTTGCTTCAGGTATGTCAGTGATATCGCCAGGTTGTCTCCAACTGCGCAACTGGCTGCGGAGCTGATTATCGTACCACTCACCATTGGCGGCCATGTAAGAGTCGCCCGAAAGGTGTATTTTGTTTCCTGAAACACCCTGAAGTGTAAATGAAAAATCAAATCCTTTAAACTGGAAAGTATTGGTAAGGCCACCGATGAGATTTGGGTTCGGATCGCCAAGTGTCACATAATTTGCATCAGAAAATTCATTGGTGGTAACACCCTTATTGATAATATTTCCATCGGCATCCTGTTCGTTCACATACCACAGGGCATCGCCATTGTTGGGGTCTACTCCGGCATATTCTGCTCCATAAAAAACGCCAATAGGCTGCCCAAGCATGAACACATTCATAAACCTTGAACTGCCTTCGTCAATAATTGTTTGGCCGGCCAGATCAGTGATCTTATTTTTGTTGTAGGCAATGTTAAAATTGGTATTCCACTTGAAGCTGCCAACCAGGTTATTTGAATTCAAAACCAATTCAACTCCCTGGTTTTCCATCGAACCCACATTTCTGGCCATTACAGTGTATCCGCTTGTTCCGGGCACAGGAACGTTCATCAACAGATCGGTGGTTTTCTTGTGGTAGTAATCAATCTCACCTGAAAGGCGGTCTTTGAAAAAGCCGAAGTCGATACCAACATCCATTTGTGCGGTAGACTCCCATCCAAGATCGGGATTTGGAATTTGCGAAGGTACCAGCCCTGATTGGTTATTATATGTGCCAACCCCATAAAGACCCAGGTGCCTGAAGTTTCCGAATGCAGCATTTCCTGTTACACCATAACTGGCTCTTAGCTTAAGGAAACTGACCACATTGTTATTACTCAGGAAGTCTTCGCGGGTTAAAACCCAGCCTGCAGAGGCAGCAGGGAAGAAACCATAGCGGTTATTTTTCCCAAAGCGCGAAGACCCGTCGATACGACCGGAGATGGTAACCAAATACTTGGCCTCATAATCAAAGTTAACCCTGGAATAATACGAGAGGAAAGCGTATTCAGTAATGGTTTGAGAACCACCGGTGATATTACCGGCGCTGGAAAGTGTCTTTAACTCATCGAGCGGAAAACCCTGACCCTCAACCCAGGTATTATCGAGCAATGCATATTGAAATTCAGTACCTAGTACTGCGTTCAGGCCAAAACCACCAAAATTATTGATATAATTGAAATAGGACTTTCCAAGAAAATTCTGCGTTTGGGCATAATTGGAGAAACCATAACCACCGATGCCTGTTCCTGTATTGGTAAGTTCACCATAACGATTATTCTCTTTGAGGTTATATAAATCATATCCCAACTCGTTACGCCAGTTCATTCCTTTTAAAAGCTTGAAATTGAGATATCCATTTGCCACTGATCTTACTTCAAACAAATTCCTGTCAGAGTATTCAACATGTCTTAACCCGTTGTAATACGTTGTGGTTGGCGTATTGTAAAGGATGCCATTTAAATCTCTTAACGGGGTAATGGGAGCCAATGCCACCAACTGAATTGGGTTTGCAAAAGCATTGTCGGCATTGATCTGATCAATGTCGGTGCGCGAAAGGCTCAGAGAAAACCCAATATCGACCCAATTGTTAACTTCGTTATCAACGTTGAGTCGTCCGCTAATGCGCTCAAAATTATTTGCCACCACAATACCTTCTTGTTTCGAATAGCTTCCGCTGGCAAAATATTTTAATTTTGGAGTACCTCCTGATGCCGAGAGATCGGCCATTAGCACAGCGCCCCTTTTAAAGGCTTCATTTTGCCAGTCGGTATCAACCTCTGAACCTATATAGGCAGATGCGGTGTTATTTGGATCCTCAAGAATTGCTGCCCAGCCTGAATACCTTTTTAACCTCTGCTCAACATGCCATCTCCAAAAATCATTGGTGCCGGGAGGATCGCCGTAATAGCGGTCATCATAGGCATCGCCCCGTTCGGCGGCATGCCTGAAGTAGCTGATAAATTCCTCAGTGTTCAAAAACTCCCTGAGGTTAGAGGGTTGCGAAAAGCCTGTTTGAAGATTGAAGTTCAGGCGGGTATCGCCTGATTTTCCCCTTTTGGTGGTGATGAGAATTACCCCGTTTGCCGCCCTCGAGCCATAAATGGCCGCTGCAGAGGCATCCTTAAGTATTTCAACCGATTCAATGTCGTTGAAATTCACCGAGGCAAGCGGGTTAATGGCCCCGCCATGGATGTTCTGTGCTTCAAGGCTGAGCGGTACCCCGTCAAGAACATACAAGGGCTCATTACTAGCACCAAGCGATGATGCACCCCTGATCCTTACACGGGTCGAACTGGAAACTTTCCCGGTGACCGATTCAACAAAAACACCTGCGGCACGCCCTTGAAGGGCTAGTTCAACAGAAGTTACTGGTTTGTTTTCAATAACTTCACTACTTACCCTGGCAATGTTACCGGTAAGTTTAGATCTGATTTGCGTACCATAACCCACCACCACAATCTCATCGAGTGTGGCAATGTCGGTTTGGAGCACCACATTGATCATGGTACGGCCCTGAACAGGCACTTCCTGGGTTTCCATCCCAATAAAGGAAAAAACCAGCACTGCATCAGAGGCAGCCATAATTTCGTACCTTCCGTTAATGTCGGTAACCGTGCCTTGGGTGGTTCCTTTTATCACCACCGAAACACCCGGAAGGGTGCTTCCATCAGAGGCGTCGGTAACCACACCTGCTACGCGGATTTGTTGCCCAAAAACGGAAAAAATCGTGAAGAGCAAAAATGCGCCAAAAATCAGCATTCGCTTCATGTTCTGTTGGTTTTAGTTAGTAATTTGTTTTGTTGGCTGGTTTTACCAGGATTAATGATTGGCAAAACCGTGGTAAAAATATAAAAAAACAGGTTAAAGTGTTAACATTGGTTAAAAAAGGCAAAAAGAAATTCTTAATTTTACGTCCCTGTTCAAAATAATGAATCAGGTGTTTTTGTGGATTTCTGGTATCTTGTTAAAAAAAATTTTTTATGAAAAATAAAATTGTTAACATTAGCCTTATTCTGTCTCTTTTATTTTTTACGCCATCGTGCAATCTTTTTCCTGAGCCTGAAGAACCCGATTACCAGGCTGAGCTTGGGGTTCTGCTTCCGGGCACCCAGTATATGTTGGCTTATTTTAACGGAACTGACTATGGACGCTTTAAACTGATCTGGATGCAACAACTGGCGGGTGTAAGGGGTGTGCACCTGAATGTTGACCGTTATAACCTGCAACCTGATCACCTTCAGGAGGTTTGGGATGTTTATTATAAAAGCATTTTCCCGAATTTTCAATTAATGTTTAGCCATGCCGATAAAATTGATTCAAAAGCTTATCGTGGTATTTCCAGGATTATGCTTGCCCTGAGCTTGGGTCAAATGACCGATGCATGGGGCGATATTCCATACAGTTCAGCCCTAAATTATATTACCGGTTTCTGGCCTTCATACGACGGGCAAGGCGATATTTACCAGGAAATATTGTCATTGCTTGATTCAGGTATTCTTGACCTGGCCGAGGCCCTTTCGGGCAATGGGATAAAACCGGGGCCCGGCCAAGATCTTTATTATGGCGGGGATTTGAATAAGTGGATCAGGGCAGCCAATGCCGTAAAATTGCGCTATGAACTCAGGATTGCGCATAGAATAAATAATTACGAGATGCTCATAAACAATATTTCTTCGGGCAACCTTTTCACCGGAAACCATGACGATTTGGAATACCACTTTATTGGCAACCAGGGTAATCCTTACCATTACTATGACAATATAGTCAGAAACACCAGGATGGGAAAATACCTTGTTGATAAACTCAAGCAAACCAATGACCCCCGTCTTGGGGTTTTTGTAAGGAGGAGCACCCATAATAACGAGTATGTGGGAAGCGCGCCTGCCGAGGCCAATTTTAATGCTTCTTTTATTGGAGCCACCGTTGCGGCTGAAAAGGCCCCGATTTACCTGTTGACCTACGCGGAACAAAAATTCATTGAGGCCGAAGTTTATTATCGTGCCGGGCAGCAAACCTTTGCCGATCAGGCCTTTGAGCAGGCTGTAAAGGCTTCGCTTCAAAAATATGGCGTAAGCAATGCCGAATGGGAAAACCAGCACGCAACCATCGACAACGTGAGCCTTGAGCAGATCATTTCGGCCAAATACGTAGCCTTGTTTCTCAATCCCGAGGTATGGTCAGATTATCGCCGCACCGGTTTTCCGCAACTTGTTCCTTATCAAATACCTCCTGAAGAAGGACAAACCCCACAAATACCCCGCAGGTTCATTTATCCTACCAACGAGACATTATACAACTCAAACCATATGCCAGCCAATGTTACCATCTTTTCGCGCATGTGGTGGGATATTTCTGAGTAGGCAGATTTGGCGCAGGGCGCAGTGGAAAGCGGCAGCGTTTAGCAAAAAAAAAACCGCCCCAAAACTGAGGCGGTTTTTTTAAACATTAAGCCAGGATTACCAGCCCGGGTTTTGAACCATGCTCGGGTTAGTAGTAAGGTCATTGGTTGGGATACCCCAAATGAACTTATCATGTCCGGCAGGGATATTCAGGTCAACGTATGTTGATCCGCTCAAAACCAATTCTGCATTTTGAGGGGGCTGACGAACAACACCCATTCCCCAACGCATCAGGTCGTTCAGGCGGAAGCCTTCGCCAAGAAGTTCGCGCGTTCTTTCAGCACGAATCTCATTGAGCAAATTCTGACCTGCAACATCTCCACCAAGAGCGGTAAGGCCACGTGCGGTGCGAAGTGCATTAATGGTGATTCTGGCATCGCTTTCGTTTACATAATACTGGGCCTCAGCAAGGTTCAGATAAGTCTCGGCAATACGGAAAACCTTGGGTTTGTGCTGATAGTTGGTACTTGCAGTGGTAAACAATGTCGGATTTCCCGGATACTTATTGAAAGCATAAACTCCTTCGTAAGGCGCGCCCTGAATAGTCATGGGTTTAACTTCCAGGAAAACATCCTTTCGAATGTCGTTTACGGGGTACATATCAACAACCCACTGCTGGGGAACAAAGTCAGGTGCATAACGGTTTGTTGAAGGATTAAATCCAAGATAGATCCAATTGCTAGCGCCCAATTCAGAAGGTGAAGAAGCGAACAGCTGAACAATTGTTTCAGTACCAAGGTCATTTTCCCACATTTGGGTTAAGCCTGCACCAGAAGTGATAAGCGGATACCTTCCCGATGTAATCAGGGGGTTGGCAGCATTTATTACTCCTGGCCAATCTTGCATGTGCAGGCGCACCCTTGCTTCAAGGGCCAATGCGGCATCGTGGGTAAACTTTTCAGCCCTTTGCGGGTTGCTTGCAGCAGCAGTGGGCAGAAGACCTTTGGCCACGGTGATATCATCAAGTATTTGGGTATAAACCGCCTGTACGGTGGCCCTTGCGGGTCTGAGGGTAACATCATAGGTAAGTACCAGAGGTACTCCCAGATCACTACCTGAAGTAGCAGTACTATACGGCTTGCCCCAGCGAATTACCAATTGGTGGTAATAGAAGGCCCTGATCAGGTGCGCTTCGCCAACGAATCTGATAAGTTCAGCTTCTTCGGCAGCACTTTGGGTAACCACCTTATCGGCGTTATCCAAAAAGTTGTTCACATTGGCAATTGCCGAGTAGTAATTTCTCCAGATATCGCGGATCTCGTAGTTGCCGGCAAGGAAGTCTTCCCAGCGATGCGGTGAACCGTTGCGATTGCCAAAATCAAAGGTAGCGTTAAACTGGTCGGCCTGCACATCGGTAACAAACATGGGTATGCCATAAACCCTGCCGCGAAGGAAACTATACAAACCATTGTTGAAGTTCCTTGCATCGGTAATGTTTCGGAAGGCCTGGGTTTGCTCAATGTCGGTGTGAGGGAATCTTTCCAATTCGCACGAGACTGTAAACAAAGCAAAAACCAAAGCCAAAACGATGAAATTTAATATCTTCTTCATATTCATTTTCGTTTTAAGTTTTGATTAAAAATTAACTGAGATCCCGATTGTCATTTGTTTGGTGTTGGGGTTGGTGCCCATACCAATATTTGAGTCAACTTCGGGATCAGGTCCCAGGTAATTGGTAAAGGTAAGCAGGTTACGTCCGGTAACAAATACCCTTGTTCCGGTTAAGAAACCGGTGCGCTGAACCAATGAGGATGGAAGCGTGTATGACAAGGTCAGAACCTTAAGACGCAAGAAAGAAGCATCTTCTATCAAACGGTCATCAAATTGCATAAACCTCAAACCTGGCTGATATCTTGGATAAGCAGCCTGATCGCCCGGCTCTTTCCAATAATCCAAAACCCTGACTGACTGGTTCCAGCCGGGGAACTGGGTTGGGTTATCAGTAAAGAATCGGTCATTATTGATCATATACTTGCCGTTAACAAAGGAGAAATCGGCAGAAAGGGTAATGCCCTTGTATCCGGTAGCAAAACCAAAACCGCCAGAGAAAGCAGGATAGCGGTCAATACCAGTGTATTGCTGAAGATCAGCTTCAACAAATACTTTGGTGGTTTCTTCGCGGGTTGTTACGTTGCGGTCTTCGCCGGGAACATACCACATGGGTGATCCATCATCAGGGTCAATACCGGCAAACAGAGGATAGTAATAAGCTACGGGTTTGCCAATAACCCATGCAACACCGGTAGCAGGAATGATCCACTCGTCAAAATCCTGGAAAAGATCGGTAACCTTGTCTTTGTTATAGTTTAGGTTAACGTATGGGCTGAAGAAGAAATCACTTGTTCTGAAAGCATCAGCCCTGAGTTCAAAGTCAACGCCATAATTCTGCAATGTACCAACGTTTTCTTTAATCACGTTAAACCCAGTAGTGAATGGTTGAGGTACATCAAGAAGCATGGCCGAGGTGCGGCGGTCATAATATTCAACATTGAAACGGAACTTGTCAGAAAGAATCCCAAAATTGACACCCACGGTGGTTTTTTGCTGACTCTCCCAGGTAAGCCCTGAGTTTCCGGGGGTGGTGATATGCCAGCCCGTTCCGGCAGAATAAATATTGGTACCCACCAGGGCGAGATGCTGATAATTGCCAATCTCGGAGTTACCGCTGGTACCGGTGCTGGCCTTAACCCTGAGTGATGAGATAAAATCAACATTTCGCATGAAACCTTCTTTTTTCACATCCCACATGGCTCCCACTGCAAAGAAGTTTGCCGTGCGGTTATCGCGGCCAAAACGCGAAGAGGCATCCTGGCGCAAAGAAAAGTCGAAGTAATATTTTTTGTCTAAGGCATAATCAAGCCTGCCAAAATATGACATAAATGCATAGGCCGTTTTATTCTGACCTACTGCTCTGTTGTCAGGTCCTGCCCCGAGAAGTATCAGGCGGTCATCAGAATGACCTGTTGACTCAGCCCAGAACATTTCCCATTCATTGTCAACATATTCCTGGCCGGCAAGTACTATAAATTCATTTCGCCTTTTAAGGTTGAATTTGTATTCGGCCGTGTTGGTAATGCTGCGAGTAACGCTGCGCGAGAAATATTCGTAAGCAAGGCCATTGCCCAATGAAAAGCTTGCTGAAGGCATACGCCGGAAGATAGAACGATAATCATATGCATCCAAACCAACCTGGGTTCTGATTGTAAGCCCACTTATGGGATTTAACTGACCGTATGACATGGCATTTAACTGGGTGTTCTTGCCATTAGATGGGGACTTATCCAAACGATAATGCGGGGCAACCCTGTTAAGGCCGGGTATCAAATCAACCAGATTCCCAAGGGTATCGTAGGGCGAATAATAAGGTTGGAAAAGAATTCCAAGCCCGCCATCCAGAAAGTTTGCAGCATAGGGGTTGGTTTGGCGGTCGTCAGTACTTAAACCAATGTTGGCACCAATCTCGAGCCAGTCGTTGGCATTCGACTGCAGGTTTGCACGTGCCGAATAGCGCTCATAGGCTGAACGGTATGCAAGTCCATCCTGGTAAAAATATGAACCTGAAACATAATAAGTGGTGCGTCCGCCGCCACCCTGCACAGAAACATCGCCCTGGCTGGTTGGTGCGTTGTCCTGATAAAAATACTTGTACCATTTGGTGTCATGCGGATACTGCTCAAGTGTGGCATCAACCCAGGCCTGGGTACGAAAACCTGTTTCAACCCAAAAACCGGTGAGCTGTTCAGTGTTCATGAAGCTCTCGAAGTAATCAGTGTTTGCCAGTGAAGAAACACCTGATTGGTAGTTCACAGAAACCCTGGCTCTTTCATCGCGCGTACCTCTTTTGGTGGTAATATAAATTACGCCATTGGCAGCACGCGAGCCGTAAATGGATGTTGCTGAGGCATCTTTCAAAACCGTTACGTTTTCAATGTCATTTGGGTTTAGCGAAAGAATGTTACCTTGAGCAACAGGCACACCATCCAACACGTAGAGAGGTGCAGCTGAAGAAGTAAGCGAGCCCCTGCCGTGCAAACGAATGGACTGTGTTTGGCTTGGTTCACCGCTCGAGGTAAAAACCTGCATACCTGCAACTTGCCCTTGCAAAACGTCAAGAACTTTGGCAACCGGCTTCGATTCAAGTTTTTCAGCGGTAACTGTTGACACCGAGCCAACTACTGTGCCTACAGGCCTTGCCGTACCGTATCCGATAATAACCACTTCGCCAAGGGCAGTGATCTCGGGCTCCAAGGCCACATTAATTACATTGCGCCCGCCTACCGGTATTTCCTGGGTAAGCATGCCAATGAAGGAAAAGACCAGGGTGGCATTGCCATCGGCATTAAGTTCATAACGACCATTAATGTCGGTTACAGTTCCTTGCTGTGTGCCCTTAATTAGAATAGACACACCAGGCAAGGTGCTGCCATCGCTGGCATCAGATACCGTACCGGTAATTCTGATGGTCTGCCCGTATGCGGTTGTACCCAGCAAAAGGAGCAGAAGAAATCCAATAAAAACAAATCGCTTCATGTTGATTTTGTTTTGGTTAATAATAATTGATGATCAAATTGCTTGTTTCCCTAATAATCGAACGCCAAATTTACAAGGATTTGGTAAAATAACAAGCAAAAATTAAATTTCGTTAATTGAATTGTTAATTTGTTTAACAAAATGAAAGAGGGAGCCCATTGGCTCCCTCTAAAATGTATATAAAATTAAGGTGAAATTTATTTTACCACCTGAATTTTATGTGTTTTCACCTGCTTACCTGATATCATTTGCAGAATGTAAAGGCCAGCGCGAAGCTGGTTGGCATCGAGGGTAGTTTCAGTGTCCATTACTTCTGCATTATAAACCAGGCGGCCTGCCAGGTCGAATACCCTCAGGTAATCGATCTGCTGCTGGCTCTTGATGTACAGTGTATTACGAACCGGGTTGGGATAAACCCTGGTATCCATGTCAAGCTGAATTTCATTTACGGAGGTTCCGGGCTGAACACCCCAAACATCGTTCAGCACCACATCTTCAGTAATCTCAACCATGCGATTGGGGTCTCCATCCCATTCGCCGCCAGCCCAGCCAACACCAAAGGCAGTGGAGAAATACTTGTATAGGATTTCACCGGCCTCAATTTCTAAAGTGGCGGTGTAAATGAGTTCTTCAGGTTCATCGCCCTCGGCTTCAAGCTTAATGGCATCAAGCATGAAAATAAAGGCATCTTCCGACACGTAATTAATTGCAAAGTGAATGGTTTCTCCGGCAAAGTCACTCAGATCAAAAGAATAGTGTGTCCAGGCTGTGGGCACTTCTATAAAATCACCATCACTGATCTTAACAAAACTACTGGGCTCTGCATCAGTAGTAGAAACCATAACTTTGATTCTTTCAAGGCCATAGGCTGCCGTGTATGACTTGGCATAAAAACTCAATTCGCTTGTTTCGTTTATTGAAACTTCGGGTGAAATAAGCCACTTGTTATCATCATAGTCGGTGTATTGAATGGCTATGGCGTATTTTGCTCCATCAAAAGCCGGGAAGTCTCCTGCGATTGATGGTGTTGTTTGAGATGGGTTAAAAGCCATCCAAGCAAAAGCTGATCCTTCACCCGGAAAGTCAAAAGCGTTTGAACCCCATGTTGGCCCTTGTGTTAATTGAAGGGTAATCCAAGGCGAAAGATTAGTAGTAAAGTCTTCAAAACCGTCAAAGTTTTCATACAGGTTAAATGGGGGTGTGTCTTTTGAAGGGGCAACCAACTGCATTTGAACCGAGTTACCGGTGCCAGGCTCATTCCAGCCAAGGAAGTTACCGGCAATCCATACTTCGTGGTCAGCCGGGTCAAAACCTTCTACGCCGGTCAGGTCAACATTAAAGGTTACTGTAAAGCCATCGCCACCGCTTCCGGGATCTTGCACCACGGGGAAGATGGCAAGATCAAGGTCAAGAACGGCATTCCATACCGTGGCAGGTTCCCAGCCATCTTCGTCATGAAGAATGTATGCTATACCTGCTCCACCGCCACCCTGGTTCACAACGCCAGAGGCCAGACCAAGGCCATCGCCATGTTCAGCCCAGGTAACATCGCCGGCATCGAAGCCTACGAAAAAGTCTCCGTTTACCAAAATCGGAGTATCGAAGGTTACGTAAAAGGCATTCGTATAGTCATTTGGCCCGGGAGGCGTTTCACCACCGGTGGCAAAGGCGGTAATATCTTCCAACGAAATAGTTACGGAGCCGATCAGTGCACCGGGAAGCCCAGCACTAAACTGGTAAACACCTAAAACTATGTCATCATCGCCAGCACCAACAGCACCAAACCAAAAATAGGCGCCAACCACCTCTTTTTCGGCAGGCACGTTAAATTTTACTCCGGCGCCAATGGCACCATAAGAATTATTTCCAAAGATCCAGCCGAGGAAGGTTGGAGGAGTCTGCCCATCGGTCCAACGGTAGGTACCAACCTGGTTAACCGAAGCCCAGTTTCCGGGCAACAGGGTCTGGGTGTCGTTATATGCGGCTTTGTCCTGAACCACAACCTTCCCGGTTAGCTCCTGGGGAAGAGAAATAACGGCACCTTTTTGTGCAAAACCAATTGCAGCAATAAGAACCAGCAAAAGCGTAAAGATTTTTTTCATAAAAAAGGTTTTAGGTAAAACAAAAAATTAATTGGTTGTTTGTAAGGCAAATAACTCATTACTAAGAAAAAACAGCCATTTACCTATTGGTTTTCGGGGGTAAATATACAAAAAACATTAAGTGATTTAAAAAAAACAAACTTATTATTTTTTCCTTGCCAAATCTACAATTCTTGTTATCAGGCAATCACGATTTAAAAAATCGATGCAACCCATTGGCAGCATTTTATTTCAAAAATGAAATTATTACTTCACTACCTGAATTTTCCGGCTCATTATCTGCCGGCCCGAAATCAGTTTAAGAATATAAAACCCATTTGCCAAATTATTTATATTGACGCTGGTTTCAAAGTCAAAAACATCTTTTTCAATAACTTTTCGTCCGGCAAGGTCGAGCACTATCAACCGATCAATCTGCGCCTGACTTTGCACATTCAGGCTGCTGTGGGCAGGATTAGGAAAAACCAAAAGGTTCCAATGGGTTTTTTCATCTTTAATTCCAACGGAAGGTTCACCCCATGTGTCGTTCAGCACCCAATCTTCCTGGATAAACACATAGCGGTTAGGCTCTCCCTCCCATTCGCCACCATCCCAGCCATGGCCAAAGGCATCGGAAAAATACTTGTAAAAAAGGTCGCCACCGCGTAAATAGGGAACAGTAGCTGAATAAATCAACTGATCGTCTTCTTTTGCAGGCGGAATAAGGGTCATTTGAACTGAACCCAATGCACCCGGCTCAACCCATTGGTTAAAACTTCCGGTAACAAACACCTTATGCTCATCCGGGTCAAAATCATCAACTCCCGTAATATTAACATTAAAGGTAACTGAGAAGAGTTCAACGTGCAATACAATGGGGAAAATGGCAATGTCTGTATCAAGATCATAGTTAATAACCGGAATCCAAACCGATCCTTCAAGAATATAGGCATAGCCAATGCCAGCCCCATCTCCATCCATTGAAGAAACGTTTCCCAGGCCATAAACATCCGGCTCAAATTCATCCAGATCGCTAATGTCGGCTCCGATCAGGTAATTGTTTGTTACCAGCAAGGGCTGGTCAAATTCAACAACAAACGCTCCATCAAACTCATCAGAAGCGTTAATCTCAGCCAAGGAAATTGTTTTACTGGCCAATACGGCCCCGGGCTTTGAGCCGCTGAAATCCCAAATGGTGAAAACCACGTTTCCGGTTGAGCCTGTCTTTTCGCCTATCCAAAAAACAGCCTTCACAATTTCATAGGGATCGGTAACATCAAAACGCTGGCCATAGGCTAAATCGCCGTATGCGTTGGTGCCGAAAAAGTACCCCATTTCGTCCTGCCAGGTATATATTGCGGCCCCGGTCGAATTGGCCCAGTTGCCGGGCAATAAGGTATCTAAATCATGGTTTTTTGTTTTACAAAATCCCGGCGCATTTACTTCCCTTAAAACCTCGGGGGATGACCGCTGGGCAAACACACAATAGCCACTAAGAAAAAAGAAAACCAGAATCGGAAAAATTTTTTTCATCATTTTTTATAGTTTTTTTGAACTTTAAACCGCAATTTTGAATTTGCAATATTAATAGAATATCCCCAAATAAACAGGCTTCCCATTGGTTTTTTTAAACTCCAATTCATATAATAATAACCAATAACCTTTCAGCAATCCATTTAATAAATGAAAAAATACCTGCTATCCCTTAATTTTGCCCTGATAGTTTCGTGATCTCTTATGACTTTGAATTTTGTTAATTAGGTTTATCTTTGTTGCCTTCGCTTTTTAACTTTTTGACGTTTTTGTTGTTACATTTTATCAAAGAAATTGTTTGCAATCCAGTTAAATATAACGTGAATGAAAATGACCAGACAAAAAATATTTTTATCGGCCTTTTTTCTTTTTATTTTTTCGATCGCTCCGATTTACAGCCAGATCTCTCAGGGCGGAGTGCCCACCAGCATATTGTTCAATCTTGATGAATCGCACATTCCTGTTATTATTCCAGAACTTGGTGCTGATCAGGTACAGGAGAAAAATACTTTTATTGGCACCCAAAGGTCGGGAGAAGCACTTTTTGCAGGATTGGTTGTTCCTCTTGGCTTAAACCTTTCGGGCAGTGGCAAATGGGAAGTTGTAAATGAAAAGATTCATCTTTGGCGGCAGGTTATTCATGTTCCTGAAGCGCTAGGGCTTGGACTAAATTTCGATGCCTTTGAGCTTTCAGAAGGCGCTAAGCTATTTGTTTACAACCCTGAAAAAACGGTTGTTCTTGGTGCTTTCGACCACAATAATAATGCTGAGAACCAAATATTCTCCACACAGGTCATTCCCGGCGAAACCCTTGTTATAGAATACCAGGAGCCGTATTATCAAGGAAAAGCGGAACGTAATGAATCTGGCCTTCTCAGAATTGAGAGTGTAATTTATCTTTTGCAAGGGGGCGGATTGCCTGTTTTTGGCGACTCAGAGAAAGGACTGGGAGATTCTGGACCTTGCCAGGTAAATATCAATTGCCCTGAAGGAAATAACTGGCAAAACCATAAGCGTGGTGTTGCCCGAATGCTGATGCGTGTGGGCAATAGTTATTTCTGGTGTTCAGGTTCACTTGTCAATAACACTGCCCAGGATGGCGTTCCGTTTTTTCTCTCGGCCGAGCACTGTGGCAGAAATGCTTCTCCCGTTGATATGATGTACTGGCAGTTTTATTTTAATTATGAACTGCCGGGTTGCTCGCCTTTTGGTTATCCTCCCTTAAATCTGCTTGTTGGGGCAGATTTGATTTCGCTGGGGCCATTGTCGGGGGGCTCGGATTTCCAGCTTTTAAAATTGCGGCAAGCGCCGCCAGCCTCATGGCGGCCATTTTTTAACGGGTGGGATCGCTCCAATAGCGGTAGCAGCTCAGGGACTGGCATTCATCACCCCAGAGGAGATGTTAAAAAGATATCTACTTATAATACAATGACCAATAGTGCATCTCCTTTGGTGAGCAGCCAGCAAATGGCTCCCAACTCAGCCTGGCGGGTTGTATGGATTGCAACCGTAAGCGGACATGGTGTGGTAGAAGGTGGCTCATCAGGTTCACCCCTGTTCAATTCAGATGGACTCATCATTGGCACCCTAACGGGTGGTTCGTCATCTTGCAGTAATCTTAACAACCCCGATTATTACGGAAAAACCTGGTACCACTGGGACAAAAACGGGCCTACCCCTGAAACCCAGTTGGCGCCACACCTTGACCCCCTGAATACCGGGCAAACAGCCCTGCAAGGCTACGACCCTCATTTTGAAGAACGGCCAGCCCCGGGTTTCATGAGCGCAAAATTAACATCAAGCCAGCAAGCATCATTAACCTGGTATAAACCTGGCTCTGCCCCAAACAAGGAAGGATGGTATAATTATGTTAGTAACTATTCGCATTATTCATGGAGTGGCCCGGAAAGAATAACCGTTTTTGAACCTGCTGATTTTGGGCTATCTTACCCGGTTACCCTTTCAAAAATCTCACACACCTTTGTTGAAAACCAAAACCATCCCTGGCCAAACAATCAGTTCCGGTTCAGAATTTACGACTCCGATGGCGTTACCCTGATTTACCTTTCACCGGTGTTAACCGCAGAAAGTCTGCAGGTAATTGAACATGAATTGCAAGCCCCCCTGATTTTTGACAAGTTCTTTTATGTGGGAATCAGGCCAGTAGATGCATCAGGGCACCCTTCAAGCCTTTCGCAAAAAGTAAATTATGGGCAGGGAAATTCTTTTTATGGCAGTGCCGGTTCATGGACAGTGCATAATGATGGGTTTTCAGGTTCTTTCTCCTATCTAACCAGCATTTTCGTGCAGGGAAATAAAAGCAATGAACCCATTGAATTGAACTATTCAAAAGCTGGTGCGACTTTTGAAACACCAGAAAACCCCGATAGCACAGAAAACCAAACAGCGAAGCTTTTCAGCAATGCGCCGCAACCCGAAGGTTATAAAGTTTTCCGCAATGGTACGCTCATACATAGCACCAGCAGCACGGGAGAATTGATATATAATGATAATTCGCCCTCGCAAGGCCTTTCATATTATTATGTAACTGCGACCTATCCCGGAGGCGATTCCGATCCTTCTGCCAGGGCTTACCTGCTGAATACCGAACAATGCTCAGTAGTAATTAACCAGTTTCCTTATGTTCAGGTATTTCAGAATAGCTTCGACGACCAGTGCTGGCTTGATTTTGGAGCCGCCAACTGGCAATTAGCTTCTTCCCTTCAGGTTAATGGAACAACCATAAACCCGGGTCAGGGCGATCAGTTCTTTAGCATGCAAACATCTAACGGAAGCCAGGCCGATCAGTGGCTCATCCTCCCTGAATTAAACCTGTCAAGCCTTTCGCAGCCTGCTATGCGCTTCATGTTTAATGGTATAAGAAACGCCCAGGAGGCAGTTCTGAATGTATGGGTTAGTAAAAACGGCGAATCATTCAGGAAGGTTTGGGACAGCAACATGCATCCAGGCTTTGCAAGCGGAAATTCAAACTTGCAATGGTTAAGCACTACCCTTAACATCAAGGAATATGGCAGTCAGGAAAATATCAGGCTTGCATTTCAGTATGAAGGCAGCGGCCAGGGTTTCTTTGGGATTGACAAAATTGAGTTTCTCAGCGCAGCCAATATTACCTATTTCGTCAATGTTAGCATCAACCCAACGTTTTCGGGTACCACTTCTGGATCTGGGAGCTATTTGAGTGGCCAAACTGTTACCCTGAATGCCAATCCAAATTTGGGTTATGTATTTAATGGATGGATCCAAAGCAGCAATTTATTAAGTAACGACCCCGAATTTTCATTTATAATGCCCTCAGGAAATGTGAACTTAACAGCCTCATTTATTTCTGATCCCACTTCAGTGCCACTTACCGAACTTAATGAATCAACTTTTGAAGTTTTTCCAAACCCTGCCAGGGACTATATCAGAATTAGGTTTAACGAGGGTGCGCCGTATGCTTCTGTTAAGCTTTTTAATGCACAGGCACAGCTGGTTGCCAGCCGCGAACCGGGCAGCATTCAGGCTGGCGATGAGCAGAGATTAAATACTTCCGGACTGCCCCAGGGGATCTACTTCGTACAAATCAGAACAAATAACCTGGTAAGGGTGCTAAAAGTAATACTTACCAATTAATATTTTGAAGCGGGTATGCACTTAAAATTGCATACCCGTTTTGGTTTAAACCGTGGTTTTTTGTATAATGCTTTCGTTTCAAAATCATTAGGCTTTGCAATGGTTTGTGAAGCTCCATAAAATGAGCCACAAACTCCTCCCTTCACTTTTTTTTGATTACTTTTGAAGGCTTTTTTGGCAAGCCAATTATTTTGAATTTTGAAAAGGGAAAACAAGAATTAACGAAACATATTTTAAAAATGTCTATTCAGCAAAAAACCCTTGATCTGAAAATGCGCATGCAGAATGTGCTTCAAGGGGGTGGTCAGAAAGCCATCGAGAAGCAGGCAGCCATGGGCAAAATGACTGCCCGCGAACGCATAATATCGCTTCTCGATCCGAATTCCTTTCATGAGTACGATCTCTTTGTAGAGCATGCCGCCAGGGATTTTGACATGGACAAGAAGCAACTTCCGGGCGATGGAGTTATTACTGGCACGGGCACCATAAGCGGTTTTCCGGTTTGTATCTTTGCCCAGGACTTTACCGTTGCCGGTGGCTCGCTTGGGCTCATGCACGCCCGCAAGATCACCAAGATCATGGACCATGCCATGAACCTGAAAATACCGCTCATTGGCATTAACGACTCAGGTGGCGCCCGTATACAGGAAGGGGTGAACTCGCTGGCAGGTTATGGCGAGATCTTTTACCGTAACACATTGGCTTCCGGAGTAATTCCCCAGATCTCAGTAATCCTTGGCCCTTGTGCCGGGGGAGCCGTGTATTCGCCAGCCCTTACCGACTTTGTGTTTGTGGTCGATAAGATCTCAAAGATGTTCATCACTGGTCCTGAAGTAATCAAATCAGTGCTTGGCGAAGAGATCAGCATGGAAGAGCTTGGCGGCGCCAGGGTGCACAGCGAAATTACCGGAAACGCCCACTTCTTTGCCGAAAGTGAAACGGATTGCTTCGAGCAAATCAAAAAGCTCATGACCTATATCCCCTGGAATAACACAAAGAAGGCCGATCCCTTCCCGAAGAAGGCCCCGAAAATCAGGGAATTCCGCATTAGTGAGATTATTCCGACCGATCCGCGCGAACCCTACGATGTGCGCAATGTGATACGTGCCATTAGCGACGACAGCGATTTTTTTGAGATACAGGAACTTTTTGCAGCCAATATCGTAATTGGTTTTGGGCGTATGAACGGGCAAACCGTTGGTTTTGTAGCCAACCAGCCCATGGTGCTGGCAGGGGTGCTCGATGTGGATTCATCGGACAAAGCTGCGAGATTTATCCGTTATTGCAACGCCTTTAACATTCCGCTTGTGACGCTGGTTGACCTGCCAGGTTATCTGCCGGGCATCGATCAGGAGCATGCGGGTGTGATTCGTCATGGGGCAAAGATCCTTTATTCATACAGTGAAGCCACCGTGCCAAAGGTCACCGTTATTTTGCGCAAAGCCTATGGCGGAGGCTACATAGCCATGTGCTCACGCCACCTGCATGCCGATTTCGTTTTTGCCTGGCCCACTGCCGAAATTGCCGTTATGGGCCCTGAAGGCGCCGCCAACATCATTTTCCGCAGCGAGATCATGAACGCCGAAAACCCCGATGAGGTCAGGCGCAGCAAGGTGGAAGAATATAAGCAAAAATTTGCCAACCCTTATGTGGCTGCAGCCCACGGCTATATTGATGCCGTGATTGAGCCTGATGAAACCAGGCGTTTTTTGGTACATGCCCTCGAGATATCTTCTCAGAAATCAGAAAAAAGCCCAGAGAAAAAGCACGGGATACCCCCATTCTGATCAAACCACTGTGTTGAATGATTTTAATTGCTTTTTCAGGAAATCTATAAATCTGTAAAAATGGAAGATAATCTGAATATGAACAACCAGAACCAGCATGAGCAATATGTTGAGTTCATGATCGATGCCGATGTTTACAAAACCACGGTCAATAAGATGTACACGCTTCGCAAGCCCTATGAAGCGCCTGATGCCAGAAAGGTTACTTCATTTATGCCGGGAACCATTCAGGAAGTTTTTGTGCAACCCGGTCAGGAAGTAACTCCTGCAACCAGGCTTTGTATCCTTGAGGCCATGAAAATGAAAAACGTGATCTTCACAACGATAACGGGCAAGGTGAAAGATATTAATGTGAGCCCGGGCCAGCTGGTTCCAAAGAACTTTGTACTTATCGAACTTGAATAAATCTTATTGAAATGAAAACGTTGTTGCTCTCAGGCCCGCACTGGTTATGAGGGCAACTTTTTTATTGAGCTATGGAATTGGTTTTTGCCAGCAACAACGAGCATAAGCTCCGTGAAATTTCTGAAATTCTCGGTTCGGGTTTTAAACTTTTGAGCTTAAAGGATATAGGGTGTCATGACGATATTCCGGAGCCCTGGCCAACCCTTGAAGAGAACGCCCTTGCCAAAGCACGTTATGTTTATGAACGCTTCGGGCCCGATTGTTTTGCAGATGACACCGGTCTCGAAGTTTTGGCACTGGGAGGTAAACCGGGGGTGCAGTCTGCCCGTTATGCAGGCCCCGGGAAAAACAGCCACGATAACATGCAAAAACTTCTCAGGGAAATGGAGGGCTTAACAAATCGCCAGGCAAGGTTCAGAGCGGTTATTGCTTTGATTAAGGATGGAAGGGAATTTCTGTTTGAAGGAATTGTGAACGGCACTATTGCCCATGCTCCCAAAGGCGAGGGCGGCTTCGGCTACGACCCGGTCTTTGTTCCCGAAGGATACCATCAAACATTCGGGGAATTACCATCAGAACTAAAAAACACCATGAGCCACCGTTTTCGGGCCATTGAGAAATTAGTGGGTTTTTTGAAAAAACAGTAATTGGAGTCCGAAGCCTGAAGTCCGAAGTCGGAAGACTTGCCTTGCTGTGTTTCTTATTACTGTATATTGCTTTCTTTATCCTGCCGCTACCTACTACCGCTACCTACTACCTGCTGCCGCTACCTCCTACCTGCTTAATCCTGTCACTTCCCCCAATGGCTTCCTGAATCACAAAGGTAAACAGCTCCGTAATGGAGATTCCAGCGTAAGCAGCCTGCTGTGGAACGATGCTTGCCTGCGACATGCCGGGAGTGATGTTGGCTTCAAGAAAATGTAAAATACCTTTAGAATAAATAAAGTCAAGCCGGGCTATTCCTTTGAGTTCAAATTTCTCGTAAAGGAATTTCGTAGTCTGCTGCACAAGGGCCGTGATCTCAGGAGATACCCTTGCAGGGGTGATCTCATCAGCAGCACCCTTTGTGTATTTGGCCTTGAAGTCGAAGAAACGCGCCTCGGTTTTACTTACAATCTCGGTTACGGGAAGGGTTATGATGTTTCCCAGGTTTTTAAATGCCCCACAAGTTAGTTCGGTGCCTTCGATATACTCTTCAACCAGCACTTCGTCATCGTGCTCAAATCCGTTTTGAATGGCCGGGATCAATGCCGGTTCGTCCCTGACAAAGCTGGTTCCCAGGCTCGAACCGCCTTTATTTGGTTTAACAAAAACCGGCAGTTTTACTTTCTCCAGCACCTGGCCAAGAGAAGGAGACTTACTTTTTGTGAATTTGGCCGAGCGGGCTACCGGTATGCCCCAATGCGATACCAACTGGTTGCAGAAAAATTTATTGAAAGTGAGCGAAGATGCCAGCAAGCCCGATGTGGTGTAAGGAACACCCAACAATTCGAAATAGCCCTGTAGTTTGCCGTCTTCGCCCGGGGTGCCATGTATGGTAATAAAGGCACAATCAAAGCGGATCTTTTCCCCGAAAGGGGCAATGGAAAAATCATTCTTATCAACAGGATATTCCTGGCCATCATCAGAAAGGTAAACCCATTTGCCTTTGCTGATCACAATAGTGTAAACTTCAAAAAGCACGGGGTCCATGTTCTTTTTGATCATTCGGGCGCTCTCGATCGAGATGACATATTCGCCCGAATCGCCACCGGCAATAAGTGCAATGTTTTTTTTCACTTTTAAAGGGTCTTAAGATCAGTAATATTACAATGCTGATGCAAAGGAAATGCAGCAGGCCGATAAAACCGAAAGCAAACTTAAGAAAAAAAGAGGGTATGGCAGCTGCTCCGCAAAAAATCGCTATTTATTAGTATTTTTACGGGCAAATAAAAGCTTCATAATGAGTTACCGTGAATTTTTCAAAAGCAAGCTGTTTGTGCAGCATTTGCTTCTGGCCATTGCCGCAGGCATAGTTGTTCTGTGGGTAATGCTGAAATTGCTTGATGCCTATACCATGCATGGGCGCAGCACTACCGTGCCCGATCTTACAGGCCTTACGGAGAAAGAAGTATCGACCATATTAAGAAAGATGGACCTTCGGTATGTTGTTAACGACTCTATTTTTGATGATAATCTTCCAAAAGGCACTATTGCATCGCAGGATCCTGCTCCGGGTGCAGCCGTTAAGAAAAACCGGACAATATACCTGACAAAAATTGCCATACTTCCTGAAATGGTTCCCATGCCTAACCTTGTCGACTTGTCGCTGCGCCAGGCCATGGCCTTAATCAGTTCATATGGCCTGAAGATTGGCAGCATGGAATACCGGCATGACATTGCCCAGAATGCCATACTGCAGCAGAAATTTAATTTCGGGAATATTGAGCCGGGCACGCTGATTGAAAAAGGCACTGCGATAGACCTGGTAATCGGCCGTGGTTTGGGTGAAATGATGGTGGCTGTGCCTGTAGTGATAGGCATGACCAGGAATGAAGCCATCGCCACCCTCAACGCCTTGTCATTAAACGTTGGCACCGAAGAATTTATCGATGGAGAAGATGATAGCCCACGGGTGTATCAGCAGTCGCCAGATCCAACTTCGCGCCGGCATTTTCTTCAGGCCGGAACTACTGTGAATCTGGTTTATCGTTCGGACAGCCAGTTCGACTTCAACCAATACCTTTCAAGCCTTCTTTCTGTGCCTGTACCCATGCTTTTTGGCAAAAACCCTGATGAAGTGTTGGAAGCCCTCAGAGAAAATTCACTTGAGTTGGGCAATGAAACGTTTGAGAATAACGTTTCCAGACAAGATGCCCGGGTTTTTCGACAGGAACCCGAATACGATCAGGATGCCTTAGTAAGGAAAGGAACCAAGATAAATGTCTGGTATCGTTCCATCGGCCTGTTCTGAAAAGTATAAAGAAAAAAACGCCACTTAAAGGTTTGGTAAAACAGAAAAAAGAGATTTGATGAATAAAGTCATAACCGTTTTCGTGGGGTCGCTGCTTTTGTGCATGGCAGTTTCAGCCCAGGAAATACTCCTTCCAGTGTTGAGCAATCCGCAAAAGGCTTCCATTGAAAAGGAAGCGGTGCTCAAGTTGGGCGAACCGGTTCTTTTACAACTTCCTTTCCGGGAAGATTTTTCTTATCCTGGTCCCTACCCTGACCCAAAGCTCTGGGCCGACAGTTTTGCCTTTGTAAACAGCAGCTTTTCAGTTCACCCCAAAACGGTTGGGGTTGCCACCTTTGATGCCCTCGATCAGCATGGCCACATTTATGATGCTGCCCAGGAAAACTCATTTCAATTTGTAGCCGATCACCTTACCTCCCACCCTATCGCACTTGGTAATCTTACTCCCGCCGACTCGGTGCTGCTTACCTTCTATTACCAGCCACAGGGCAAAGGCAGCCCACCCCGTGAGCGCGACTCACTGGTGGTGGAGTTTCTGCGCACACCCGGATATTTCGAGCAGGACGAATTTGGCGAAATCATTTGGGTACCCGATGCGTGGGAATCGGTATGGTCGGTAGAAGGTGAAAAGCTTTCAAGCTTTTCAAACGACACATTCCCTTTTTTCAAAAGGGCCGCCATTTTTATAACCGACCCGGTATTTTTTCGCGACGATTTCAGGTTCAGGTTTAAAAATTATTCGAGCTTCACCATTCCAACCAACAAAACCCCCGATAACATGGCGGGTAACAACAATATCTGGAACATTGATTACATTTTGCTTGACCAGGGACGCAGCAAGCTAAACACCACCTATTTCGACATTGCCTTTGCCGCCCCAGCCCCATCCATCCTGAAAAATTATTCGGCCATGCCCTGGTCGCATTACATTGTTAACCCACAAACCCACCTGAAAAGCAATCTTGAACTAAAGATCACCAACTTGGGCAGCATTGTTTACAACTATGTTTACCTCTATTTCATACAGGATGAGCAGGGCAACAATATTAGAACCTATTCGGGCGGAACCTGGAACATAGCCCCCTTTAGCCAGGACGGTTATCAAAGCTACCAGCCACACACCAACCCCATTGTAATTTCAAACCCGTTGCCAACAAGCCCGGCCCCAGAGCGTGTATTTAAGATCATTCACGTAGTACGCGAGGGGGTTGCAGGCGACAGCTTTCAGCGCAACGACACCATTGCTTTCAAGCAGGTTTTCAGCAATTATTTCGCATACGATGATGGGGTTCCTGAAAGTGGTTACGGACTTGTTGGAAAAAATGCAAGGGGTGCCTATCGTTTTGTGCTTAGCAAACCCGATACCCTGAGAGCAGTGCAGTTCTTTTTTAACCGCACTCTTAACGAAAGTAATGTAAAACCATTTTATCTCACGGTATGGGGTCATCTTGATCCTGAACAAATCATCTTTCAATCGGAGGCGCTCACACCCGACTTCGATGAAAAGTTGAACGGCTTTGCAACTTATCTGCTTGATGATCCTTTGCCCGTTTCCGGAACAATATACATTGGCTGGCAGCAGATTGCCGATGGCTTTCTTAACATTGGTTACGATGCCAACAGCAATGCCGGTGAAAACATCTTTTTCAATGTGGGCAATGAATGGATGCCTTCCATTTACACCGGCGCACTAATGATCAGGCCGTTTTTTGGCCTGCCGGGTCAGGTGGTTTCGGTTAATGGGCCACGGCCTGTTTCCATTGAAACGAGTCTTTATCCAAACCCCCTGAGGGGCAACCTGCTTCATATCAAAATTAACGAAAGCCATTCTAACCCTTCAGAGTTCAGGATTGAATTATTCGACGTACACGGACGCCTGGTCCTTTCGCAGGAATTCTCAACCACCATTGACCTTGCTCACCTGAGCAACGGCTTGTATATTTTGCGGCTTACCCACCCGCAAGGCCACCGCGCCCAGTCGAATCGTTTCATTATTGCCCGCTAAATACCACCCGGAATGATTGACGAAAAAGACCTTCCGGAAGAAGAAGGCCGCGATGAAGAAGCCGAAGAACAAGAACTTTTCGAGCATCACCGATTTGTTGTAGATCGTGGTCAGGGACTGCTGCGAATCGACAAATATGTTACGGCACGTATTGAGAACGCCAGCCGTAACAAGGTGCAGGTGGCAGCAAAAGCCGGCAACATACTGGTTAATGATCAGCCCGTTAAGTCGAACTATAAGGTAAAGCCCGGTGATGTGATCAGCATTGTTATGGCTTATCCCCCCCGCGAAATTGAACTCATCCCGCAAGATATCCCAATCAATGTACTCTATGAAGATGAGGACATCATTGTCATTAACAAGGAAGCAGGGCTGGTGGTGCACCCCGGTTACGGAAATTATACCGGCACCCTTGTAAACGCGCTGGTTTACCGCTTTGGAAACCTTCCCCGGCAAAACAACGAAGAGATCAAACCAGGCCTGGTACATCGGCTCGACAAGAATACTTCAGGCATTATGATCGTGGCCAAAACTGAGTTGGCACAGACAAGGCTGGCGAAGCTTTTCTTTGACCGCAAGATTGAACGCATCTACAACGCCCTTGTTTGGGGCGACCTGCCCGATGAAGACACTATAACAGGCCATATTGGCCGTAGCCTGAAAAACCGAAAAGTAATGGATGTTTTTCCTGATGGTGAGTATGGAAAGCCAGCTGTTACCCATTACCGTGTGCTTGAACGTTTCGGATATGTCACACTGGTCGAGTGCAAGCTCGAAACCGGCCGCACGCATCAAATCAGGGCGCACTTCCAGCATATCGGGCACCCGCTGTTCAATGATGAAACCTATGGCGGCGACAGGATTTTGAAAGGTACCACCTTTACCAAGTACAAGCAGTTTGTAAACAATTGCTTCAGCATACTGCCGCGGCATGCCCTGCACGCCAAAACCCTTGGCTTTAAGCACCCCATTTCAGGAAAAACTTTGTATTTCGACTCAGAACTGCCAGCCGACATGCAGCAGGTGCTGGAAAAATGGCGCAATTATGCCATTCACCGGCGGCTTGAAGAAGAAGAAAGCGGGGTGGATGAAACCGTGCCTGAAAAACCTGCAAAAAACGAAAGCGAAGAATAAAAAAGAGGCCGTCTCAAAAGTCAAAAAAAACAAATTCGCCACGAACCTGCCCCGAGAAAATCGGGGAACACGAAAACACTAAACTACACAAAAGACTGAATATCATGTTTTTTATTTAGTGGTGTTTGGTGTTCCTGCCTGCCGGCAGGCAGGTTTGTGCATTTGTGGCTAAATAATAGACTTTTGATACAGCCTCTTCTGCTTTTTCAGAACCTTAGATTTACCCCGGCCATTAAGTGCCTTCCGGCCTGCGGGAAGTAGCCATCGTCAATGGTAATGAGTCCCTGATCGCCAACCACGCCCTTGTAAATCCAGGCATTGGTTTCGTACAATACATTAAAGATGTTATTGACCTGCAGAACCAGCTCCACTTCACGGAAAAAGGCCGGCCGCCAAACATAGTTGATCCTAAGGTCATTCACAAAATAACCCTTGAGCATGCGATCACGGCTCATGGTATTGTCAATGTATTGCCTGCCCACATGCTTGCTGCTCAGGTTGAGAAACAATTTGTTAACCGGTTCATAGGTAAACATACTGGCTGCTATTACTGAAGGAGAAAATGCAATGTCAATATTCCGGTATTCACGCACATCAGTGCCTGTCCAGTTCCAGTTGTTGTCGAAAGCATCAGAGTATTCTGCAAAAAAGTCAATTTTGTTCCGGCTGAAGGTTGCGTTACCCTGCCATTGCAGTTTTTCGCTGATTATGAATCCGGCTTCCAATTCTATACCTGCCCTGTAGCTGTTTTCAATATTTGTGCGTGAAAATCCGCCCACGTCGTTTATCTGCCCGGTCAGGATCAGCTGATCCTTATAATCCATAAGATAGAGGTTGGCCCCCAAAAGGGTTCGTTTTCCCTGGTGGCGGTATCCAAGCTCCAGGTTTCGCAATTTTTCAGGCCTGGGGCGGCTTTCGGGCGAAGACTCCGTAAAATCGCGCCGCACGGGCTCACGGTTGCCAATTCCCGCAAAGGCATATACCTTTACTGAAGGGCTGACTGCCCAGCTAAAGCCGGCTTTCGGATTGAAAAAGTCATATTTCACCTGCTGATCAAGGTTCGCAACTTCTCCAAGCACCCAGGCCGGGCCTTCAAATGTGTAGTTTACATGGCGGTACTGAAGGTCGGCAAACAAATTCAAGCCTGAAATAATCTCATAATTGACTTTTGCGAAGGTGTTAAAGTCACTTTTTTCGGCCTGATTATCATAATAGCGGTGCCCCTTATTGGCATTCTGGGCATAGCGGGCCCAAATGATCTCGCCAAAATGATCGCCATCGTATACATTATAGCCACCGCCCCATGTCAGCGAGAGTGCCGAAAATGAATTGTAATTCAAAGAGTATACCAGCCCTGCAAAATCATTGTCGAGCCAGCGCCTGCGAATCAGGTCGCTGCGAGTAATGGTTTGATCACCGACAACAATGTTTGGCAGGTTGTAACGGCTGAAGCGGTCGTTATGGCGGTACTGCTCATAAAACCCCCTGCCTTTGGTGTAATGCAGCGAAGCATTTCCGGTCAGACCATGAGTGAAAGCATGTGAAAGATGCAGTTGAAAATGATCCTGCTGATAGTTGTCGGTTTCATTTTCATAGAATTGCGGATTTCCTTCGCTGTCGTAGTAAAGCCCTGATGGATTGTAGGTACGGTTTGTTTCCAGCAAATGCCCGGGCACGCCGTTCCAGGCCAGATATGTTTTTTCAGAACCCGAGAAAGTGATGGCCCTGACCACGGTTTTCTCTCCATAATAACCACCGGAGAGATAAAAGGATTTCAGGTCAGAAACGGCCCGGTCAACATAACCATCCGAAGCAATCCTTGAAAGCCTGGCATCAAAAGCCCATTTTCCCTTGAGTAGTCCGGTGCCAAAACTGGCGGTGTTTTTCAGGGTGTTGAAGGCTCCGAATGAATTATCGAATTCTGCATAAGTGGTTTCCCGAAGCCCTGTTGTCTGCAGGCTAATGGTCGCACCAAAAGCGCCTGCCCCGTGGGTGCTGAGGCCCACTCCACGCTGCACCTGCATATTCTCGACCGAGGTGACAATATCAGGGGTATTCACCCACCACACTCCATGCGACTCGGGGTTATTCAAGGGTACTCCGTTAAGGGTCACATTAATGCGGGTGTCATCGCTTCCGCGGATCTTCATCCACGTGTAGCCCACGCCCGCACCTGCATCAGAGCTGACAATGACCGAGGGCGTGAGGCTGATCAGGAATGGCAGGTCCTGCCCAAGGTTTCGCTGTGCCAGCTCCTCGCGCGAAATATTGGTGTATGTGGCTGGAGTCCGGCCATCGGCACGAAGCCCTGATACCACCACTTCGCTGGTCAGGGTTGCAGTACGATGCAGGCCGATCTCAAGGGGTTTTGACCGGGGAACCTCAACATTGAGTTCCTGCAGTTCATAACCAAGGAAACTTACCTGGATTGTTACACTGCCTGCCAACAGGTTGTCAAGCGCAAACCTGCCCTGGGCATTGGCAAAAACACCTTTGAACGTACCCTTCATTACAATGTTGGCCCCGGGCAAGGGCGTCTGGTCAGCATGATCGTAAACACGACCTTCCAGCAAATGCTGTGTAAAACCAAACAATGGCAAGACCAGACAAAGCGCCATTGCGAGCATTTTTCTTTTCATTTTAAACTTTGAATTTCGTGTTAAACATTGAGCGGAAAATAGAGGCAAAAGCCCGCTCTTTGTTTACATCCCTTCCCTTCGCCGGCATTACCCGGAGCAGGTTCAATGGGTTTGATCTCAGCCCGTCGTTTTGGGCACCCCTATTACTTGAAAAGTATTGCAAAGTTAATAAATTCTCCTGGCAAAGGCAATTTAATCATTATACAAAACTGCTTAAACCAATGTTAAAATTAGGCCGAACAAACATTATTTCCTTATTTTGCAAAAAAAATCTAATGAAACTGATCATTATCAACGGGCCAAATCTTAACCTATTGGGAAGCAGGGAGCCTTCCGTATATGGCAACGAATTTTTTTCAGATTATCTTGAAAAATTAAGGGTTTGGTTTCCCGAAGTTCAGATCGATTATTTTCAGAGCAACATTGAGGGCGAGTTGATCAACAAGATTCATGAAACGGGATTTACCTTTGATGGCATTATTCTGAATGCCGGGGGCTACACGCATACCAGCGTGGCCCTTACCGATGCCATAATTGCCGTAAATGCACCGGTTATTGAGGTACACATATCAAATATTTTTTCGCGCGAGGATTTCCGGCAGCGGTCAATAATCGGGCCCAACTGCGCCGGATGCATTTCAGGATTTGGCCTTGACAGCTACCGGCTGGCCATTCAAAGTTTTTTCAAGCCCTGATTCTTTTCTTACTCAGAAATGCGGCCAGGGTTCAGCTGGCTGAAAGTCTTTTTTCGTCTGAAAAAGTACGAGAATGCTATGCTTCCCTTGTAGATTCCGCAGGGTAATTTTGCCGGAAGGTCTTTTGCGTGTTTCCGCATCACTCTGAACTTCATGATAAAAGCCCAATGCGCCCTGAAAACAGCAAAACCATCTGAAAACTTCCCGCCCAGCAAAAATGACAAGGCAGCCAACATATCAAGGCCGAGTCTGATAGGTAACAACGGATAAAAAAACCTGGCAGGCATATTTTTGGTAAGTAGCCAGAGACTGTTGCGAAAATTCAAATAAGTTTTGAAGGGGTTTGCTTTGGGAAGCGTGCCACCCCCCACATGAAATATTTTCGACTTAGGTTCAACAGCAATCATATAACCCAGATTCTGCAGCCGCCAGCAAAGGTCAATCTCTTCCATGTGAGCAAAGAAACGCTCATCGAAGCCACCTGCTTGCCAAAAGGCACTGGCCCTGACAAACAGGCAGGCGCCTGTTGCCCAGAATACTTTAGCAGGTTCATCATACTGACCCGTGTCTTCTTCCAGAAAATTAAAGATCCTTCCACGGCAAAAGGGATAAGCCAGCAAATCGATAAAACCACCAGAGGCACCGGCGTATTCGAACTTTGAAGGATGATGCCACGACAATATTTTAGGTTGTGCTGCAGCTACCCCAGGATGGTTTTCGAGGTATTCGATCACGGGTTCAATCCAGCCTGCTGGCACTTCGATATCTGAGTTCAAGAGCACAAAATAGTCTGCTTCAATTTCCCTGAGTGCGGCGTTGTAACCCCCGGCATATCCCAGGTTTTTCTCCAGCACGATCAGATTCAGTTCCGGGTAACTTCTTTTCAGAAATGAAATTGATTCATCCTTAGATGCGTTATCAGCCACAACAATGTTGGCCCTTCCGGGTTTATTCGCAATAACCGAAGGCAGAAATTTCTCCAGAAAACTTCTCCCGTTCCAGTTCAGTATCACAATAGCCACCCTGGGATTTGCCATAAGTTCAATTATATAAATTTGGCAACTTACTCAAACACAAACACCTGTAAAAATAAGGTTTTTAACGCATATGCCACCGAAGAAAATTTTCTTGCGACAAAGAAAATTTTAGTACTTTTGCCGCGGAGAGATGGCAGAGTGGTCGATTGCGGCGGTCTTGAAAACCGTTGAGGGTAATACCTCCGGGGGTTCGAATCCCTCTCTCTCCGCCAACATTTTTGAAATCAGACAAGCCACGTTAGTGGCTTTTTTTTTGGTGGGAGCCATATTTAAAGCTTGCTTTAAATATGGTTTACACTAAAAAAAGGCAATGTCTGGAATGATTTAAAAAATGTTGAAGCCCCCTCCAAAAGGGATCAATAAAATTAATCCCTCTCTCTCCGCCAAACAAAAAAATCCCGCTTGCTGGCGGGATTTTTTGTTTAATCATATCTCAAAGATTTCCATCCACTGCTTTATTAAATCAAAAACAGTGGTTTGTCAATAAACGACTCATAAACCGGCCTCAGGCGATCGGTATTGTAATGTTTGGTCACATCTACCAGTTTCTTGGTGCTGGTAACAATATCAACCGGCATGTTGTCGTACCGGCCGTTTTTCAGGATAACCAGTCTTCCGTGAATTCCTTTCAGCAGCAGGTCGAGTGCCAGGTTTCCATATGCCATAGGCACAATGCTGTCGATGGCATCGGGGTCGCCCGAACGTACCAGGTAACCAAGGTGCTGGTTAATGGTTTCCACTCTGCGTCCGTTGTTGAACTGGGGGCTAACCTCCTTGATTTTTGCCGAAACGGCATCGCCAATACCACCAAGCTTGGCGTGGCCGAACATATCCTTCTCCGTATTTGAGAACATCATGTCAACGCCTTCAAAAGAAGCACCCTCTGAAACCAATACAACAGAATACTTGCTGGGGTTCTTATGCCGGTCCTGAACGAGCAATTCGGTCAGATGCTCAATTTTAAATTTGTACTCAGGAATTACGCAGCGGTTTGAAGCACCTGCCATGGTGGGCAGCAGTGCAGTAAACCCGGCATAACGGCCGAAAACTTCAATGACAAGAATACGCTCGTGCGATCCGGCCGAGGTGCGCAAAAGGTTAGTCATGTGAATGGTGCGGGTAACACAGGTGCTGAAACCAATGCAATAGTCGGTTCCCGGAACATCATTGTCCATGGTTTTTGGAATGGCGACCAGTTTTACACCTTCCTGGTACAAGCGTACAGAATAGCTAAGGGTGTCATCACCGCCGATGGGTATTAAAAAGTCAATGCCAAGAAAGTCGAGGTTTTTAAGCACTTCGGGGGTGAGGTCATTGAATTCGGCCGTGTACTTATCCTTGTAAATTTCTGGTACATGTTTCAGGGGCACATGACTGGGTCTGGTTCGTGAACTGTGCAGGAAGGTACCCCCGGTGCGCCCGGCGCGGTTAACAATGTCTTCAGTCAATTCAATACAATTTGCGCTGTTATCGGCTTTTTTATCACGAATCACTTCCATGATCCCGGCCCAGCCGCGGCGAATACCAATTACCCGGTAGCCTTCGCGAAGAGCTCGTATGGTAACGGCCCTAATAGCAGGGTTTAGACCGGGCACATCGCCACCACCTGTTAAAATTCCTATAGTTCCTTTAATTTTGGGTGTTGTCATCTTTTTTCCTTTTTCAATATCGGTTAAAACTTGCAGTTTGATGCCCTTACTTTCTTGCACCTTCTCCGCCAATTAAGGCATAAAATTATAAAAATCCTGTTTCTCGCCTCCATGTTTTTTCAATTTTTTAATCATTGTCCTTGCTCACCAGGCTTGCATTTTCAAGGAAATTCAATTAGGTTTGTTTTGTAAACCCTATTCTTGGATCACACATGGAAAACTTCGTTTTATATAATCCTGTTAAATTGCATTTTGGTGCAGGTGTAGTAAAAAAACTGGGGCAGGCTGCCGCAGAATTTGGCAAAAAAGCCTTGTTGGTTTATGGCAAGGGATCAGTAAAATACAATGGCTCTTATCAACAAACCATTGAAAGCTTGAAAGGGGCTGGTATCGAAGTGGTTGATTTCGATGGCATTAAGCCAAACCCGGTAATTGAAGACGTGGATGCTGCAGCGGCCCTGGGGCGCGAGCATAATGTTGACATGATTGTTGCGGTTGGCGGAGGCAGCGTGATCGACAGCGCCAAGATCATTGCAATTACCATTCCGGTTAACCATTCGGGCTGGGAATTTCTCGATGGTAATAAAAAGCCCGGTCAGTCTTTCGCAAGCCGGCTTAAAATCAGGCCCTCCCGAACAGGCAGATCTGCTTAATATAATGAAGAAAAATGACGTAAAGGGCATTACTCACAAGCTTTCAACTAAAGACCTTCAAGCCCTAATAAACCTAATGGCTTAATTTGTTTGCTAAGCTCGATTGGGTATGCAGGGTTTAAGGTACTCCTTCAAAATAGCTGAAGAAAAATACAGCCGCTACCCATGCCCTGGGCACTCCCGAAGCGCTTCCCGCCCTGTTCCCGATTCGATCGCGAACTGTCCCGTCATCATCAATTCGGCCAATGGAATTGCCAATACGGTCGCGAACAGTACCATCACTATCGATACGGCCAATACTATTCCCAATACGATCACGAAACCCACCCCGGTCATCAATTCGGCCAATCGAATTGCCAATCCGATCGCGAATATTACCATTTGAGACAATACGGCCAATGCTGTTTCCAATGCGATCGCGTATTGTGCCATCGCTGTCAATTCTGCCAACAGAATTGCCGGTGCGATCGCGTACGCTTTGTCCGTGAAGCATCTCCGTTGATAAACCCAAAATAAGAACACAAATAATCAGCACAATACGTTTATTCATGATTTGCGTTTTTTTATTTAAGTACCAAAATCAAAAAACAAAGATTGCCCGTCGCTTGTTTTATTTGGTAATCTGTAATAAAGAATTTCATTTACAAAGCACTGAAAAATAAATGGCATGAAACTTTTAATTTGGCTGAGCCCCTTGCTTTTCATTTCGTGCGGCGGCTCCAATGTTCCACAAAAACAGAACCAAACCATGATTCAATCAGAACAAGATAACGTACAACTTGAAACAGCCACCTTCGGTGGCGGTTGTTTCTGGTGCACCGAAGCCGTTTTTCAGCGCGTGAAAGGCGTGCAAAGTGTGGTATCGGGTTATTCAGGCGGAAAAATCTCCAACCCCACCTACCATGAAGTAACAAGCGGCATGACAGGCCATGCCGAAGTGGTGCAGCTCCGTTTCGACCCTGATGTTATCAGTTATATTGAACTACTCGAGATCTTTTTCAAAACCCACGACCCCACAACATTAAATCGGCAGGGTGCCGATGTGGGAACGCAATACCGCTCGGTGATCTTTTACCACAATGCACAGCAAAAGGAACTTGCCGAAAAGGTGATGGAAGCCCTTGACAGGGAAAAGATCTGGAACGATCCAATAGTTACCGAAATCACTGAATCCCAGGCTTTCTACAAGGCGGAAGACTACCATCAGAATTACTTCAAAAATAACCCCAACCAGGCTTATTGCCAGTTTGTGATTGTTCCCAAGCTAAACAAAATGGAGAAATTGTTTCAGGAATTGCTGAAATAAAAAAAAGGGGAGACTGCGGTCTCCCCTTTTTTTATTCAAGGGTAACCTTTTTGTTTCTTGGGTATCGAACCGAATAACGCAGGCTGCGAAGCTGGGTTTCGGCGGGGCGGAGCTCCATTCGCCAGGTAACAAATCCACGCTCTCTGTCAAAAATGGCGCCTGATAGCTCTTCCACAGAAACATCAATGTCTTGCTGAGTTGAAACGGGCACCTGATCCTGAATGTTAAGCACAACGGGCATCCGCTTGTTGTTTCGGGCGCTGATTTCCCAGCCAATGGTTTCTGTGATACGGTTGCCAAGCAGGCTGCGGCGGGTAAGGTCTTTCATGCGTTCGCGCTTTACCACAATATTGCGGTCGCGACCCAGCGAAAGCTCAAGGGTATCGGTAGTTATTGCCGGATCGATGAATGTCTTTCCAAGGAAAGTGCCTTCAAAGAACATATTGGCTTCGCCGGTCAACAGGGCATACTGCTGCCAGTCGGCCACTCGGGCCACCAGGAATGCATCAGGGTTAAGTTTGGGCACTACAAAGTATTCATATTGGGCTGGCAATGTATTACGCTCCAATTCAACCACGCGCCTTTCTCCGCCCGAAGGCAGGCTGTAAGGAGTATTCACCACGAATTCGCGGGTAAGCCTTCCTTCCTGCACCTGCACCATATCTGCTGCAGTTTGCGCCATTCGTGGAGCAGGCATTGCTTCCATTATTGCATCATCAGTAACAACAAATAGCCCTTCAGTTTTTGCCCTTGTGGTTCCATAACCAATAACAATGATCTCTTCATCAAAGCGGAGAAACCACTGCGACAGTTGCGGTTTCTGTCCCCACTGACGCGGGTTTCCGGTTGAAAAAGTCAGCCTTGCATTATTCCAGTCTTCGCCAGTGTTCTGAAAAGCATTGGCCTTGAGCATAAGTTCCAGGTCGCGGTCAATGTCAGCCACTCTTATGTCGTAAACGGGCTGCCAGCCGGCATTAAACACATTGTAAGCCAGGGTAAATGTTGAGTTGGTAGCAGCGGGGGCAGATACCATAACCACTATTTCGCCCACCTGGTTCGATACCCTTCCGCGCAAGCGGCTAAGCTGCTGTGAAATGCGGTTATGGCGCTCTTCATCCCTGTCAGCATCCTGCTTCACTTTCAGCCAGTTGGTTTTAATCTCCTGAAGGCGTTGCCTGAAGAAATCGGCAGCAGCCTTGAGTTCAGCCACCTTTACCCCTGCTTCGCTACCGCCCAACGATCGATTGGCGGCAAGAAGGGCCTCCTCTTCTTCGTAAACCTTGAGCATGGCACGGCTTAAATCAAGACGGTTCTTGTAGAACTTAAGACTGTCCTCAAGAATACGGACTTCACGGCTTAATTCAGGGCTGTCAAGGAAGTTTCGCCTGAAGTTCACCGAAAGGATGGTGAGTGACCCGGTAGCTTTTACCTGGATGCCTGCTGCATCAATATCCAGCGGAAGCTGTGTGAAAACAAGCTCATTGATGCCGGCAGGCACTCTGACCTGGGCTTCGCGGGTTAACTGTGCCCCCTGAAAGAAAACAGTGGCTTCCTTCATTTCGGAGCGTACCTGCAAAAACTGACCCTGAACGGCCAGGCTCAGGGTCAGCAGCAAGTACAATACGGTGATTGCTTTTTGCTTCATAGTTATTTCTTTTTTTGTAAAGGTAAGTTTTTAATAGTTTGCGGCGATAAACCGGGTGAGTTCCCTTGAACTGCTGTTGAACCGGAGCGAATTGTGCACCATAAAGTAGTTTTGCGGGTCAATGGTAAATCCGAAGGCAAATTTTGCCAGTTCAAGGCGGTTCGATTCGAATGAGAACAGATCCATCAGCTCTTTAACCTGTGCAGAACGCACATGGGTAGAAGCTATTGCATGCTTGGCAATGTCGAGCCTGTTGCTTTCGAAGCGGGTGTTTGCCAGGGTGGCCTTCAGGTTTACGAAAGCGCCAGGACTCATCACCACAGGATAGTGCGGGGTTGCGAAGGCAGGTGGAAAGGGTGCCGGAACGTGCGCAGGACCATACCTTAGGGCCATTCGCTCGGTTACAACGAAACGCTGCCTGTGATCGATATGCGCCACTATTCGGGTGCGGGCAGGTATCCTTATATAATCTGCAAAAACAACCCGGGGTGCGCCAAGCACATAAACGCGTCCGTTAAAAAAGCGGTCAAACCTTACTATCTGCACAAAATGCCTTCCCGGACGAAGGCCAGTGATGGTGTATGATGTGCGCTGGTGGTTAAAGGTGCGGTCGCCAACGGTAATGGTAAAGAAAGCACCGTCGTGCAATGAAATGCTCAGTTCGGAAGGGTTTGGATGAGAAGCGGCCAGCGAAAGAGCCAAGCTCATCAGGGCGAAAGTGATCATTAGTTTTTTCATGGCGTGTTCCTCCATTTTTGTGAACAACTACGCCCTGCCAAAACCAATTTACGTGCCAAGAAATATATCGGTGCAAAAAAATATCTGAAACTCTTGTCAGTGGGGTGGTTGGGGTTTTACTGGCAGCTCAAGGATCCAGGTTACAATACTCAGGATAATACTGAAGAGCAAGGCCCACCAAAACCCATCAACCAAAAATCCCTTAACAAAATAGGCTGCAAGCTGCACTATGAAGGCATTAATCACCAGCAGAAATAAACCCAGACTAAGTATGGTTACAGGAATGGTTAAAATAACCAGGATTGGCTTCAACAGCATGTTTAATAAACCAAGAACAAATGCCACCACCAGGGCGGTAATAAAATCCTTTACGTGTACACCAGGCAAAAGGTATGCAGAAATTACCACTGCAATGGAAGAGATCAGTACTTTCAGAAAAAAGCTCATGACCGAGAATTTAAATTTGACTAAAGGAAAAGTAAAGTTAACCAAATTAATCTAGTCAATGATTTTGGGAATTAGCCACATTTCGGTACAAAATGCCAAAAAACAAGGAAAAGAACAGGAAGAAGGTCAACCCGATTTGAAAATCTATCAGGTTATTGCCAAGCATGGCAACAAGCACAATTACCAGCATAATATTGAATGGAAGGAAACGGTAAGCCTTGCTAAATCTCACAAACAGAAAAACCAATCCGAAAAACAGCACCAGCCCGGGAACACCGAGCATGATCAAAAGAATCAGAAACTGATTATGAGGCTTCATTCTGAAATTGTCGAGCTGCGAGTTGATTTCATTCAGCCCATAATCCATTGCTGCAAATACATCGCCGGTTCCCCAACCTTTAACAGGATGCTTTTTGAATGCCACCCATGATGCCTTCCAAAGCTCAAGACGCTGGGTAAAAGTATGTCCGCTTGGGTTACCTTTCCTGATGTATTCATTTACTTCCCAAAAGCTTTGGTGCAGCCTTACCAGCACATTGGGCCATTTGGTGTAAAGGTAGTTTGGTACTCCGTTTTCAATGGCTTCAATATCTTCATTGTTTAGGTCATTGATCCCTTCCCTGTCTTTGCGCAAACCTTTAGATGACAAATACCTGAATATGGTTGCCCTTACCTCCTGTCCCTTAAAATCGAGACTATCAGAAGCGATTTGGCTACGTTCATTCCAGGCATCCATAAGCTCATCCTCTGCAATGAAGTAATATACCAGATGCCCGTTTTCCCTTTGGTTTTCATCAAAATCGTGCAGATATTCATTTCCAAGGCTGGTTTTTTCTGAAAGCGTAGCAGGATCAGGATTGACGGTTTTTAAAACAGGCCGGGCCACAAAAATTAAAAGGGCTAAAACTGCCGCAACACCAAAAACCAAGGTGGCAGCTGCAAAAATTTTTCTGCTGGTTGAAGCTGCCAAAAAAATTTCGCGAATGAGCAAAAACAAAAGCCCCCCGAGCAAGCATAAAAATCCGGTCAATGAACCGAGAATGATCAAATAAATTAACAGCCAGGCAGAAACTCCCAGCGATAGACTGAACCATTTCCTTTCAAGGGTTATGCGGCTGACTGTCAATGGCAAGAGGAATATGGTCAGAACCACCATCATCCCCAGGTAAACATGACTGACAAAGGGAGAGTACTTTCGCGGATCAATGAATGGATTGTTCAGGAAAATTGCCAGGCCAATAAAAGAGGTTACCAGCACTGCCAGACTGAAAATTACCGGTAGTGCATTTAGCCTGTGTTGGGGCAGAGGCCGGCTGGATGCCAAAAGAAACGTAAGGGTGAGCAGTGGAAGCTTATTCAAAAGATCATAACCAATACCATAAGCCAGGTTTTCGGTCCAGAAAATTCCAATAAGGTAAATAAGATAAATTGAGCTAATAACAAGAGCAGGCCGGTTAGAAAGAAACCTGTTGAATTTTTCACGGTATTGCCCTTCAGCCAGCCAGTTTGCACCCATCAGTATTTGCGCTACGCTGACAAAATAAATGGAGTTAGGCAGCGAAATAAGCATTAGACAGATGCCATAGAAATAAACCAGCTGAAAAACTGTTTCATCCTTTCCCCTGGTTAAAATTTTTCTGAGCATATGTCAATAACCTGTTATTGAAGAAATTTATTTCAGGATAAGAAAAACTACGAATTTAAGCCAAGGGTCTTATCCAGCCAACCAAACAACTTGTCTTGTCCTTCTTTAGGGCACATTTCAAGACTCTGAACGCAAAGGTATTTAATCGCCTTTTGCTTTTCACATTGCTTTGTTTTCTTGTTGATATAATTCAGGTTTCTGTTCACAGGCTTAAAATAAACCAGATCTGTTTTGGCAAAATTCCGGTTACCATTTATTAGTTGAAGGTGATTTGAAAGAGAAATAAAGGTAAACTGAGAATAGTCACGGAATCTGAACGATAAATTCCTTTCAAGAATTGCTTTATTATGAGAAAAATACTTTTCAATAAGTTGAAGGTTAACGGCATGGGCAGTATGACCATTACTGAAATACCTGCACCTAAACCCAACCAGGGCAGCGGAGGCCCATTGCCCCAAATGGAATGACGCACGAGTATGGAAGCCAGAATTTCTGAAAATTTTTAAGTTGAAAAATCTTTTTAGGCTGTTAACAAAAATTCTCAAATAAGGAGCTGGCAACCAGCCTCCACGCATTACCGGTTTACCTTCAATAAACCAGTCTTCAGACTTTACCTGCCTGACTAAAAAAATGTCATCATTGAAATATACAAATCGTTCGGATAAGCCCTTAATCCGCCATATCATATTGCCAATTGAAATGCTATTGAAGGTGGGAAGAAATCTTTCAAACCCTTTAAAGATTTCTTTGTGGTCGACAATTCTTACTGAGTCCAGCTTTTGCGGAAAATAGGTTTTAATATCATCATATAAATTAGGGTCCTGCTCATCGGTCACAATAAAAATATTCCTGACAAAGGGCGCAAATTTCAAAATAGACAACACACAATACCTGATCTCGTTTATTGAAGCAAATCGGGTTGGATCAGCCCCAGAATGAACTTTTCCACCATGTTGATTCAAAAAACGATTCCTTTTTTCTGTCAGCCGAGCGTCATTTCCATTAACCCATGCAATAACCACATCGATAGGGTTCCTGTCATCAGTTGCTGCGTTTTCCATTAGCATAATTTTAAATTATTCAAAGGCTATCCAATTGAATCAACAATTCAATAATTTTTGGGTAATGCTTACTTATTTACCAGGATTTCATCCAACCATGAGAAAATTCCTTCCCGCTCTTTTACATAAAAAAGATCCAGGTTTTGAGCGCAAACAAATTTAATTTCAGGATTTTCCCTGCAATTTCTTATTTTTCTCTGCAATTTTTGCTTTGAATAAATCGGGTGCAGATACCCCAGGTTTAGTTTTTCAAAAGTCCGGTTTCCTGCCTTTATTTCCAGATGATAGGCCAGGGAAGTCAGAATTAATTGGTCGGGGCTTCTGAACCGATTTGAAATATTCTTCTCAAGCAAGTTTTGATTTTTTTTGAAAAAGTCTTCAATTGTTTTCCGGTTTAAGGGATGCGGGGTATGGCAATGGAAAAAATACCTGTTTTTTATCCCAAGCAAAAGCGCAGCATTTCTTTGCCGCATATAAAAGGATAGCCGGGGCTTGAAAGCTTTATTCCCCTTTATGTACTTGTTGAAGAAAGTTTTCAAAAAAGAACTTGCCATTTTTCTATAGGGGGGTAAGAGCCATCTTCCGCGCAGCACTGGCTTGCCATTAATGAACCAATCTTCTGGTTTTAAGTCCCTAATAATAAAAACATCATCGCTGAAGCACACAAAATGTTCAGAAAGCCCTTTGATTCTCCAGATCATTGAGAGAATGGATGTGCTGTTGAAAACCGGGAGATATTGCTCATAACCCCTGAATATCTCCTTATGATCAACGATTTTTATTGATTCAGCCCTTCCGGGGAACATTACTTCAACATCGTTATAAATTTCGGGGTCCTGGCCGTCAGTAACAATAAAAATGTGCCTGAAATAAGGAGCAAACTTAAGTATTGACAAAACACAATACTTTATTTCATTATTCGATGCAAAAAATGTTGCCGTAGTTCCGTGGCTACCAATGCTTTTTATTTCGTTAAGAAAAAAATTCCTTTTTTTGGCCAGCTCAGGATCGGCACCATCGACCCACATGATCACTGCATCTAAATGATTATTAAAATCTTGTGTAACTGAATCAGGCATGTACCTTAAGGTTAGAAATTATAATCAAGCTTACCGGGCTGAAAGCTTCCATTCATTTTCCTTTATTTCCATTTTCAATTCGGGTAATTTAAGGCTACCATCCAACCATTTGAAAATTTTCTCCTGCTCCTCCCTGTTACACATTTCCAGGCTCTGAACACACAAAAACTTGATATCGGGGTTATTCCCGAAAATCCTTATTTTCCTGTCAAAATATCCCGCTGCTCTGCCCCTGGGTTGTAAATACAACAAACCAGATTTCCTTATGTTACTGTTGCCATTCAAAATTTCAAGATGGTACGACAAGGCTAAAAAATTAAACTGTTTATGATTTCGGAAACGGTGCGAGATTGTTTTTTCAAGTAAATGATGGTTAGCAAAAAAGAAATTTTCAGCCATTTTTCGGCTTACCGCATGGGGTGTATGGCAAAAGGCAAGGTACCTGAATTTAAAACCAACGAGAGAAGCAGCAAGCCACTGGCCTACATGAAAAGAAGGCCGCGGCCTGTAATCTTTGTTTTTCAGGAGAACTTTATGAATGAAAATCCTGGTCCATTTCCAAATAATCCTGAATGCGGGAAGAAATATCCATTTGCCCCTCAAAACAGGTCTGCCGTTCACAAACCAGTCTTGAGGACGGGTTTCCCTGATCAGAAACGTATCGTCATTAAAATATATGAACTGATCAGCAAGACCATTAATTCTCCAGATCATACATTCAATTGATCTGCTGTTAAATACAGGCAAATATTGCTCAAACCCTCTGAAAATCTCGCTGTGGTCCACTATTTTTATTGAATCAACCCTTTCGGGAAAATATTTCTTTATATCATTATACAGGTTCGGGTCTTGCCCCGCGGTAACGATAAAAATCTTCCTGACAAAGGGAGCAAAGGTAAGTATGGATAAAATGCAATAACGAATCTCATTAATGCTGGCAAAGCGGGTTGGATGAGCCCCGGGAATAGTGCTGCGATCCTTGCCTTCGAGGAAAGGCTCCATCCTTTTCAAAAATTCCGGATCGCTCCCATCGACCCAGGTCACCACGGCATCGATGGGTTGGTTGTTTTCAGCAGGCAGGCTTCCCAACATTTTTTTGGCGTAAAAGTATGGCTTTTTATTATTTTTCGCAATTTTGCCCTGAACTAATCATGGGCATATGGCCAGCAAAAACCCGGTAAAGATTGCAGTAATTTCAATGCTCCGAAACGATGACTTTTTCGTTCGCAAATGGATTCAGTATTATGGAGAGCAATTCGGCCATGAAAATCTTTTTCTCATTCTCGATGGTCATGATCAGCCCATTCCTGATTCGCATGAACTAATAAACCTGATCAGGGTGCCGCATCTAAAACTTAGTAGGGCTAAGGGCGATCGCAACCGCTCAGACCTTGTTTCATACCTGGCCAAAGGGCTTTTTCAAAGGTATGATATTGTGATCGGGGGCGACATTGATGAGTACCTGGTGCTTGATCCAAAACTGGGAATTACCCTTGCTGAATACTTGCAGCGACCAAATAAACGGGCTTCTTTGTCGGCACTTGGGCTTGATGTTGGCCAGCACCTTAAGGATGAACTACCTATTGATCCTGAAAAACCTTTCCTTGAGCAACGCAGCTTTGCCCACGTCTCGGCCAGGTACACCAAGGCCGTGGTAACCACAAGGCCGGTTACTTGGGGTTCGGGTTTTCACCGGGTAAGATGGAAAAACTTTAAAATTGACCCAAACCTTTTTCTTTTTCATTTCGGAATGGTTGACTTTGACTTGGCTCAAGGCAAAAATGAAGACCAGGCTCTTCTGAAAGCAGGCTGGAAAGGCCACCTTGACCGACGATACCAGCTTTTCGAACTGATCCTGAAAAATAATCCAGTCGACGGAGATGCCTTTTTCCCTGTTGCCCGGAAAAGACAAAGCCTTTTCAGGCCTGTTTATGCATGGAACAAGCCAGGCATGCTTAAAGAAAAACCCATCATCAGAATTCCGGAGCGGTTCAGATCAGTTATTTAACAGAAATCTGCAATAAAAATTCAGTAATCACGCAAAGTCATGACCCTTCTGTTTCGACTAAAGAAGTGGTACACAAAATTCCTGTTTAACCTGAGCGCATCAGAAAACCGGGTGTACCTGTTTTTTTACCGTCATTTTTATAAGCCCAAACCAGGGTCGCTATCAGAATTCCTGCACAATTTTTCCAGAAAAAAACACCCTGTTACCTTTCTTCAGATAGGTGCCAATGACGGCTTCGTTTACGACCCTCTTCATAAATTTATCAAGCGTGACAACTGGCGGGGCATTATGCTTGAACCACAGCCTGATGTTTTCAGAGAATTTTTGGTTAAGTTACACCGCAAAAGGCCGGAGATCGTTACGCTTAATGCCGCCCTGGACCTGAATGACGGGAAAAAACCCTTATATAAACTGGCCATAAGTAATGAAAGGTGGGCCACTGGCTTGTCAAGCTTTAACAAGGATGTCATTCTGAAAAAGGTAAAAGATGGCAGTATTATGAAGCACGTAAAAAGGCAAAGGCTTACCCTTCCCGACAACCCTGAAGATGCTATCGTTTCGGAAGAAGTAATGACCATAAGTCCTGAAACCCTGCTGGAGAAATTTGGTCCGGGCGGCTTCGACCTGCTGGCCATCGACACTGAAGGTTTTGATTACGAAATCCTGAAAATGCTTGATCTGAAAAGGATATCACCCGAAATAATCCTTTATGAAGAAGTGAACTTCGATGATAAAACCGCTTCTGAATGCAAGGCCTATCTTGCAAGCCACGGTTACCAATGCCACACCATCAGAAAAGATGTGCTTGCCATCAGAAACCGGCCTGTAAAATAAAAGGCTGTTTGCACCTGCTTTTTAATTAACCGGGCAGGGATTAAACACCGAAAACTCAATGCCCCATGGAATAATTTTTATCTTTGTATCCGTTAATTTTAAAATTAAAAAGCAATCTCTCTCCCCAACATTCTATGAAGAAAATTCAAATGGTTGACCTCAAGGGTCAGTATGAAAAGATCAGCCAGGAAATCGACACCGCAGTTCTGAATGTTATCCGCTCCACGCAATATATCAACGGCCCCGAGGTAAAACTGTTTCAGCAGGAACTTGAGGCTTACCTGGGAATAAAGCATGTAATACCCTGCGCCAATGGCACAGATGCCCTTCAGGTTGCCATGATGGCCCTTGACCTTAAGCCCGGCGACGAAGTCATTACCACTTCCTTTACTTTTGTGGCCACGGTTGAAGTCATTGCATTGCTTGGCCTTACCCCGGTATTGGTAGATGTGGACCCGCTCACCTTCAACATGGACCCCAAGGCATTCAGGAAAGCCATTACATCAAAAACCAAAGCGGTTGTTCCAGTGCACCTTTTCGGGCAATGCGCCGATATGGAAGCCATTCTTGAAATTGCGCGCGAACATGATTTGTTTGTAATTGAAGATAATGCCCAGGCTATTGGGGCCGATTTCCGCTTCAGCGATGGCACCACAAAGAAGGCAGGCACCATGGGCACCATTGGATGCACTTCATTTTTCCCATCAAAGAACCTTGGGTGCTATGGTGATGGCGGGGCGATCTTTACCCATGATGACGATCTTGCCCAGCGTATGCGCGTGATCGTGAACCACGGAATGGAAGTTCGCTATTACCATGACTCGATTGGCGTTAATTCGCGTTTAGACAGCGTTCATGCTGCCATTTTACGCATAAAGCTCAGGCAACTCGACCAGTATGCTGAAGCCCGCCGCGCCGCGGCCGACTATTACGATTATGCATTTGCCAATAACACAAAGCTGCTCACCCCGAAACGAGCAGGCAATTCTACCCATGTCTTCCACCAATATACACTGATCACCCGCAATGTAGATCGTTTCGGACTGCAGGAACACCTCCATTCGAAAGACATCCCGGCCATGGTGTATTACCCGGTGCCCATGCACATGCAGAAAGCTTATACCGACCCAAGGTATAAGGAAGGTGATTTCCCGGTAACGGAAGCCTTGAGTAAGAGTGTTATTTCATTGCCCATGCATACTGAGCTCGATGACGAACAGCTGAAATACATTACCGAATCTGTGCTTGAATTCGTGAACCGATAAAAAACATCTATGGATTATAAGGAATACTTCAGCCACGAAACCGCAGTCATTGACCCGGGTTGTAAAATAGGCAAGGGTACCAAAATCTGGCATTTTACCCATATTATGCCCGACTGCGAGCTTGGCGAGAACTGCAACCTTGGCCAAAATGTGGTGGTTTCGCCTGGTGTGGTGCTGGGCAATAATGTGAAGGTTCAGAACAATGTTTCCATTTACACGGGCGTCATTTGTGAAGATGATGTATTTCTTGGCCCTTCGATGGTCTTTACCAACATTGTTAACCCGCGCAGTGCGGTGGTTCGAAAGGACCAGTATGAAAAAACCCTTGTCAGGCAAGGGGCTAGTATTGGGGCCAATGCCACCATTGTTTGTGGTATCGAAATAGGTGAGTTTGCCTTTATCGGGGCCGGGGCGGTTGTGATACGCGATGTGCCAGCCTATGGGCTGGTAGTTGGTAACCCGGCAAAACATATCGGCTGGATGAGCGAGTTTGGCCACCGGCTGTACTTCGACGAAAAAGGCCTGGCAAAATGCCCCGAAAGCGGGCAAACCTATGCGCTCGAGAGTGGAAAGGTGAAGAAAATAGGTTAGAGGTTTGGGGTTTAAGGTTCAAGGTTTAAGCCTGCCTGACGGCAGTCAGGGTTTAAAGTTCTGAAATTGGAATTAAAATCTGGAACAAGACTTAATAAAAAGCAAAAAATGGAAAAGCCGTCTGAGAAGATTCGTTTTGCAGTGGTGGGTTGCGGGCATATTGGCAAGCGGCATGCCGAAATGATCGTGCGCAACCCGGAAGCTGAACTGGTGGCCCTTTGCGACATAAAATCACGGGAACAGCTTGGAATTGAATCTTATGATGCGCCGTTTTTCCAGACCATTGAAGCTCTGCTTGAGAGCAATATTGCCATAGATGTGGTGACCGTTTGCACACCCAACGGTTTTCATGCAGCTCACTGCCTGATGGCACTCGACAAAAAGATTCATGTGGTTTGCGAAAAGCCAATGGCACTCACCAAGGCTCAGTGCGAATCGATCATTTACAAATCACTGCATGTAAGCCGACAGCTTTTTTTGGTGATGCAAAACCGTTATTCACCCCCAAGCATCTGGATCAAAGAAATGGTTGAGCAAAAAACCCTTGGTGATATTTATATGGTTCAGGTGAATTGCTACTGGAACCGCGATCACCGATATTACACAAAAGGCAACTGGAAAGGAACCGCCGACCTGGATGGTGGCACCCTGTTCACACAATTTGCTCACTTTGTTGACATCATGTACTGGCTCTTTGGCGATATTAAAGACATCCAGGGACTATTCAACGACTTTGCCCATGCCGAACTGACCGATTTTGAAGATTCGGGCATGGTGGCTTTCAACTTTGTAAATGGCGGAATGGGCTGCATTAATTACTCTACCGCAGTTTGGGACAAAAACATGGAAAGCAGCATTACAATTGTTGGGAGCAAGGGCAGTGTTAAAATCGGTGGGCAATACATGAACGAAGTAGAGTATTGCCATGTTGAAAATTATGTGATGCCTGAACTGCCGCCTTCAGAGCCCCCAAATGATTACGGCCCTTACAAGGGCAGCGCCGCAAACCACCATTTCATCATACAAAATGTGGTTGATACACTGAAGGGACGAACAACCATAACCACCAACGCCCTTGAAGGCCTGAAGGTGGTTGAGATTATTGAACGCATTTATGCTTTACGCGATAAACCCTTTAACAACAATAACAAAAATCAATAAATTTTTATAAACAATGAGTATTTACGAAAAACTGCTGAACAAAGAAGCCACGCTCTCAGTAATTGGACTAGGCTACGTGGGGCTGCCCATTGCCCTTGAGTTTGCCCGCCAAATAAAGGTGATTGGTTTCGATATTAAGGAGGACCGGGTTGAATTGATGCGAAACCGAATCGACCCCAGTGAGGAACTGGAAGCTGAAGCCTTCGATGGTTGCGATATTCTCTTTTCAGCCAATGCAAATGATCTAAAAAAAGCAAATTTCCATATAGTGGGCGTGCCCACCCCCATCGACAATCATAACCTGCCCGATCTGCGACCGCTCATTGCCGCATCAAAATCAGTTGGCAAGGCCCTGAAAAAAGGCGACTACGTAGTTTACGAGTCCACTGTTTATCCCGGTTGTACCGAAGAAGACTGCATCCCGATCCTTGAAGAAATGTCGGGCCTGAAAGCAGGCGTTGATTTCAAGGTTGGCTTTTCGCCAGAAAGAATTAATCCCGGCGACAAGGAGCACACCATTACCACCATTACCAAAGTTGTTTCGGGCAACGACGAAGAAGCCCTTGATAATATTGCGAAGACGTATGAACTGATTGTGAAGGCAGGTGTTCACCGGGCTCCAAGCATCAAGGTAGCAGAAGCTGCAAAAATTATTGAAAATACGCAGCGCGATGTGAACATTGCCCTGATGAATGAGCTTTCCATCATTTTCAACCGCATGGGCATAAACACCTACGATGTGCTGGAAGCGGCCGGCACCAAATGGAATTTCCTGAAGTTTTATCCAGGCCTGGTAGGCGGGCATTGCATTGGCGTGGATCCATATTACCTGGTATTTAAAGCCAAGGAGTACCGCTACCACCCGCAGGTGATCAATTCAGGTCGGTTTGTTAATGACAGCATGGGGTTTTATGCCGCCAAGCAGTTGGTTAAAAAACTGATCGCCGCCGGTAAAAACATGCTTAAAACAAAAGTACTGATAATGGGTGCCACCTTTAAAGAAAACGTGGCCGACAGCCGCAACTCAAAAGTAGCCGACCTGGTTTGCGAATTGAAGACCTACGGGGTGCAAGTGGATGTGGTAGACCCTTTTGCCAACAGTAAGGACATTGAACACGAATATGGTTTCAAATTGGTTGAAAAACCAGCCAACAATTACGATGCTTTAGTGGTTGCAGTAAACCATGCACCATATACCAAACTCACTGAAGCTGACCTTAAAAATTATATGCAGGGAACGGAAAATCCGATACTGATTGACATTAAGGGTATATTTCGCAACAAGATCAAAGACCTGACCTATTGGAGCTTCTGATCGCAAAACTGTAACGCACTTAAAAATGAAAAAGATACTGATAACAGGTGGCGCCGGATTCATTGGTTCGCATGTGGTAAGGCTAATGGTAAACAAATACCCAGAATACCATGTTTTTAACCTCGACAGCCTGACCTATGCGGGTAACCTGGCCAACCTGACCGACATCGAGAAAAAGCCCAACTATCATTTTGTCAAGGCCGATATTCTTGATACGGATGCAATCAATGGCCTTTTCGAGCAACACGATTTTGATGTGGTGCTTCACCTGGCAGCTGAGTCGCATGTTGACCGTTCTATTACCAATCCGCTTGATTTTATTCATACCAACGTATTGGGTACCGTTAACCTGCTTAATGCCGCTCGAAAATTTTGGCAACGCCCTTATGAAGGCAAGCTGTTTTACCATATCAGCACCGACGAAGTTTACGGCTCCCTTGGTCAGGAAGGCATGTTTACCGAAACTACGCCCTACGATCCGCGTAGCCCCTATTCGGCATCAAAAGCTTCGAGCGACCATTTTGTCAGGGCATACCATCATACCTACGGCCTGCCATTTGTCATTTCGAACTGTTCAAACAATTACGGGCCAAACCAATTCCCTGAAAAACTCATTCCGTTGTTTATCAACAACATCATACACATGAAACCCCTGCCTGTATATGGCCAGGGCGAGAATGTGCGCGACTGGCTTTTCGTGGAAGACCATGCCCGGGCTATAGACCTGATCATGCACAAGGGCAAAAACAGCGAAACTTACAACATTGGCGGCCATAATGAATGGAAGAACATTGATCTGATCCGCTTGCTTTGCAAGATCATGAACAATAAGCTTGGCCGCGAGCCGGGCATTTCGGAAAGCCTGATTACTTATGTGAAAGACAGGGCCGGCCATGACCTGCGTTACGCCATTGATGCCGGCAAGCTGCAACACGAACTGGGCTGGGAGCCTTCATTGCAATTCGAAGAAGGGCTGGAAAAAACCGTAGACTGGTACCTGAATAACAACGAATGGCTCGAGCATGTTACTTCGGGCGAATACCAGAACTATTACCAACAGCAATACGAAAAGCGATAAAACAGGTAATGATTTCTAAAATGACAGGCCAATGAGCATATTCGAAAAATGGTTTAAAAAGAAAAAACTGGAAAAACCGGTTGACCTGTCGCCGCTGGTAACCGATATGCATTCGCATTTGATCCCTGGCATTGATGATGGCGCACCCGACATGCCCACCGTTATTGCACTTCTGGAACAATTAGCCGGCCTGGGATTAAAAAAGGTCATTACCACCCCGCACATTATGGCCGACCTTTACAAAAACAATGAGCAAATAATCAGGAAAGGTGAAGCCGAAGTTAAAAAGGCCATCGGGGAAGCAGGGCTTCAAATTGAATTCAAGGCAGTTGCCGAATACCTTGTGGACGAAGGTTTCCCACCTTTGGTAAAGGAAAGGCAGATCATGACTTTCGGAAACAACTACATGCTGATCGAACTGCCGTACTATAGCCCGCCGCAAAATCTCAGCGAACTGCTTTTCGAATTGCAAGTTGCCGGCTATAAGGTTATACTGGCGCATCCCGAAAGGTATGTATACTGGCATGGACAGTTCTCAAAACTTGAGGAATTAAAAGATCGGGAAGTGTATTTCCAGTTGAACACTATTTCCCTTTCGGGATATTATTCCTTGCCCACAAAGAAGCTTTCTGAAAAACTAATTGATGCAGGAATGATCGATTTTTTGGGAAGTGACCTGCATAGCTTTCAGTATTTCAAGCTGCTTGAAAAAGCCCTTTATGAACCCGCCCTTGAAAAATTGGTCAATTCAGGAAGGCTAAAAAACGCAGAATTATAGGGAGCCGGTTTCGCGCAACACCAGCATGGTGATATAAACTATATACAGAAGAAATAAAACCCAGCCCTGCCAGCGTTCAAGAATTTTCTTTCGCGGAAAAAACAAAAACACGAAAAGCAATATGGTGGAGATGATCCCAACCACCACATCGAAATTCATTGCCTTGTTAAATGTCAAGGGCTGAACTACTGCGCTAATTCCAACTACGAAGAAGATATTGAAAATATTCGAACCGATAATGTTGCCGATTACAATGCCGGGATTCTTTTTATAGGCGGCTACCACGCATGTTGCCAGTTCGGGCAGCGAAGTGCCCACAGCCACAATGGTCAGGCTGATCAAGGCTTCGCTCATGCCCATTGTTGCTGCTATTTTTATGGCCCCATCTACGATCCACTTACCCCCAAGAGCAAGGCCAGCAATACCCAGCGGAATCATTATCAACGACTTCCAAAAAGGAAATTTCTTTACTGGAACTTCACCATGCTGATCGTCGACCCTGGCAATGCTAAAGGCATAATACATAAATACCAGGAAGAAAAGGATCAGAATGATTCCGTTAAAACGGCTAATCTGTGAAACTGTAATTTCGGAACTGAACCAATCGTCATTAGCCAGAATTGCAATAATGAGTGCTGCAGCAATTGCGAAGGGTATTTCCTTCCACTTGGTGTTGCTGTTTACGGCCAGCGGATAAATGATAGCAGAAATGCCAAGGATCAAGAGAATATTTGAGTTGTTGCTTCCAAGAATGTTGCCCATGGCCACATCATCGGCTCCCTTAAAGCTGGCAATGAGGTTAACTACCAGTTCGGGTGAAGAAGTACCAAGGGCAACAATGGTTAGGCCGATCACTATATTTGAGATGCCATATTTTTGCGCAATGGAGGCAGCTCCATCAACCAGAAACCTGGCTCCGTAAACGAGCAGTACAAAACCGGCCACAAAAAGCAGGTATGTAATCATTGGCTCTTAGATTAAGCGCTGTATGCTTCTATACTACTGTCAACTTTTTTCACCAATCCCTGCAGCACTGTTCCGGGGCCTACTTCCACGAAAGTGGTGGCACCATCGGCAATCATGTTTTTCATGATTTGTGTCCACCTTACTGGAGAAGTGAGCTGTGCAATAAGATTAGCCTTGATCATGGCAGGATCGGTAACGGACTGTGCATTCACATTCTGGTAAATGGGGCAGGTTGGGGTGTTGAATGCGGTTTCGTTAATGGCCTGAGCCAGTTCCTGGCGGGCGGGTTCCATCAGCGGCGAGTGGAAAGCACCGCCAACCTTCAGGGGTAACGCACGCTTGGCGCCGGCTTCCTTCAGTTTTTCCATGGCTATCTCAACGCCTTTGATACTGCCCGAAATGACCAATTGGCCCGGGCTGTTGTAGTTTGCCGGAACCACTACTTCGTAAATGCCGGCACAAATGCTTTCAACCACATCATCATCCAGGCCAAGAATTGCAGCCATGGTCGATGGTTCTGCTTCACAAGCCTTTTGCATGGCCATGGCACGCTTCGAAACCAGCACCAGCCCATCCTCATAACTAAGAGCACCGGCTGTAACCAAAGCTGAGAATTCGCCCAGCGAATGACCTGCAACCATGTCAGGATTGAATTTTTCACCAAGGGTATGTGCCAATATAACCGAATGCAGGAAAATGGCCGGCTGAGTTACTTTGGTTTGGCGCAGGTCTTCATCAGTGCCCGAAAACATCAGGTCAGTAATACGAAAACCAAGAATCTCATTGGCCTTTTCGAACATGGCCTTAGCCTCGGCTGAACTATCATACAGATCTTTTCCCATGCCAACGAACTGCGCACCCTGGCCGGGAAATACAAACGCTTTCTTCATAATCAAATCGCTTAAGTTTGTAAGTTGAAATCAGGGCACAAAGTTAATGTTTTTCTAAAGGTCGTTGAAAACACAAAGCACCCTTTAAAAAACAAAACCGGAAAGAATTTGCTTCCCGGTTAAAAAATCTCTTTTTCAAGATTTGCCTATTCCAAAGGATTTAAAACACTTCCAATAAACAAAAGGGTGTTGGTGGTTCGCTCGCGGATGGCAAAAATGAAGGGCTTGTTTACATCGAAACTGGGTGGAAGGCTAACATATTCAAAGCCAATGGTAGTGACGGCAGCCGCTTCAGTGCCCTTTTCATCCACTTTAACAAAAGTATTCTGCTTCACAAAACTGATATAAATTTCCCAGTCGGTAATGCCTGAAAAATCCGCCACATATGGGTCAAAGGCATCGTTCATTCCCATGTCCTGAAGCTGTTCATTCAGGAATTTCTCATAGTCAAATTCAAATTTTGGAAATAAAACATCGGTTCGGACAGACTGGGTTTGGGCATCCAGAGCATCTGTAATCTCCTGCCAGGTATCAGGCGTAAAGGTGGGATAAAACTGGTTAAGAGTTCCATTTGGAACAATAACTACCATTGAGAAATTAGTGCGACCGTAAGGCAATTCAATCGCACGGTAATTGCTCCCAAAATGGCCTTTGGTCATAACTTTTCCTGACATGGTTGGCACACTAATCTGGCCTCCGCCATCAAGAGAAAACGGACGGTTTTCGGTGTCTGACACTTTGAACTGGTAGGTCCAGTCGCCTTTGAAATAGAGGGCATTCATCAGGAACATCACTGTTTCAGCTGTAATCTGGTCAATAACCATTGGAATTTTACCACTGGTATTGTCACTGGCCCATTTATTAATTGTATTTATGGCTGAAGGCAGGTCGAAATTCAATCCTTCAATATGTGCATCGAAATCATTGGTCATGGCAGCCAGGAAGGAAGGTTTTATGGGAAAACCCAAGCGGTAGAAAAGTGCATTTGCCAGGGTGATGGTTACTTTAGGATCAACCGTAAGCAACTGGTTTACAAGGCTTTTGTAAGCCTCGTTAATTTCTGCAATGGTCATATCGGCAGGATAACCCAGCATTTCCCTGATTTGCTCATAGGTTTCGCCGGCGCCACCGTTAAGGGCCATGGTAAGGGCTACACTGGCACTAAGCGGCGAAAGCATCAGGTTGCCGGTTTCTTCCACTGCAGTGCGTGTAAAAAGTTCAATGCCAAACTGATTACTGCTGCCAATCACTTCGCCTGCACGGGCAGTCAGCTCAATGGCTTTTGGGGTTAAGTCTGGTTCTGTTTTGTCTTTTTTACAACCGGCCCAAGCGGTTAAAAGGATAAAAACAAGGGGAAAAACAAAAAACTTCTTCATAGGACAAGGTTTTAGCAATATATTCTCAATACGAAAAAAAGTGCGGGTATGCTGCAAGTTAAGAAATTTTAAACAAAAAAAGCGCGCAGATTACTGCACGCCCCGAATGTTCGCCATAAAAAAAATTTAATGCAATTTACTTCCCAGCAGGTGGATGAATTCGGCACGGGTTTTTTCGGTAAGAAATGCCCCGGTGAAGTCGCTGGTGGTAGTAACAGAATTTTGTTTTTGAATGCCCCGCATCATCATGCAAAAGTGATGGGCTTCGATAACCACTGCTACACCAAGTGGATTCAAGGCTTCCTGGATGCACTCCTTGATTTGGGTGGTAAGGCGTTCCTGCACCTGCAGGCGGCGGGCAAAGGCATCGACCACGCGGGGTATCTTGCTCAGACCCACAATGTATCCATTGGGTATATATGCAACGTGGGCCTTCCCAACAAAGGGCAGCATATGGTGTTCGCACATCGAGTAAATTTCAATGTCCTTCACTATAACCATCTGGCGGTAATCTTCCTTGAACTTGGCTGAACGGAGAATTTCGGCCGGGTCAAGGTCATAGCCATGGGTGAGATACTGCATGGCTTTGGCCACCCTTTCGGGGGTTTTTTCAAGTCCTTCGCGGGTTGGGTCTTCGCCAATGAGCTCGAGAACTTTATAATAATGCGATGACAGGGCCTTGATTTTGCGCGGATTGTAAAGGTCGATCTTCTCGTAATCGTCCATTTTGTTTTCAATCATCATTTCCCTGTTTATTTCTGATGCCATAACGTAGTTATTTTAAGTTCGTTTTTCCAAAGTATTCCACCGAGTTCTTTTCGGTTTCAAAAACCCTGACACAGTGGAGGGTTGCTCCAAGTTTACTTATTGGACTTTCAAGCTGGTCCCAAATGCCAATGGCCAGATTTTCGGTAGAAGTAATCCTTCCGGCCATAAAATCAACCTCAAGATTCATGTTTTTATGATCGAGTTCTTCAATCACAAACTGGTTGATTACCTTGCTCAGGTCTTTAAGGTTTATCAGAAATCCCGTTTCCGGGTCAACCTCGCCCTTTACGGTTACATACAACACATAATTATGACCATGCCATTTTGGGTTGGAGCATTTACCAAAAACATCAAAATTTTTCTGGTCGTCCCATTCAGGCTTGAAAAGACGGTGCGCTGCGTTAAATGTTTCCCTTCGGGTTATGAATACCATATTGTTTTCAAATCCTTTGATAAACAGCAAAGTTAGATGAAAAACCAATACTTGTTCAGGAAATCCTTAACAATGAAATTGCATTGGCACAATCAAAAAAAATAACTGTTTAACTTTTCTTTAACAAATACTAAACAAAGACGGGAAATGAAAGTTCAGGTTGATCGGAAAGATTTGCGAAAAATTAATTTGCCTTAAAAAGCCTATTAAAAAACCGGATAAAGTGTGTCAATCCACCGGTCTTCAGTGATGAAGAATCGTCCCCAGGCTTCCCAATCTTTCAAAATACGGTTGGCTTTCATTTGCTCGGCAGTCATTCCTGATTCCTTTGCTTTTCGCACTACTTCCATGGTCTGGCCAAGGCTTGTTTGGTATTCTTTAAGTTGAGCCATTGTATAAATGGGCCCATGTCCACCAATCAGGGTAAGGTCAGCCGGGTAGTTCTCAATAATCCATTTCAGGTTATTGTAAAAACCAATGGGGTCGCCGCCATTGTTTACATCAACAAATGGGAAGTTGTCGGCAAATAAAAGATCGCCCATGACAAGCACCTTGCTTTCCGGAAAATAAATGATGATATCTCCGGCGGTATGCCCTTTCGGAAGGTGCTTCATGTGAAGCGTCTGACCGTTGAAATCAAATCTCAACTCATCAGAAAAGCTGATTGATGGCCTCGCTTCAACTGGCAAAGGCGGTGTAACGCGCTCGCCAACACGGTGCTCGCGGCTTACGAAGTCTTTTACAAAATGGTGCGCAATAATGGTTGCATCCTTACCCATGTTGTAGTTTCCTCCAACATGATCGCCATGGTGGTGAGTATTTACCAGGTATTTAACAGGTTGCAAAGTAATGGCTTCTATTGCGGCCTTGAGTTGCGGGGTGGTTTGCTCATAGGCGGCATCGATAAGCATAACGCCATCCTGACCAATGAAGAGCGCGGTAGCAACACCTTCACCAACAAACAAGCGAAAAACGCCGGGAGCCACTTCTGTGGTGGTTACTTTCATGGCACTCCAATCGCGCTGGGCAAATACAAAAAGCGGAACAAAAAGAAATAGAAAGACAAGCTTCTTCATGATAATGGATTTTTTTGTTTAAATAACTAAACAACAAAAAGTCCATTTTGATTAAGCAACATGTCAATTAATGATTTTTCCAGGCCTTATTCGTATTTAAGCGATTCTACCGGATTTCTCCGTGCCTGGCTATAGGCAAGGACGTTAACGGTAATAATGGCCAGCAACCAGCAAACTACACCTGCTGCAATAAAGAACCAGTGCGACAAATGAATCCGATACGCGAAGTTATCCAACCATCTCGAAAGGAAATACCAGGTAATTGGCCAGGCAATGAATATGGAAGCCAGCACCAGAACGGAGAATTCAAAGGATATCATTCGTGTAAGCCTGAATGCTGAAGCACCCAGCACTTTCCTTATTCCAAATTCTTTTCTTCGGGCTTCCATAATATAAACGGTTGTGCCGAGCAAGCCCATACAGGCAATGAGCAAGGCAAGTATGGTGAACACCCTGGCTGTGTTTCCCGTTTGTATTTCGGTACGATACATGTTTTCATAACGCTCATCGAGAAAATAAAAGTCGATGGGCTGGTTTGGAACGACATCATTCCAAACTCTTTTTATGGTTTCGACCGGTTCGGCCAGCGAAGCATTGTTAATTTTTACCATGAACTGGTGGGATGCCGGTGAATAATCCCTGTAATAAAACCAGAACAGGAAGGCAGTGGGCTGTACAGGCCGGTGCATGCTCAAAAAGTGAATGTCCTCTACCACACCAATAACCCGCTTTGTCCTGTTTTGTGTGTCCCAGAAACCTGTTATCATAGTGCCTACCGGATCTTCCAGTCTAAGGGCACGCACAGCCGATTGGTTCAGAATTACCGCTTCGCTGCTGTCGGTGGCCATCTGGGCGTCGAAGTTGCGGCCTTCTAAAATTTGAGCTCCAAGCACATCAAAGTAATTATAGTCAATTGAAGCAAAAACGGTAAGTTGTGCTTCTTCGCGAGTTTGATCGGGTTGACGCAAATATCCCTGGTTGCCAATATGTTCTCCCGGTACATGCAGGCCTGTGCTTATGGCATCAACAAATGGATACTGGCTCATCTCGTTTCTGAAGCGATTATACACATTTGTCATTTCAGCACTCCAATTATTGCGGACAACTATTATCGCTTCTTTTTTAAAGCCTGCATTGTTCAAAGCATGTTTTGTTTGCCCAAGAATAACCAGGCTTCCCAAAACCAGTCCAATTGAAACGGCAAACTGAAGAACAAGCAGAACCTGCCTCATTCGCAGATTGATTCCCAGCATATTTCTCATTTGCTGACCTGAAATGGCTGTTGACCCTTTCAGCACCTTGACCGGCTCGAAGCGAGAAATGACAAAAGCCGGGTATAAGCCCGAAATCAACCCCACAATCACTAAGAGCAAAAGCATTCCGGGAAATAAATTAAGGGAGCTGATCATTACAAGGCTCACCTGTTTACCGGTCATTTGGGCAAAAAGCGGAACGGAAAGTTCGGCCAGACCAACGCCCAACACCATGGCAATGAAAACCAAAACAAATGATTCATTCAAAAAGTACCATGTCAGGTCTTTTCTGTTGGCACCAAGCACTTTTCGAATGCCCACCTCGCGTGCCCTGCTCACTGCCTTTGCCGTAGCCAGATTAACGTAGTTAAAACAAGCCAGTAATAGAATCAGGATTGATGAAATGGCAAATATGGTTACAGTCGATGGGCTTCCGGAAGCAACATCAAAACCTAATGTTTCAATTTTTCCCGAACCAAGATAAACCTTCTCCAGCGGTTGAAGCCAAAAACCCACATTCGGCTCTGAAAGATTAACATCTCTTGCTGTGTTAAAAAGGGTCAGTATTTTTTCGGAAACTTGTTCCGGATTGCCATCGGGCCGCAAAAGCATATAATAATGGGATGAAAAGTTCCCCCAGTTTTCAAACATATGCGCATGAAATGGGCGCCTGGCCTCAAGATTAATAATGACTTCAAACTGAAGGTGCGACAAAACCGGGGGTTCTTTTAAGATGCCAGCCACAACAAGGTCGATGGCATCACTGTAACGCATGGTTTGTCCCACAGGGTTCTCATTTTCAAAAAACTTTTCGGCAACAGCCGGAGTAATTAATATCGATTGAATGTTCTCGCGAAAATAATCGATGCTGCCCGATTCAATTTCGAAAGAAAAAATATCAAAAAAAGAAGGGTCGGTAAACAGGATGCGATCTAGTCTTAATCTTTTTTCATTGTGCTCAAAAACAGATTTTGTGTGATCGGAGAAAACCCTGGCGATGGCCTCTGCTTCGGGCAGGCCTTCAACCAATGGGTCGTACAAAAGGGCTGGCATATTTGTCATCAGCCTTTCCGGATTAAAAGTATTGTGATACACCCGGTAGATCCGATTGCTTTTCTCATGAAACCTGTCGTATTGATTCTCATCATAAACATAAAGCGCAATGAGAATAAAAGTGGCAAAACCAATTGCCAGCCCAAGCAGGTTGACTATGGTTGAAAACCTGTTTTTTAAAAGATTTCTAATGGTTAGCTTGAAGAAGTTGAGCAGCATAGAGAAAAGATTAATGTTCATGGCCGACACGTCAAATAGCATGCCTTCAGCTCCAATAGTTTTTAAATCAATTTCTTAGATAAATTTTCAGGAATTTTTTCTGAAAAAAATTGTCCGTACCCGAACAATACTTTGTTCAGGTGCGGACAAAAAACTTAGTGTCTGATTACTGCGCCAGTGCCTTTAAGAGCATCTCATCAACATTTGGATCTGCAGGTTGCGGGGGGCGGTTTTCAAAAATATTACCATCCTTACCAATGATGAAGAAGGTTGGAATCCACTTCACCTGGTAAAGGGTTGGAACGCCTCGCTCGCGGCCGGGTGTTTGGAAATGAACGCCGGTAATGTTGTTTCGCTCAACAGCGCTTCGCCAGGCATTCAAATCGGTATCGATGGAAACATACAAGAATACCAGGTCTTGCTGGTCAGCAAGGCGTTTTTTCAGTTCTGCAGCCGGTGGCACCTGGCGCATGCATGGGCCGCACCAGCTAGCCCAGAATTTCAGGTAAACCACCTTTCCATGGAAATCGCTTAATGAAACTTCGTTCCCATTTATATCCGTCATTGTGAAGTCAGGGGCGGGATTTCCCGGCATCAAAGCCTGGATGCCCTCCCAGGTTTTGGTAACCCGTTCTTTCAGGTCATCAGAGTCGGACGTTTTAATAAACTTTTCATAAAGGACGCGGGCTTTGTCCAGGCTTCCGTAATTAAACTCGCGGTTTATGCTGATGGCTTGCAAGTAATAGCCTGATTCACCGGCAATAAGCTCGCCGGCAAGAGCGAAGTTTAACTCATTGACCGATGCATCGGCCCCAAAACGGTCTCTGTGGTCGACAGCACAGAAGCCAAGGTAGGCCAGCAGAAAGTTTACGTAGGTTTCGTTGTTCAGGCGGCTGCCATCAAAAAGATCGGGGTCTTCAAGAAAAGCATAATAATTTTCAGGCAGTTCAGGCAGTTTTTCAAGGCTGTTGAAGCGCTGATGCATGGCTGGGTAGCTGAGCAGGCGAGTGTATTTGTCATACAAAACTTCCGTTTCGAACCAGGCCAAAAAAGCAGCAGTCAGCTTGTTGCTTTCCGGGAAACCGGCCATAAAACCGAGCTTAAGGGTTGCCACGCTGTCGATTGTTACAACAAAGGCTTCGGGCGAAAGGTTGGCAGCGGCACTGTTCATAAAGCTGTTGCCCAATCCTGGCAAAAGATCGCGCTGAAAGGCCACAAAGAAATTGTTCACAGCGGCAGCCTTTCCAGAAAAGGCAATGGTTTCGAGCCAGTTGTTGGCATCGGCATTAATTTCAAGCACATCGCCCGGCTCCAGAAAAAGCTGAATGTTGGTTCGGCCATGGCGCAGGGTGCCCATGGCAGCTTCAGACATTTCAAACTCAACCGAAAACTGGTTCTGCTCGTCAGGCACAATAGAAATGATCTCGCGGTGATTGTTGGTATAGTCGCGATAGAAAACGAACTCAATGGGATCGGCATTTGCGTTCTCAACCACACCACTTAATTTAATGGTGGTGGTTTCGGCCGGGCGGCTGCAGGCAGCCAAAATTGCCAATGACAGGATTATGACAAGATTTCTCATAGCAAACATCTAAACAACTTCCTGGGAAAGGGCGGCTTTCAGCACTTCATCAACCTTTGGGTTGCTTGGGCGGGGCGGGCGGTTGTCAAAGATTTTTCCATCGCGCCCGATCAGATAGAAGGTAGGAACACCTTTCAGGTTGTAATTTGCAGGAACTTCGTGGTTGAAGCCCGGAACATTCAGGTGAACACCCTGAATCTCCATTTCTGCAACCTTATTGCGCCAGGCTGTTTCATCCGTATCGACAGAAACGTAAAGGAACACGAGATCGTCTTGTCCTTCCATACGTTTTTTCAGTTCTTTGGCAAAAGGCACTTCGCGCATGCAAGGGCCGCACCAGCTCGCCCAGAAATCGAGATATACCACTTTGCCGGAAAAATCGCTAAGCGAAACCTCATTGCCCGAAATGTCGGCAAGGGTAAAAGCCGGAGCAAGCTGGCCGGGCGAAAGAGCCAGAACAGTCTGATATTCTTCTTCAACCAGCTTAATATATTCGGGCGTTTGAACCAATTGCCTGTATTCTTCAAAAAAGCCTTGGGCAACATCGAACGAACCGAAATTAAGTAAATAAATCATGGTTTGCGAAAGCACCGCATCACGGGTTTTGCCGTTAAACAATTCGCTGGCAAACCGGAATTGCTTCTCATAATATGACTCTTCACTGTCTGGATCTGCGTTATCTTGTATGTGTTTGTTAAGAAAAGTATTAACAAAGTTGAAATATGGGCGCGACTTCATGAACTCATCGCTGAAAAGCCCTTCTTTCTCCAAAAAGCCATGGAATCCTTCCGGCAGGTTCGGCTCACCGGCACCCGGGTTAAAATAAGCGTAGGCCATGGGGTATTCAAGCAAAAGCCCGTATTTTTCATAAAGGAAGTTGGTTTTCAAGGTCTTCACAAAACCCTTGTCAAGTTTTTTGAAATCCTTATAATCTTCAAGGAAAGCCAGCTTTTCATCATAGGCGTTTTCCATCAATTCCCGGAAGGCTTCGGGGCTGGTGCTTCCCACCTGGTTAAGGATAATGCTTCGATTGTACTTGCGCTCAACTTCCTTATTATAAGCCACAAGAAACTGACTTTCAAAGGCTTTTTTTCCATCAATGATTTGAATCACATCCGGGTCTTCTGCATTGAATGAAATGTTTATGTCGGCTCCGGGAACAAGATACAGCAATATGGTGCGCCTGGGAATGCTTACATACACAAAATTTCCTTCAGCTATTGAAAGGGTAGCGGTAAAGGCATTATTCTCATCAAGGATGGCCTCCACTTTTTCGGTTTCGTTGGTGATAAAATCCTTGTAGTAAAACACCTCTACTTTCTCAGCAGTGGGGTTTTCCACTATTCCACTAATCTTGATTTCGTTTACGGTTGGCTGGCTGCAAGCGGCCAAAATGGCCACTGCAATAAAAAGCATGAATTTCTTCATTGGTATTTAAGGTTTGGGATTAATAAGCCGCAAAGTAACGGAAATTTCAGCAAAAAAAGAATTTAAATTGTTTGTGGCAAATGAATGTGTAAATTTGATCCAAAGCAATTTACACTAATAATAGTAATGAATAAGTTGCCAATAGTGACATTCTTTTTGTTGGTGTTTTTGACAACCCCGCAAAATATTAATTCACAATCAATTAATGTTGAGTCTCTCATTTCAAAATATGTTATTTCGTGCCAGGACATTGCAAAAAGCGCAACCGGGCTGATTCCTGTTTTGCATCAAGCCAATGAAACCGACACCCTGTATGCTTTGATTGCCTACTGGGAAGATTACTGCGGGCTGCCTGAACCCCTGATGCGTTTTCATATTCTGCATCAAATCGAGATCAATAGCTTTTCGGATGAATGGCTGCCCGACAATATTTTAAACTTATTGGCAGATTACAGTGAAACATCGAAGTGGGAAAACCCCGACTACTATTTCGATTATTATAATCTGCAATTTTATCCCATCGACCCGGCTTACAATGTTTTTTCGCGCAACCTTGCCGAACATTTGCAGCGATATACCGACCTGAAGCCTATTGAATTATTCTTCCTTGAATATTATTCTCATGATTTTGAGAAGGCAATGAACCGGCTCTCTTCAGGTGAATTGGCAGGGACAAGGATTGATTCTCTTTACAAAGAAAACCTTAAAATAGCCAAAGAAGCACGCAGACCATTTATTGGTATTTATGGGGGCTTGTGGAAGCCAAGCGGGCAACTTGCCTTACTGGGAAACCACCCCCAATTTGGATTCAGCCTGGGTTTTGTGCAACAAAGGTTTTTGCTTGAAGCAATTTTTAAAATCGGGTTCCTGCCTAGTCCAAATTATTACAGCGTGGAAGTTAACGGTTTACCTGAAAATACAAGACACTTCACCAACCTGCATTTCTCCGGGCGTGTTGGCTTGGCTGCCGTTGACAAAAACCGACACCAACTGCTGCTTAGCGTGGGGCTGGGTTACGAAGGCATACAGGCTTTCAGCACCACCGAGCAGGAAGAGCAAGGTCTTTCCAGAATGATTTCAAGTGCAAGCTTCAGCCCTGGGGTTGAATTCAGGTTTCCGGTCAGCGATTACAGTTACCTTGGGTTAAACATCCGTTACAATTTCCTCAGTTTTGTTACCCGCAGAAACGAAACGCCACTGAAAGGAAACGCACTGTTGTTTGGCCTTTCCTGGGGCTTTGATTCACAATAGCAAAACATTTTTACATGCTGACCGTTAATTTTCTTTCATTATCCAGTCTAACTTTGCACCAAAGGGGATAAGGATATTGCCGCCCATGATTTTTTCTAAATTTTCAGGATTAAAACCCACGGAGAAACGCACCTTTTCGCTGCATTTATCCTACTCGGTTATTGAAGGAATTCTGGCAGGCCTCATTGCACTCAATGAGTTTGTTTTCGTAAAAAGCCTTCTGGGCTCGAGTTATAAGGTCAGTGTTCTTTTCCAATTTGCCACAGTTGTATTTATACTTCTCATCTTTTTCAATGAATTTCTCCGAAGGATAAAGGACAAGAAAAGTCTTCTGCGCCGAACTGCTATCATAACGCGCCTTCCCCTGTTTCTGCTTTTCTTTTTTCCGCGCAGCCCCGAGCAACTCACCGGCGATTCAGTTTATCACTACATTTTTCTGGCCATTTTTTTAGCCTATTACCTGGCAAATCCGATTGTGTTCCCCAGCATCAACCTATTCCTGAAAAGGTCATATAACCACGAAAATTTTGGCAGACTCTACAGTTACGCTACAACAGTAAACAAAATCGTGATGATGATCACCACTTTTGTTTACGGCTGGATGCTCGATGTGGACAACTACATTTTCGTATATGTGTTTCCTGTGGCAGCCATTCTGGGCATGGTTTCCATTTTTCTTTTGTCAATGATCCCTTACCGGGAATGCAAGCGACCTGAGCCAGCTCAAACCATTTGGCAGGGCATCAGGCAATCAATCATCCAAATGTCTGATGTGCTGAAGAAAAACACACCCTACCGCCATTTTCAGAGTGGTTTTATGTTTTACGGCTTCGGATTTATGGGATCGTACACGGTGATCATTCTGTTTTTTGAATACGGCTTGGGGCTCAATTATTCAAGCGTGGCATTTTACCGCAACGCCTACAACATTCTGGCCATTGCCATGCTGCCGTTTTTCGGGAAGCTTATCGGGCGCATTGACCCCAGGCGCTTTGCAGCCATTTCTTTCATTTCTATGATCATTTACATCTTCTCTCTTATCTTAACCCGCTATTTTGATGGTTTTGTTGATGTTTTTGGCATAAGGATCTATTACACAATGCTGGGATACATTTTATTTCATGGTGTTTTTGCAGCCACCATGTCGTTGATTTGGAGTATAGGTTCGGCCTATTTTTGTGCTCCCAACGAAGCAGGCACCTATCAATCCATTCACCTTGGGCTAACCGCCCTTCGTTCGTTGTTTGCTCCTCTGCTCGGGGTGCTTTTCTATGAACTATGGGGGTTTACCATTGCCTTTGCCATTGCCATTGCAATGCTTTTGACTGGAAGCCTTATTATGTTTTGGTCTGAAAAAAACTTCCCGCTTATCAAAAGAGAAAGGATAAAAAGCGCGACAGACATTAAGCCTTCAGAAAAGAAGAAAGAATTACTGTAGGGATTGCAAAAAGCGTCAAAAAGTGTTTGAAAAAATCACAGGGTAAAAAAAGTCAAATCATTTTAAGAAGTTACACTGGATTTTAAATACTTGGCCATGGCATTAATAATCTTCTCAAATTCCCCTGCATTGAAAAACCCCTTGTAACATCGCTTGAAAACCTCGATCTTCAAATCGGATTCTGAAATTTGCGGTTTCTCATTTTTGATGCTGCTTTCAACCATCAAGCGTGAGAGATTTATCAGGTCCAGCCCAATTTCGAACCGCTGGGCCGGCGTTTTGGAGTGCAAGATGTCTCTTTGCATTTGAATAATATGATCAGGCGTGTCGCGCATCCTAAAAAAGATCAAATGTATTCAATTTCAACTTATTACACCAATCAATAACATAGTTTTTGTCAATGGCAGGTATAGACAATAAGTTTTCAATATCGCTGATCTGCCTGTCACTTTTTAATTGTTGAATCCATTCAATTTTAGAAATAACCAGGTCTTCAGGGCTTACAATCCAGACTTCACTATTTCCAATCCTTTCTTTTCTTCTGCGATTAAACTCAAGAATCCGGTATTCAGTATTTTTTCTTACAATAAAATCTACTTTGAATCCAGTCTTGTGATCAATAACATTAAACATTCCGGAACGTGCTACCTCTTCCCTAACGGAGTCCTTATTGACATAAAACTCATTCTCAAAAATTTCAAAGAAATCTTCCAAATTTTTCCCTGACAATTCAATCACGATATCTGCGTCAAGAGTCATTCGTGGAACCGTATAGCTGTTTAATGCCATACTACCCGAAAGCATGTAATCTATCCCCCTTTGTTCTAATGCTCTGGTAATTTGTTCTAGTAATTGAAGTATCATTGAGTAAAAATTTCTGTACTAAAGTTAATTGATTTTAAAGGATTGAAAACTGGTTAACTGGGTTCATTTTTTTCATACCATTTCAAAAACAGCGAATAAAAAATAATAAACAGGGTAACAAATACGCTCACAACGGCTGAAGGCAGCGCCACCATGGGCTCCGTGCGAAAAAATGTGAATGCGGCCACAGCAGAGAAGGCACTGCTTTTGGTCACCATCATCAGGGTGCTGCTGATCAGAAAGGGCCGGCCATAACCCAGCTTATCCATTAGCATGTGATAACCAAATCCCATCACATACATGGTAAAAATAAAAATGGCTGAAATGATCAGCACCGGGCCGGGCTCTGAAAAAATCACGCCGGCTCCCATTCCCATTATGGGAACAATAACAAGAAAGAAGCCCCATTTGATTACCGTTTCGCGCACATATTCAGCCTTTTTGATTACCCGGGCATGACGAAGGAAACGACTAATAATCAGTGGGATCACAATAAGTTGCACCATTATTTTAAGTATGGACACGGGGTTGATCAGCGTATTCCCCAGAAAAACAAAAAGGATAGTGGGTGTTAGTACCATGGCCACCAGGTGCAGGCCAAAAACCCCGGTCACCGAGAAATTGTCGTCGCCTTTGAGCATGGCTGCAAATGGAATGACTGATGGGCCGGGCGGAGCCGCTGCAAGCAATACAATGCCAACATAATAGTTAAAGTAAGGCTCGTGTCTGAAAAACAACCAGCCTAAACCGGTTATGGCCAGCCCGAACACCACGTAATTAAGCAAAGTTGACCAGCCAATGGGTTGCAGGGCATTTTTCACCGGCCACCAGTTGCTAAACGAAAAACCCGTGGTGGCAAACACCATGACCAGCGCAAGGGTATAAACGGATATTTCTGCCAAAAAACT